>Ga0265296_1000042_pt1 | contig 302298 bp, 309 predicted proteins | sample MunlanPumphouse1_FD_189073 | JGI IMG/M metagenome (GOLD analysis project Ga0265296, IMG submission 189073) | Groundwater microbial communities from a municipal landfill in Southern Ontario, Canada - Pumphouse #1 | ecosystem: Environmental > Aquatic > Deep subsurface > Groundwater | place...
CCGCTGCCATAACGGGATAAACCGCTACCGACAGAAGAAATATGATTGCAAAACCAAGGAACAGAATGAGGGATGCACGGGTGGGTTTCATTTTTCACTCCTGATAGCCTCCCGAAAAAAAACACGAACGGTATTATTCAGGAGATATACATTCCAATTCTCCCGAAAACGCTTTTAACACGGCGATGAGTGAAAAAAAATTTGCAGTCACGTCTCATAACATGCCGGAATTATGTTTCCGTGGATGGTCCTGACATTTCAGTGAAAAAAATTCCAAAATATGTTCCGTGCCAAAATTATTTTTCCAAAAACATTTCAGAAATTTTTTCCCGGAAAATTTCCCGGCTCGCACCGGAAAAAACCCGGCACCGGAATTCCCACATCCCAATACCATAAACCCTTCAGAAGCCCTTCCCCCCGGATCCCCCATTTTCTCCAACAGAAAAAACCAATCTCTGACGTGATCATGATCCGTAAAACCCCTATCCCCCATCATCGACGGTAAGTAATCGGGGCCCTAAAAATGCCCGGTTGTACCACTTTTGCCTCACCCCCGTTTTTTGAGAGGCAATAATTCGGGAAAACACGGTAATTCTCCCGGAACAAATCAGCGATTTCAGGCAGGAATTGATGAGGCAATATGTAGCAACGTTACAATGACAAAAGGTGATTAAAGATTGAGTCTGGGAAGCGGCCGGGGCCGGTGGGGGGGTCCGGATCCGGGATTATTCCCTACTCCCCTACCGGTCCGGCCCTCAGTCGGCGAGTGAAGGGAAGAGGAGAGCTGGTCAGATAGCACGATCCTGAAACCCCAGTCCCAAAAGGCAACGTCAGGGTTTAGTGGGAAAAACCCGGAGGTATCACGAAACGCCGGGACCGGAAAAGAAGCAATGACAATCAGCACAAACAAAAAAGAAAAAATCAGATGGGGGAGACCAGGGTCGGGTCGAGCTCGTGTGCTTTTGTATACGCAACTTTTGCTTCGTCCGTCCGCCCGAGGTTCCGCAGCGCATTGCCCTTGTTGAAGTAAGCCACCGAGAAGGTACCGGTCAGGTTCTGCTGGGACGTGAGCGCAGCATCCGCTGCCGTAATTGCCTCGCTGTTCCGGCCAAGCATCACGAGGAGGCCGGCCCGGTTCGCCTGGATCAGGTTGGTTAACTGGGGGGTATTGAGCGCCAGCGCCTCATCGGATGCCTTGAGGGCTTCCACGTACTTCTCTGTCGCAACCGAGGATTTCCCTGCATCGTCAGCGGCTTTTCCTTCATTTGCGAGATCCACACTCTTGGAATACAGCGCCCCGGCCTGCTGGAATTTCACCGAAGGATCAGCAGTAAGGGACGGCAACACGACAAGAATGGCAAGAGCAATAATCAGGATCGCGATTAAGGATCCGGCAACCAGGTAGATCTTTGACTTCATAGACGCTCTGGTACAATTGTACACACTGATTCTATTAAAAAAAAGGCCTGGGTATCAGGCGCGCTTCCGGATAAGGAAGAGACCGGCAATGATAAAGGCGCCAATAGAGGCCCACGCAGGCAGGGGAGAATACGTGGTCTTTTTCTGGACAGGTACGGAGGTGGGGAGTGTTGTCGCAGGCTGGGTGGACGGGGGAGTCTCAGCCGGGACAGCGGTCGAGAGGGTTTCAACCGTTGCTACGGGTTTTGCAGGCTCGGTGACCGTAGCCACAAACGGTTCTTTCTCAATGGTCACGAACGCAGAACTGGTGCTCCTTCCATCCTGCACCGAAGCAGGGAGCGAGGCATAACTGGCCTGCATATGGTTGAGGTCCTGGCTCACGACAAAGGTGTACGTCCCGTCAGGATAGACAAGATCGCTCTGGAGGTTGCGGGCCTTGTGATCCCAGTCCGCACCATTCTTCCCGTAATACAGCGATTCGGTGATGAAGGGCTTGCTGTCAAATGGCACGATAACCGTTTTTGCTTTCCCGATACTGCCGGTATAAATAAGGGGCACATTATTCCCGCGGGGATCGGTCAGTCTGACCGTAAACGGGGAGTCGTCAGTATTTTTGTTCGGCCGGTTTTTGGTGATGAGGGTCTGGTAGAGATTCGTATCGATCCGGTAGGTGATATTTGTTGCAATGGGAACGGATTTACCGGTCACATCCACATTGTGATCAAGATCCCAGACCGTAATATTGATCCCGGGTTCTTCCACTACGAATACCGGATAATAAGGTGGCCTATCCGCACAGTACCAGGTGCCGGTAGACCCGGCAAAGAAATCCCGGCTGAAATTGTAATGGTAAATGAGAGGCGAGGCAGTATTGATAGGATAGATCTCGGTGCTTTTATCAGCCACCGCAGTGTTGACATCGGCACCGGCTTTCCACCACGCGATCGAGTGGCATCCGTTCAGCGCTGAGGAGATGTCGACATCCTGTTCCCCGATAAACACGGGTGAGCCCGACGCGATTTTATTCAGGCTCGCCGAGACGGGGGAAACAATGAGGAATACCACGACAAAAACAGTTAAAATATATGGTATTTGCATGAAAAGTAATTTCAAAGCCCACGTGATAAACATTATGACAGCCATCACGAAGAGTGTACTGTTTTTAGGCTCTTCCTGATGATCGCACCATCACACTGCGCACCAACGGCATAAGTACCAGGACAGGAAACAGTTATCAGAGGATCGCCATGGATGAAAGCCACACAATCTGGATCGAGAAATACCGCCCTTCCCGGCTCGCCGATATCGTAGGACAGGATGAAATCGTAGAGCGGTTGACATCCTATGTCAGGAGCGGAAACCTTCCCCACCTCCTCTTCACGGGAAACGCCGGTGTGGGCAAGACCACGGCGGCCGTGACCCTGGCAAAAGAGTTTTTTAAGGATACCTGGCAGATGAATTTCCGGGAGCTCAATGCATCGGACGAGCGGGGAATCGATGTGGTGCGCAACCAGATCAAGCAGTTCGCCCGCACAAGTCCCCTTGGCGAAGCCAGTTTCAAGATCCTGTTCCTGGATGAAGCCGACGCGCTCACCACCGATGCACAGTCCGCCCTGCGCCGGACAATGGAGACGTATGCCCAGACCTGCCGGTTCATCCTTTCCTGCAACTACTCCTCGAAAATTATCGATCCGATCCAGAGCCGGTGCGCGATTTACCGGTTCAAGCCGCTCGGGCCGGATGCGGTAAAGGAAGAAGTGCGCCGGATTGCCGGCCGCGAAGGCCTGACCATCACGGAGAGCGCTATGGACGCGATCATCTACATTGCGCAGGGCGATATGCGCAAGGCAATCAACGCCGTCCAGGGGGCGGCAATCATCAGCCCCTCCATTGACGGGAAGATGATCTATGCCATCACCTCGACCGCCCGGCCGGACGAGATCGACGAGCTGATCGGTCTCTCCCTGAAAGGGGATTTCGAGGGCGCGGAGTATCTTCTCGCCCAGCTCCTCCACGAGCGGGGCATTGCTCCCAACGAGCTGATCAACCAGTGCTACCGGGCGCTCGTCAAAAAAGATATCGACCGCGGGCTCAAAGTCGAACTGATCGATCATCTCGGCGAGGCGGACTTCCGCTTATCGGAAGGGGCCAGCAGCGATATCCAGATGGAAGCACTCATTGCGCGGTTCGTCCTCGCTGCCCAAAGGAAGCGGTGATGCAGCACCATGGATAATGCGCCCGATCTCCATGAAACGGACAAGACCGATGACTGGAGCCGGCTTCTCAAGCAGAAGTACAAAAAGGAACTCGGGGAGATCTCCCGTGAATACCCCCACAAGCGATCCCTCTATATCGATTACCGGGATATCGAACGGTTCGGGAAAGTGGGTATCGGGCTTGCCGACGAGCTCCTTGAAAATCCCGGCAAGGTCATCGAGGATGTCTGGGAAGCGATCAAGGCCAACCAGCTCATCCGGACAAAAGACAGCCAGCCCCCGAAAGGAATCAACATCCGGTTCACGAACCTTCCGAAGAAGACCGCGATCCGTAATATCCGGTCCGAAGATATCAACACCTTTGTTTCCGTAGAGGGGATCCTGCGAAAGACAACCGAAGTCCGGCCCCGCATTGTTGAAGCCGTCTTCCGCTGTCCTGCCGGCCACTTCACCAAAAAAGAGCAGAAATACGGGAAATTCATCGACCCCGACGGGTGTGCAACGGACGGGTGTACGTTTAAAAAGATCGAGCTTATTCCCAAACGATCCAAGTTTGTCGATTCCCAGAAGCTCCGGATCCAGGAATCCCCCGAAGGCCTGCGGGGCGGGGAACAGGCGCAGACCCTGGATGTGGATGTCACTGACGATCTCTCGGGAAAAGTCTCACCGGGAGACAGGATCATCATCAACGGCATCCTGCGATCCATGCAGCGGGTGATCAAGGGCGAGAAGAGCACGGTCTTTGACATATTCCTCGAATGCAATTCCATCGAGATTGCCGAAAAGGAGTTCGAGGAAGTCGAGATCGATGATAAAGCCGAAGATGAGATCACGCGTCTCAGCAAGGACCCGATGATCTACCGTATGATCACCCACTCGATAGCCCCGACAATTTACGGAAGCGAAGATGTCAAACAGGCAATCGCCCTCCAGCTTTTCGGCGGAATCGCAAAAGAGATGCCGGACGGGAGCCGGCTCCGGGGCGATATCCACGTCCTGCTCATCGGGGACCCGGGTATTGCCAAGAGTCAGCTGCTGCGATACGTAGTGAAACTCTCCCCGAGAGCGATCTATACGAGCGGCCAGTCCTCCACCGCAGCAGGTCTCACGGCAACGGCGGTCAAGGACGAATTCGGCGAGGGCCGCTGGACCCTGGAAGCGGGTGCACTTGTCCTTGCCGACATGGGTGTCGCGGCAGTCGATGAGATGGACAAGATGGAGAAGGGAGACCGGTCCGCGCTCCACGAAGCAATGGAACAGCAGTCCATCAGCGTGGCGAAGGCCGGCATCACCGCTACATTGAAATCCCGGTGCGCGCTTCTCGGGGCAGCCAACCCGAAGTACGGCAGGTTCGATATGTTCGGGGACATCTCCGACCAGATCAACATGCCACCCTCGCTCCTGTCCCGGTTCGATCTCATCTTCATCATGACCGACCAGCCCGAGCAGAAGCGGGACCTTGCCATTGCCGAACACATCCTCAAGGCCCACAGCACCGGGGAACTGATCGCCCAGCACAAAAAGACCCCGATCCCCGGGGTTACGGACGAATACATTGCCCAGCAGCTCAAGCCCGTCATGCCGGATATCGACCCGACGCTGTTCCGCAAGTACGTGGCTTATGCCAAGCGTTCGTGCTTCCCGATGCTCTCGGCCGAGGCAAAGGAAGCCATCGTGGGTTATTACCTCAAGCTCCGGGGAATTGCCGAGCCCAACAAACCCGTGCCCGTGACCGCCCGGCAGCTCGAAGCGCTCGTGCGGCTGGCGGAAGCCAGTGCCCGGATCCGGCTTTCCAATACAATCGATCTCAGCGACGCGGAGCGGGTCATCCATATCGTGGATGCATGCCTGCGCCAGATCGCGTACGATGCCAAGACCGGGACATTCGATATCGACAAGGTCGTTACCGGTATTTCCAAGGAGAAACGCGATATCGTCCGGGTCATAAAAGACGCCATCCGGGATATCGGGGGCGAAGCCCGGCGAGCCGGTATCGACCAGGTGATCGATGCTGTGAGTTCCAAGGGATTTGCGCGGGACAAAGTAAAGGAAGGTATCGACATGCTGCTCCGGCATGGCGAGGCCATGGAGCCGAAATCCGGCATCATCCAGTTGATCTGAGGGAGTGGGATACCATGCTGACAGACCGGGAAACTGCCATTTTTGAGGCAGGAATAAAACTGGGCGCGCTCTACCACCAGTGGGTAGGGACACCCATCTCGCGGCGATCCGCTGCAAGTGTTGAGACCGCAATCGAACAGGCAGTTGTCCTGCAACCGTTCGTGGAAGAGATTACCGTGCGGCTGAACCGGGACCTGATGACAGAGAACACGTTCGGGTACAGCGAACTCTCGGGCCTGATGTTCGATGCGGAGATCATCACCCGCGTTGGTTTTTCCTATTGCCGGGCCCGCCTTTCCCCGTGCGATGGGTACCCGCTCATGAAAGTTGTGGAGTGCCATGAAATCCATAAGGTTTCCCGTAACTGACGACCATATCCACATCGATCCCGTTAACGGGAGAGGCATCGAGGCGGCAAAGGATTTTTTCCGGGCCGGGGGAACGCATATGTTCCTTGTCTCAAAACCTTCCTGGTCCCTGTCGGTTCACCCGAACGCCGGTCCCGATTATGCCCGGGTCTTTGACGAGACCCTCCGGGTTGCAGAACTGGTAAAAGAGACCGGGGTCACGGTCTATACCATACTTGGCGTTCACCCGGCCGAGATCACCCACCTTGCGGAGCGGATGACCCTCGACGAGGCCGTTGAGGTCATGAAAGGCGGAATGACCTGCGCTGCGGAGTATGTGCGGGAAGGAAAGGCCGTTGCACTCAAGAGCGGCCGACCTCATTACGAGGTTGCCCCGGATATCCTGGCCGCATCGAACCGGGTCCTGATGCATGCGCTCGAACTTGCGGCGGATTGCAGCTGCGCACTCCAGATCCATGCAGAAACCGGCCCGTGTGCCGACATCGTGGGAATGGCACAGGAAGCCCGGGTCCCCGTTGAGCGGGTGGTGAAGCATTACGGGTCGCCGGAGACCCCGCTCCACCCGTCCCTCATTGCAAAGCACGAGGGAATAGGCGATCTGGTCCGGGAGCACCGGAGGTTCACGATGGAGAGCGATTACATGGACGAGAACTCACGGCCCGGTGCCGTCATCGGTCCCAAATCCGTGCCACGGTATACCAACAAGCTCCTTGAGCAGGGAAAGATTACAGAAGACGACTGCTTTTTCATTCATGCCGATACCGTGGAAAAAGTGTACGGCGTTCCCATCCGGCTGGCCTGATGTGACCCAACTCACCTTTTTTATCCCGCCCCGCCAATGAATGATCAATGTTTCTGAAGGTACATAGTTCACCGGGAACAGGAGATGTCGTGGCGGTGTGCGATCGCGAACTCATCAACACCACGATCCGGCATAAGGAAACCGCCATTACCATCTCCGAAGCCTTCTACGGGAACTGCCCTGCAACCGAAAGCGAAGTCAGGGATGCATTACGAAACGCCGGAAACATCAATCTCATGGGAGAGCGGTGTGTGAGCCTTGCCATCGAGATGGGACTCCTCACGCGATCCGGCTGTATTATGATAGGGACCGTGCCTCACGCACAGATTTTCTGATTATGAATGCAACAATCAAGGACAATTTCTGTCCCAAATGCGGGAAGCCCAGCCCGACACCGGGGCTCTGCACCGAGTGCAGGATCGGCAGTACCCCGTGGTTTACCTGTGACAACCGGGTAAAGAACATCCAGTGCCCCAGCTGCGGGGCAACAAAGCAGGTGAACACCTGGACGGATTGCAACCTGGAGCGCTCGGCAATCGGACCGGATCTTGCACGATCGGGAGTCCATTTCCACCCGGATGTCAAGAAACCCACCATCGATGTGATCATCGAGGATATCAGTGTCAACCGGTCCCGTGCAATGCTCACGCTCCACGGCACCATGTACAAAAAGCCGGTCGAGGCTACATGCACGACAGAGATTATCTGGCACAAGGAACAGTGCGACCGGTGCAACCGCATCAGCGGGAGCTACTATGAAGGAGTTATCCAGGTACGGGCCGACGGAAGGATCCCGAGCACCTTCGAGACCCAGATGGCGGCATCCATTGCGCAGCAGATCGAAGAGTCCCTGCAATCCGGTGGCGAGCGCCTCTCGTTCATCTCCGACATGACCGCAACCCGGGACGGGATCGATGTTATCGTCGGGTCGCAGCACATCGGGGCGAAGATCTCGCAGGGCATCATTGCCCAGCTGGGCGGCAGGTATACCACGCATCCCAAGCTGGTCGGGGAGAAGAACGGGCGCCAGCTCTTCCGGATAACGTACTCGGTACGGCTCCCCCGGTTCCAGAAGTTCGACGTGGTTGCCGTGAAAAACCGGTATTACGAGATCGAGCGGATCGAATCCCACCATGTCAGGACGTTCGATCTGGCCGAAGGATCGTCCCGGTCCATACGGGAAGACGATATCGAGCGCATTCTCGGAAATGCCCGGAGTGCGGAATCCGCGCTCGTGGCATTTGCGGATAGCGCGACGGTAGGTATCATGGACCCGGTGAGCTGCCAGACGCACGATTACCGGAAACCCGGCTGGCTGGATGTCAAGGCCGGGGATCATGTGGGAGTCCTGCGGGACGGGGACCACCTGGTCATAGTCAGGTAACGGATGCGGGTTCGGCAGGTACCAAAACATACTCTTGGCACCCTTGTTACTGCGGAATGGGTTGACCGGACACGGCGTCCCTGGATTGAGGGGAATATCGCATGGGTCCCGGTGAAAGAGGGCGAGCCGTACGATCGCGATATCCCCGGGCGTTCCCCCTACCGGGGACGCGGGTTTTACATGATCGGCGATATCGCGGTTATCCACGGCACCCGGCCGGGCCCGGCCGAGATCGAGGCTGTCGCAGATTTCCGGCACCCCCGGGGCATTCTCTGGCTTGAATCGCTCAACGATATAACAAGAACACCGCATGCCCATCTTGTCTGGGGCGAAGGCGGGGAAGTCTCCCACAAAGAGAGCGGCTATACCTATTTTCTCGATCCGTCGCTCGTGATGTTCTCGCAGGGAAACCGGGAGGAGAAGATGCGGATGGCGTCCCTGGCCCGGGAGGGCAGGCCAAAAAACCGGGTGGCGGATATGTTTGCCGGGATCGGCTACTTCACCATTCCTGTGGCAGGAGCAGGAGCAATCGTCCATGCCATGGAGATCAATCCCGTATCCTTTGGTTTCCTGCAAAGAAATTGTGCCGGGAACAAGCTTTCTGACAGGATTCATCCCGCACTCGGGGATTGCCGCACACTCCTCGAAGGAATGTACGACCGGGTGATCATGGGCCACTTCGATTCCATCCACATGCTCCCCTCCGTTATTCCGCACGTGACGAACGGGAGTATCATCCATCTCCACAGTATCGGTCCTGTTGAAGAGGCGATACGTACGATCCTGGAAGGGGCAGGTTTTTCTGTATCCATCGATGTACATAAAATCAAGAAGTACCGCCCGCATGCCTGGCATGTTGTGCAGGACGTGATGCTCGGATGACACCAGGTTTGACCCTTGCCGGAAAAGAGATTGTTGTTGCCGTTACCGGCAGCATTGCGGCTGTCGAGACCGTGAAACTCATCCATGCCCTGCGAAGGCGCGGGGCCGGTGTCCAGGCGGTCATGAGCGCTGCGGCAGAGGGCATCATCACGCCGGATGCCCTCACGTATGCAAGCGGCAGGGATGCGATTACGAGGCTGTCCGGCCGCGTGGAGCACGTGACATCCTGTGGCGATGGCGGCAGCGCCGATCTCCTTCTCATCGCGCCCTGTACGGCAAATACCCTCAGTAAAATTGCCTGCGGGATCGATGATACACCGGTTACGACTTTTGCAACCACGGCCCTCGGGAGCGGCAAGCCGGTGATCCTCGTCCCCGCCATGCACCACAGCATGTACCGCCACCCGGCGCTTGGGGAGAATATCCGGAAACTCAAAAACTGGGGCGTTGGTATCATCGAGCCCCGGATCGAGGAAGGAAAAGCAAAAATTGCCGATACCGAAGAGATCGTCCTCCGGTGCGAACGGGCGATTCTTGGGACAAGGCTTGCCGGCAAGCGCGTACTTATCACGAGCGGTCCCTGCCGCGAACCGGTTGACGATGTCAGGGTTCTTACGACAAGGTCAAGCGGGCAGATGGGTCGGGCCCTCGCACTCCAGGCATTCCGGCTGGGTGCTGACGTGACCGTGGTTCACCGGGATACGTTCCCCTGCGTAAACAATCTCAGGGCCGATAGTGCGGCCGATATGCGTGCCGCCGTGCTCGCCCATCTTAAAAAGAATAAGGGGACCGATATGTACATCAGCGCTGCGGCGATCTCGGATTTTGCGCCGGAACAACGGGATGCCAAGATCCCCAGCGGAAAACCGGCCACCATCCGGCTCGATCCCCTCCCGAAACTTCTCGACGAAGTACTTGCGAAATATTCACCGCTCGTTGTTGCCTTCAAACTGGAGCGGGAACCGGAGAAGAAAGCAAAGGCCATGATCGAAAAGGGCGTCTCCCTTGTCCTGATGAACCCCCCCGAAACCATGGGAAGCACGCACGGGGACTATGTCCAGCTCAGCGCACAGGGACGCGTTCCCTGCAGCGGGACAAAAGATGAGATTGCAGCGATCGTCTGGGAGACCATACTCCGCGATCATCTCCGTTTTGCATGAGAATTGTTTAAAGAGAAAAACCGCCCAATTGATCCGGTATCCTTGTTCCTTATGACCCCGACGTCCGTAACTGCTTTTTGCCCAGGCCATATATCCGGTTATTTCAAGCGGGTAGCCGGGGCGGATCCTGCAACAACGGGGAGTATCGGGGCCGGTATCGTGATCAGCGAAGGAGTCACCGCAACGGTCTCCCCGGCAAAAACAACATCGATCTGCATCCGGCAGCACTCACCTGCCCGGGAAAACCCGGTCACGTTCGAAGATTCCCCGCCACTATCGTTTGCCCTGGATCGTCTCGGCGTGAGCGCGAACATTGTTACGGAATGTAACCTCCCGATAGGGGCGGGCTTCGGCCTCTCCGCTGCCGCTCTCCTCTCCACCCTCACGGCGCTTAACCGGCTGTCCGGCCTCGGCCTCAGTACCCATGATATCGCACTCATTGCCCATGAGGCTGAAGTCATCCACCAGACCGGGCTCGGCGATGTGTCTGCCTGCCAGGCAGGGGGACGGGTACTCCGGAAAGGGCCGGGCATCGATGCGGATATCGAGAGAAAATTCGATATCAGGGAACCATTGTATGCGGTATGTTTTGGTCCCATCCATACGCCCTCGGTCCTGGGCTCACCGGATCAGATGGACCGGGTCTCGGCCGCATTTCCTCCGGTGTATCCGGAAAGTCCCGGTGATTTTTTCACCCTGTCCCGGCAGTTTGCAAAGGACAGCGGCCTCATGACGGGTGAAGTACAACAGGTACTGGACAGCTGCAAAGCGGCGGGAGTTCCTGCAAGTATGACGATGCTCGGAAACGGGGTATTTGCCTGCGGCAGGAACGCACATGCGGTGCTCAGTCCGTTCGGGAGCGTGTACGAATTCCGGATGGCAGAGGCCGGGGCACGTATTACCGGGGAGAGAACATGATACCCCCCAGCCATCCACGCTACCGGTCTCTCGTCACCCGCGAACTGCTCGCGGACTGTGCGAAAAGCGGCCTTGTCTCATGGGAAGGCCTCACGGCCCATGGACGGGGAGAGGCATTCGATTACCTCATTGGCGAAAAGACGAGCGAAAGTGCCCGCCTCGCGGAACGGACAGCCGCTGCACTGCTCATGTCTGCCCGCCACCCGGTCATCTCCGTGAACGGCAACACGGCGGCCCTTGCCGCACCGGAGATCGCAGCCCTCCAGAAAGCCAGCGGTGCGCTCGTGGAAGTCAACCTTTTCCACCGGACCGAAGCGCGGGTACAGCAGATCGAAGACCGGCTCCGATCTGCCGGGGCCGACGTCTTCTCCGGTGAAGCCGAGCGCCTTCTCCCGCTCGATCACGACCGGGCCTGGTGCCGGCGCGAGGGCATGTATTCCGCCGATGTCATCCTCGTCCCGCTCGAAGACGGGGACCGGTGCGAAGCCCTGGTTGGTATGGGAAAGACCATAATCGCCATTGACCTCAACCCCCTTTCGCGCACAGCGCGGAAAGCAACGCTCACGATTGTCGATGAGCTCACCCGGGCCCTGCCGGAGATTACCCGGGCTTGCGGCAACCTTGCCCCCGGAGAAAGTCCACGGCTCATCGCATCGTTAAACAACCATTATCTTTTGTCCGAGGCAATACGTGAAATGACAGGGAGGCTTTCCCATGCTCTGGACTGAACAATTCCGGCCGGTAACAATCGACGAGATCCTTGGCCAGGACCAGGTCATGCACCACCTCTCGCGGTTTGCAGCATCAAAAACCGTGCCGCATCTCATTCTTGCCGGCCCCCATGGGACGGGAAAGAGCGTTGCCATCGAGTGCTTTGCAAAAGCGCTCTACGGTGAAGACTGGGAACAGAATACGTCGGTCTTCCCGACAGCGGACGTATTCCTTCAGGGCAAGGCATTCCTTGAACAGGACGAACGCTTTGCGCACATTTACCAGAAGAGCCAGTCCCTCATCGCCAATTTCAAATATGTCATCAAATGGTACGCCTCGCTCCGGCCACTCGATGCCGAATTCAAGCTGATGGTGTTTGAAGATGCGCATACCCTGACCCGGGACGCCCAGCAGGGGCTCCGGAGGATCATGGAGCGGACAAGCGGCACCTGCCGGTTCGTTTTCACGACAACCAACCAGAGCGCAATCATCCCGGCCATTGCATCGCGCTGCCTTCCGTTGTTTTTCGCCCCGCTCGGGCAGGATCTGGTATTGAGTAAACTCCGTTCTATCAAAGACCTCCACAACCAGGACGGGCATCCCTGCTCGGATGACGACCTGGAACTGATTGCCGAGGCAGCACAGGGAGATCTCCGGCGGGCCATCCTGCTGCTCCAGGTTGCCCTTGAGACAGGACGATGCAGCGACCTGTTTACTGTTGCCCAGTCCGAGACCTCAACGGTTGCAGACTCTGCAATCGCCACGCTCAAGGCAGGAGATGCAAAAGGAGCGATCCGGAAACTGGAATCGCTCATGATCGATTACGGCCTCTCGGGAAGCGAAGTCTTTTCCGAGATCCGCAGCACCATCCGGCGCGAATACAATGATCCGAATCTCGTTATCGCCCTTGCCGATGCCGAATACCGGATCCGGCATGCGAACAATGAGTTCATCCAGGTCTCGGCCTTTGCAACCGGCATCCAGGAGGTTTTCCCATGAGTTCCGTCAGGCAGGATAAGATCCAGGAGCATTACGATACCGTAGCTGACACCTACGACGACCATTACGATCAATACCGCGGGAGAAACTATCACAACCATATCAGCAGTTATCTCATTGAGGCTCTCCCGGAAAAAGGAGAACTCCTGGATATCGGATGCGGAACCGGCCTCTTTATCGGGAAATATATCCAGAACGGAGGCACAGCGGTCGGCCTCGACATCAGCAGACGGATGCTCCACCAGGCAAAAAAGCGGTGCACGTGCAGTGAATTCACCCTTGCTTCAGGAGATACCATCCCGTTTAGCAACAACTCGTTTGACGCGGTCTCAAGCCTTCTCGTATTCAGTTACGTCAAAGACCCAAAGGGAATGCTCAGCGAAGTGTACCGGGTGCTCCGGCCCGGGGGATCCGTTGCCATCTGCACGCTCGGGAAGAAACTGATCACCAAGGGGATCCCGGCACTCTACTACATCAGCGAGAAGATGCACGTCAACCACGTAGTCATGAAGAATTTCGGGGAGCATTATTTTGACGAGAACGAGATGAACGCGTTGTTTGGCAATGCCGGGTTCACGGACGTTTCCGTGAAATGGTGCTCGTTTGCCCACATCGACATGATCAATCCGCTCTTCCATCTTGCGCGGAAAGTGGAGCCGTTTGTCGAGAAACGGATTCCCCAGCTGGCCTACAATATTTTCGTGAGCGCGAAAAAACCGGAAGACTAGGAAACAATCTCTTTTTGTTTCCGTAGCAGGTTTGCAAGCACCCGCTGCTTTTTCTGTATCGCTGCTTCCGAAGCCCGCAATACATTCTCCTTCATCTCATCGAAATCGCGGGCTTCCGTGTCGGCAACTTTCTTTACCGGGGTGTACGCCGACTCCCGGAACCGGGGGGAGAAGTCCTGCTCCTTCCCATCGACCAGCAGGACCGATTCGGATTTTCCGTTCTCTGCGTACCCGATCGCATGCATGTTCACCCCGGCGGTTTTTACCACCCGGCAGATCTCGTCCGCAGCATCGGGCGGCGCAACGATGAGGAGGGCATCGAGGGAAACCCCGAGGTAATCGATCTTGAGGGTTTCAAGCATTGAACGGACGTGGGGTTCGACCAGTCCTGCCATCGCCGCTTCATCGATGACGATCTTGCACCCGGCGGTCTCGGCCATCTCGAACGCATCGCCCCGCAGCCCCCCATTGGTCACATCGGTCATGGCATGGATGCGGTAAAACACATCGCTTTTCATGAGGGTTTCACAGGCTGTCAAGAAGTTGAGGTTGATTGTCTGCTCAACCACTTCGGGAAACCCGGAGTAGATGGCCGCTGTCGCGATAGTCCCCCCGCCGGCACCTTCGGTCATGAGGAGAACATCCCCCGGTGCGGTGGATTTGCGGGCCGTGAGATGTTCCGCAACCCCGACCGCACCCACGCAGCCGGTAAGACGGCTGCCAAGCACCATGTCTCCCCCGATGCGGAGCGTGGAGCCGGTCACCAGCGGCACATTCATCGCCTCCCCAACGGTCGTAATGCCGGCAGTATATTCGAAGATCTTCGCAACGTCGCCATCATCGGCAACGTGGATGTCGGAGAAGAGCATGACCGGTTTGGCTCCCATGACATAGGTGTCCCGCAGGGTGGCACGGGTTACGTGAAACCCGGCAAGATAGGGAAAATCGGACAGGCGCGAGTGCATGCCATCGACCGTGCAGATGATATATTTCCCGCCGGCAGCAACCGCCCCGGCATCATCCATCTCGTCAACGCCAACCGATGCCGAGGTCTTGCCGATGATCCGGGCGATCTGGCGATGGGCAAAAAAGTCCCCTTTTCCCCGGGAGCCGACACCGAACTCCCCCATCTTTACCCCTGCCCGTTCGAAAGAAAAAAAATCCCCGGATAAGTCCCGGCTGTTCTTCACTTCCTCGATAACCGCGTGGGCAAATGCAGAGGCATACGAAGAATTTGTCTTTTTTATCCGGATGATGTGATCGGTGAGGCTCTTGTGTATAGCCGGTTCCTCTTCACCTTCAGCGAGCCTTGTTCGGACAAATTCCTCGACATCCATACCATTCTGTACGTGAAACAGAAATAAAAAGGGGGGGGATATGACGTGGCGCCCGTGCCGGTATTACCGGAGCAGGATGCCAAAGACATCCGAAAAAGAACGGAGTGCATCATCGAACCTGCCGCTCTTTAAGAGAGATAACCCCTTGGCAATGCGGATCCTGACATCCTTGGCATCGATATAATAGGCCTTGTCAAAGGCCCGGGCCGATTCATCGAGTCTCCCGAGCATGAAACAGGAATTGCTCATGACAACCCAGGCATCGGCATTTGTCGGATCGGTCTTAAGGGCACGATCAAGGCAGAGAATTGCGTCCGCATGCCTGCCGAGCATACTTAAGGCCAGCCCCTTGCGGTACAGGGTTTTTTCATCGTCGGGGGACGTTCCAAGGATACGATCAAGGACATCGAGTGCCTCCCCGTAGCGTTTCAGGTGTATCAGCGCGGCTGCTTTTTTGGCAAGAGCTGACTGGTAAAACGGGTAAATCTTCAGGGCCCGGTCGTAACAGGCAATCTCTTCTTCGTATCGTTTCAGTTTTCCATACGCGTATCCTTTGTTTACCCATGCGGAAAGATACCGGGGGCGGATTTCAAGGGCGCGCTCGCAACAGCGGATTTCAGTTTCGATCCTCCCGAGCATCCCGAGGGCAACACCTTTGTTGTTCCACGCGGTTGCATTCTCGGGATCGATATTGAGGGCCTGCCGGCAGCACTCAACCTTTTCATCAAACCGGTCCAGCATGCCGCAGGCAAATCCTTTGTTGTTCCAGGCATCGATGCAGTACGGGTCCTGCTCAAGGGCTTTGTCGCAGCAGGCGATCTCTTCCTCAAAACGTCCGAGTTTTCCAAGGGCAAACCCCCGGCCAACCCAGGCAAGGGAAAGAGTGGGATCGGCTTCCAGCGCATGGGAAAATGAGGTGAGGGCCTCTTCGTGCCGTCCCTCGCGCCCGAGCGATAAGCCTTCCAGGTAAAAATCCCGTGCGGTCTTGCGGAAATCGACCGTATCAGGTACTACCGGGGAAAAAACCATGGGACGCTATCCTTGAGACAGATTCGTTGTTTTACCTTTTTTAGTTGACGTCGTATTCTTATTCGCGGATGAAAAGTAAATCCCGAAGAAACGAAATGGTCAGGACCTTTATTATGCATTATTAATGAGCCGAAAACAAATTAAACAGGAATATAAATATAAAATTTTAATATGGATTTGTGCCACCAATTCTTCATTCAGACCATGCAACCTCTGCCGCACTCGGCCTGATGATGCTTCTGGCAATTACGTTTATTTTGGCCATGCTTCTGCTCCTGTATATCACGTTTTTCAATATCAATATGGAACAACTGAATATCCCGGCAATTTTCATAATCACCAATATCCGGCATATTAACGAACAGGGACAACCGAAATATGACAGTTACATGGTAGTTATGAATACTGCAACCCATAATTATAAAAAAACGGATCTTTACGCCAAGACCTACAAAAACGGAGAATTACTGAAGTGTGCGATTCCAACACTGAACGGGCATAAATTCATTGAGGGGTCGCATCATTATGATGTCCAGATACTCGGATCGAAGGGGGAGACATGGTATAGCAGCGAAAGGATCTATATTGATTATGAGGACAGGACATTCTTTCCGGGAGATTGGGTTACCTTTGAAGTGTACGACCGGAAAACGGATCAGATCATCTCGCGCGATGTGTTCAAGGCTTAAATGCCAAAAAAAGATTCAGTCATCAAGGCGTTTGAAAACACCTTTCTTGGCTTTGAGGATTTTACATTCGGGACAGCGCCAGGTATCCGGCACGTCTTCGAATGCGGTACCGGGAGGAATTCCGTTTTTGGGATCCCCTTTTGCCGGATCATAGATGTAATGGCATTCAAGACAAACCCAGCGGGACATTTTTACAACTTGTGACATGGTTACTCCAACTCCGTAGCCATAAGGATTTACCCGGTTGTATGTTCCGTTTGTTCATAAGAATGCTCCTTTCAGGGCAACGGCAGACGGCGGGCACAAAGACGGGCTACACGGAGAGGTTCCGGGATCTTCCCCTCAAGGGTGAAATCCCTGCACAACCGGGCTGCATCATCGGTACCGATTCCCCACGACCGGATGAAACTGACCTGCCCCGGGGAAAGATCCACGGGATGGCGCTCACCAAGCCGCAGGTATGCCTCCACCCGCCCCTCGTCACCGGGAAAATGATGGCGTATATCCGCGAGGAGACCGAATGAGTCTTCGTAGGTTACGCAGATTACCGGGATACCCGTTGTTTCATTAATCCGGGAGGGATCAAGGATGTTGAACCACGCGATCACGCACCCGGAGAGAAGGATAACATTGAGATCGGTTCGATCCAGATCACGGATCATCCCAAGCACCGTCTCCGTGGCATCCATTCCCCCGACCGTCACCCGGCCAAATGAAAAACCATCGATCCGGAGATCTTTTCGCATCACAACCCCCGCAAGGTCCGAGCAGGCCCGACCGGTAAAACTTTCGGCAATACCCAGTGCCCGGAGCCCTTTTTTGGGGAGGTGCATAGAAGCACTTATGACGACCGGTATAAAATACTATACCAATGAAATTCAACAAAGACGAGGTATGTATCTTAATCCCCACCCTCAATGAAGGGCCGACAATCGGAGGAGTTGTCCGGGAATTCAAGAGCATGGGGTATAACCAGATCCTTGTTATTGACGGCAAGAGCACCGATGCTACCGTAAAAAACGCACGGGAAGCCGGGGCAGTGGTCCGTCCCCAGTCCGGCAAAGGCAAAGGGAATGCGATTATCGAGGCATTTGAGGTAATCGAGGAGCCGTATATCCTCATGCTGGACGGGGATGGCACCTATTCGGCCAAGGATGCTGATAAGATGCTCACCCCCCTTTTCCTGGGATTCGACCAGGTTATCGGGGATCGTCTCATCAATGCCGAAGAGGGATCGTTCTCCCGGCTCAACCTTTTCGGAAACCACATGCTGAACCTGCTCTTCAAAGTAGCCCACAGCAGGGATCTCCATGATATCCTGTCGGGATACCGGGCATTCACGAAGCTTGCCATCCACCAGATGCACCTCAAGGAGAAGGGATTCGAGATCGAGACTGAGATCTCGGTAGAGTCGGTCCGGAACGGCCAGCGGGTCATGGTCGTGCCTATCCGGTACCTGCGGCGCCCGGGTACTGCAACGAAACTCTCACCGTTCCATGACGGGATAAAAATCGTGAGCACCATTTATCGCCTGGCCCGGGTGAACAATCCCATGTTCTATTTTGGGATGATGGGGTTGTTCACCTCGCTTCTCGGGCTGTTGGTTGGGATATATGTCCTGATGCAATGGTTCCAGGGTATCGACCATATCCCCCTGACTATCCTCACGGTCCTCCTCATCGTTGTGGGTATCGAGATCTTCATGTTCGGCATGATCAGCGACATGCTGCTGGTATTCCACCGCGAGATCATACGGGAAATCCAACTCCTGCAGCCACCCAGGCCACCCAAGTAACTTTTTAAAAACGGTGTAGTGCACAATCGCAATAAGCAATTATTATGTGTCCGGGGTATCCGGGTTACCCCGAAAAACAACCATCAGGAAAAACTTTTTTTCAGGGCAATTACCCTGCACGAATGTTCGGCAAGGGAGGTATAGAGATAGGCTTCGTCAAGGGTTTTTCCTGCGGCAAAACTCCCGTGTCCCCGTACCATGACCAGGTTCGAGCGGACAAGGGCGGCTGCCACGTTATCTGCAATCTCCTGGGTGCCGGGAGCACCGGCGACCACGGGAATTACGGGACAGAGCATCTGGCCCTCGCTGTCTTCAGGAACGATCCGGTCGAGCACCAGCGATGCTGCGATTGCGGCAGGGGGATGGGCATGAACGATTGCCCGGTAAGGTGTCCGGTTGTATACTTCGCGATGGACACGGTACTCGCTGGAGGCATCCTTTGGGACTTCCCCGGTAAAGGGAACAAAAACCGGTTCCCACATAACATCCATGTATGCGCCGGTGCGCTTGATCAGGAACCCGTCATCGGTAGTGCGGACACTCATGTTCCCGAAATTTCCCCCGACAAGGTGTTCGGCAAAAAGCCGTTTCCCAATCCGTTCAAACTCTGCCGGATGCATGTTCGTGTGGTCCCTCAACGCACTGTTATATCTTAATGGAACTGGATCCCGACATCATGGATCTTATTGTACCGTGCGATATTGAGAAGGAGCGGGGTCAGCGACTCGACCAGACCGGATGCAGCAAGAGGGCCGGCATCGAACGAGGTCAGGTGGGAGATACGGTTCACCATTCCCATCACGGTGTGCTTGGCATCTGCATCGTCGCCGCAGACCGGTACCGAGTAGGTGAGCTCTTCATCGAGCGCTTTCCACCGGTTGGCGGCAATGGCATTGAACGCAGTGCATATCTTTGCCTCAGGCGAGATCATTTTCCTGATGAGAAGGGCAGCTGAACCTTCCTCGGGGGGGACGGTGATAAAGAAATCCCGTTTCTCCATGGGGTTTACCGGGCTTATCACGATCTTGTTCTCAAACCCGGTAAGGGTCTGGAGCGTGCCCACGAGATGCTTGTACGGGATGGCAAGGATCACGACATCCGCTTCATCAACAGCCTGCTGGTTGGAGACCCCGGTAAGCGAGCAGTCGAATCCCCTCTTTTTAAGGGTCGCGGTCCCGAGCGTGCAGCACTCTTCGGCTTTCTCTTTCTCCCGCGAACCAACGACAACATCGAAGATGGGGGAGAGACGAAGCGCGATCCCTTCGCCAATGTCACCTGTGCCCCCGACAATACCAATCTTCACTTATTCCACCAGCGGCCGTAACAGTTTTTCAAGTGTGGCCGCGTCGGTGACCCCTTCCATGGACTGGACAATCTTCCCGTCCTTTTCAATGATGAGGGTCGGGACGACACGGATTCCATACTTCTCTGCCAGGTCCATATGCTGGTCGACATCAACGGTTTTGATCTCGACCTGAGTACCCATCTTTTTTTCGAGGTCCTCGATTATCGGTGTCTGTAACCTGCAGGGGCCACACCATGTGGCGAAAAAATCGTATAAAACCGGTTTGCTCATTGGACGTACCCGTTAGAGTAGTCGATTAAAAAAAAGATAAATCTATGGTATTGTTACTTGGAGAGGATCTCCATGATGATCTTGCCATACGCCGGCCGGGTGATGATTACACCCACGAGGACACCAAGGATGGTGATCAGGGCAAATCCCTGCAGCGTGGTAAGGGGCATCAGCATCAGGGGCACCATCGCAATCACGACGGTTGCAGCTGCGATGACGATGATCATGAGGGCCCGTGCAAGCCTCTTGAGGTACAGGTTCTGCGATGGGACACGACCCTCATGGAGGATCTCATCGGTGATGACGACCATCTGGTCGATACCGGTACCCACCACGGCTATCAGCCCGGCAATTGTCGGCAGATCGATCTGGAACTTGATCGCACTGATGAACCCGAGGAGGATGATCACTTCTGACGCATTGATCAGGACCATCGGAAGGACGATGCTTGGCTCACGGTAACGGTAGTAGATAACAATTCCTACGGTAATAAGCGCGAGAATTGCGGCAATCACCGAGACCATCTTGTTCTTGGCACCCTGTTCTGCCGGGACTGCACCGCTCCCCACAATCTTCGTCTCTACCGGTAATGCACCGGCGCGGAGGTGGATATCGAGGGTTTGCGCAGCAGCCTCGCCGGCGGTTCCGGATCCCGTTGTTGCCGACCACTGGCGGTTGGGGCTGGTCTGGAGTTTTGCGGCGGCATCCGCAACCATCGGGGCGTTGAAGACCGTCTTGTTATCCAGGATCATGAGGAGGTAATGATCCTCGGGATGGGTGGTAAGGCCGTACTTGATTGCTGCCTGCTGGAGTGCAGTTGCACCGGCTTCATTGAGAGTGAAGGGAACACCCCACACACCGCTCCGCTGGAGATCTTTTTCAGGATTGCCGACACTCGAGATCGAATCCCCGTACAGCACATGCTCGGACTGGTTTCCCGAAGTCTGGATCCGGATCTCGAATTTACCCTGCTTCCCGACAAGCTCCTTTGCCTGGTTCATGTCCATGCCGGCCAGTTCAACGCGGACGTACTGTGCCACATTGCCCATGCCGGTAAGGATGTTGATCTTTGTATCTTTCGTTCCACCGGAGTTGAGCTTGTTCTCCAGGATCTTCTTGACCAGTTCGCCCGTTGCTTTGGATACACCCTGCTGGTACGAAGTTACCTTGCCACCTTCGCTCTCAAAGATCGGCTCGAGTTCGGCCCGGGTGTACGATTTTCGTATTTCGAGATGGGTGGGCGTTTCCGGGTCAACGATCATTACTTCCGTATCCAGTTTTTTCGAGAGGTTGGATACGAAGGCGCTGACCGGCTGGTCGGTTGTGAAACCAACGACTTCCGCACGGAATTCCATCTGGAGCCAGGCACCGTTCTGGAGGTCAAGGCCGTACTGGAGGTTTGTCGTGAAATTACCCTTATCGTCGAAATGCGGGTAGATGGCGACAACCGACAGTACGATGAGGATGATGAGGGCTGCAACCCGCCAGTCCTTGACGAGTTTCTTGATTTCCTGTGCGTTCATTTGGCACCTCCTTTCAGGACATACCATTTGAGGATACCGACATTGGTAAGCCAGGTATTCATGATATCGGCCACGAGACCGATGAGGAGAACGGCTGATATCTCCCACAGGATCTCGACCCCGCCAAGCCACGAGACAATGAACATGGCTACTGCCGCGGCAAACGTTGTGGAGGTCATGATTATTCCGGTATGGAATGCCCCGCTCAGTTTCTCATTGAGTTTACCCTGGCGTTTCAGCACCCGCGTTGTCAGTAAAATATCACTGTCAACGGAATAACCGATAAGCATCAGGAGCGCTGCCGTCGTACCCAGGGTGAGGGTGAGGCCGAGCAGGCTCATCGCAGCGGCGGTCATGGCCATATCGGCAAAAGCCGACAGGACGACTGCGCACGAGGGTACAAATGTCCTGAACGAGATGAAAACAACAATCGACATCCCGATGAATGAGAGGATCATGGCGAAGACTGCCATCGACTGGTTGCTCTTCCCGAAGGTGGGGTCTATGGACGCCATGGATTCATGTTCCGGATAATTCTTTTCCACTACGCCCTGGAGGGCATCGAGTTTTGCCTGGTCCATAGGACCAAACTGTAACAGTTTCCCCTTAATCCCTTCCTTGATACTCACCAGCGGGTAATCGGTAAAGACAGCATGTATCTGGTCATCTGTCTGGGTGGTTGTAACCGAATACGAATATCCACCGGCAAACTCCATACCGGGGGTCACGGGCATTCCCGTGGTCACGATATTGAAGCCGAGTATTGCAAGGGAGATTACCAAAAGCACGAGGGGGATTATCACCAGTTGTTTGGGTGAATATTTCTCGATATTGTAATTGATCAATCCCATGACTTAATGATCTGTTCACTACGATTAAATAGTTAACAGGTACGAAGCCTGCCGTGAACACAGGGGTCTCACATTCCGGCTGCCGGTAAGATTTCGCAGAAAAAAAATGTCTCTTCAAAAATCGGCCAGTTTTACCATCAGGAATGGGAAATCGCACAAAATCAAAAATTATATATACTGCAACCTTTGACAGTAATTGTATGAGATCTCCATCAGAGATCAAGCGGATAATCGAGGGCCGGCTCCGGTCATATTTGTCGAAAGACAAGACCGGCATACGACGCGAAGTGCTCCGGCTCTTTCTCCGGTCAAAATCCATTACTATTGCAGAACTCGCAACCGAGCTGCAAAAACAGTTCTCCGTTACATTCCATGCGATTGCGTCGATGGTAGGTATTATCGCATCCCGTATTGGCATTCTTCGTGCAACGCGGAATGAGGAGGGGCAGAATACCTACGAGCTCAAAGAGAAATATTGCGACATTGTCGTACGGATCGTGGGTGTGAATTAAGATCCCGGATCCATAACGTTTTTTGAACAGTCTCCCAATACTACCAGCATCATGTATTCCAATCCTCATGACAGCGCTGGTGTACGCGATGTCACGATTGTTCCTGAAGTTGTTGAATATATCAATAAGAGAGACTGTGATTTCCGTATCTGCACATCCTGCGGAGGGCCGGTTTTACTTCCTGTGCAGGTAAAACCCCCCAAGAAGAGCGATCTCCTGATGCAGGCAGGAAACCATACCGTCTACATCTCCATTCACCAGGCCCGGTTCCTTCACAGCATACGCATGGACATGATCCCGTTCTTTGAGGAAACCGATATGACCGGACACGAGTACGGATGAGTTACGAAGAGATCCCGCACACGGCGGATGTAAAAATCCGCGCACGCGCAGATACACTCGAATTGCTTTTTTCCGATGCCTTCGATGCCCTCATGCAGGTCCTGTACGGGAAGAACCGGTCCGGCAACCTGCAAAAAAGGATCGAGGTCCACGCATCGGATCCCGAATCGCTCCTGGCCGATTTCCTGTCAGAAGTCCTCTTCGTATGCGAAGTTGAAGGACTTGTTTTTTCCCGGGCCGAGATCGCCATCGATGGCGGGAACCTGACCTCGGTCCTTTACGGGGAGCCCTTTGACCGGGAACGCCACGCTGAAGGTACCGAAGTAAAAGGTATTTCCTACTCGGGCCTTTCTATCCAAAGGGACGCGAATGGATATATGCTGGATATCATATTTGATGTGTAAAGGTAAGGAGGCCTGCCATGATTGAAGGAGTCAGAAAAACCGGTCCCCTGGAATGGGAAGTGCCCGTGGGGTTTGTACCCGGTATGCGGGTCCCCGGGAGATTCTTCCTGTCCGATGCGCTGGCAACGACCCTTGAAGAGGGAGCCATCCAGCAGCTTGCGAATGTAGCCACCATGCCCGGCATCATAAAAAATGCCCTTGCCATGCCCGATATCCACTGGGGATATGGGTTTCCGATCGGCGGCGTTGCTGCATTCTCTCTTGACGATGGCGTGATCTCCCCGGGAGGTGTCGGGTTCGATATCAACTGCGGGGTGCGGCTGCTCACCACCCCTCTTGTGTACAAGGATGTGGCAGGAAGCCGCGATCTCATCGAGGAACTGTTCCGGGCGGTACCGACCGGGGTTGGTGCCAAGAGTACCCTGAAAGGATCGACCCGGTCCCTTGACGGGATGATGAACAAGGGTGCCCGCTGGGCAGTTGGTGCCGGGTACGGCGTGGAGCGGGACCTCTCCCGGTGCGAGGAGCACGGGTTCATGAAAGATGCAGATACCGGATCCGTCTCCGCAAAAGCACAACAGCGGGGTGTCCCGCAGGGGGGAACCCTGGGTTCGGGCAACCATTTCCTGGAGCTCCAGGTTGTTTCGGAGATCTACAACCCGGTTGTTGCCAAAGCGTTCGGCATCAGCACCGGCCAGGTCTGCTGCATGATCCATTGCGGCTCACGCGGCCTGGGCCACCAGACCTGCACCGATCACCTGAAGATCCTTGAGTCTGCAATGAAACGGTACACTATCACGCTTCCCGACCGGCAGCTGGCCTGTGCCCCTCTCGCCTCGCCGGAAGGAAAGGCCTATTTCGGGGCAATGGCGGCAGCGGCAAATTATGCCTGGGCAAACCGCCAGATGATAACCCATGCCGTCCGCACGATCCTTGCCAAACGATTCCGGCTGGATTACGAGGATATGGCCCTTGTCTACGATGTGGCGCATAACGTGGCGAAGATCGAGGAGCACATGGTTGACGGGAAACGCATGCCGGTGTGCGTCCACCGCAAAGGGGCAACCCGCGCATTCGGCCCGGGATCGCCCGATCTCCCGGCCGATCTCTCGACCCTCGGGCAACCGGTGATCATTCCCGGGAGCATGGGGACCTCATCCTTTGTATTGTCCGGTACGGATACTGCCATGGAACGGACGTTTGGCAGTACCTGCCACGGTGCCGGACGGATTATGAGCAGGAGCCAGGCAAAGAAGCGGATGAGCGGAAAAGAGGTCTCGGACATGCTGCTCAGCAGGGGGATCATTGTGAGGGCCCCCAACGAGAATGCCATTGCGGACGAGGCCCCCGAGGTCTACAAATCCAGCGACGAGGTCGTGAAGGTTGTGCACGATCTCGGCATCTCCCGGCTTGTTGCCCGCTTGACTCCCATCGGTGTGATCAAAGGATGACCTGCCGGGTGGGATTTGTCTGGGGGACAAAACAGCACTTCAACCGGTACATCGAGGACTGCGGCCTTTCCTGCGATCTCATCACGCCGTACATGCTTGCAGCCCCGTTTTTCCGGGGAACGTACAACTGCATCATCATTCCCACGGGATTTGCAAACCCGGCGTACTCGAATCTTCTCCCGGCGCTCCGGGCCTCCGAGTCCCGGCTGCACCGGTTTATCGAAAACGGGGGAAACCTGCTGGTCTTTGGAGCCGCTACGGATAAGCCGGGAGCTTACGACTGGTTGCCATTCCCGGTTTCGTATCTGCACGAGTGCCGGCCGCGCGCTGTACAATGCCTGCCGGGCTCAGACACCGGCAGGATCATCGAAGATTACGATGCAGCGTGCATTGAATGCGACGGCACATTCGCTACCCATGATGGGGAATGCGTTGGGAAGACCGACAACGCCGATGTCATTATCGAAAAACAGGTTGGCAAAGGAGCAGTCGTGGTAACCACGGTCCATGAATACCCGTCCAGGAACTTTCTGAAAGCATTTTGTGAGAAGGGCCTTCTGACACAATTTTAACGCCGGGAAACACGTGGTATCTTTTTTTACAAAAAAACGGACCTGGCCCAGGTTCTGTCGCTGTTTCAATACCCGGAACGATGGCATTTATCGATACAGGAAACAGGTTGCTTCTCCTGAACCGGCAGATCATGCCGGGCATACTGCAATCCGGAATAATGCGGTTTATTATCATCCCCGTTCATATCTGATCAACAATGGATTTCACCGGGCTTAACAAGAATAAATCGTGGATAATCCTTGCCCTCATCATTATTTTTATGGCAATTGCCCTTGCCATCAGATCGATTCCTGCATTCTTCATCAACGGCCAGGGATTCCTGCACATCTACGATACCGATACCTGGTATAATCTCCGGCAGATCGAGGTCATGGTCCATCATTTTCCCCAGTACAACTGGTTTGACCCGATGACCGCATATCCAACCGGGAAGATCATCGACTGGGGTCCGCTCTTCCCGGGAATTGCCGCAGTACTCTGCCTGGTCACGGGGGCCACATCCCATAACGCTATCATTTTTATGGCGGGATGGGTATCGCCGGTTATGGCTGCCCTTATGGTCCCGGTCATATACTATCTTGGAAAGACGATCTGGAACTGGCAGGCAGGAATTGTTGCTGCCGGACTCGTGGCGGTGATATCCTTCCACTATTTTTTCCTCTCGTCGTACGGCCTGATCGGCCATCACATAGCTGAAACCTTCATCAGTGCGATCTTTATTCTGCTCTATCTCGCCTCCATCGTATACGCACGACTCCACGGGCTGGATGTGCACAATCCCCGCACGCTTTTTGTGCCGATCCTGCTTGCCGCCGTTGCGGGGGTGTGCTATTTCGGTGCACTTCTTGCATCGCCAACCGTGATCCTGCTCCTCGTAGTGATCTGCATCTACACACTCGTGCAGTGCATCCTGGACCAGTGGGCCGGCCGTTCACCCGATGACCTTCTGGTTGCAAACGGGATTTTCCTTTCAATCTCGGCCGCGCTTCTCGTTCTTTTCGGCTTTCATGCAACCGGGATCTCCATCACCCAGTATTCACCCGGACTCGTGTATATCCACCTCGCACTGGTTGTCGAAACCATTGTGCTCTTTCTCCTCTCCCGCGCGTTTTCCGGGAAGCGGGTACCGTACCTGATCGGCCTCGCGATCCTTGGGGTTGCGGGCTGTGCAGCAGTATTTCTCTATCCCCCGTTTACCGGCATGGGACAACAGGCGTTCAGCCTCTTCTTTGGTTCCATGCAGTTCTCGGTGGGTGTTGTAGAGACTCTTCCCCTTACCCTGCCGGCGGCCTGGGGCAATTTCGGACTGGCTATTGTCCTGACCGCGGGCGGGTTCCTGGTCCTGGGATATTATATCACAAAAAAACCGCAGGCCGAATGGATCTTCCTTCTGGTCTGGTCGCTCGTGATGCTCCTTTTAACCGTCAGGTACCAGCGGTTCGATTATTTCAGCACGGTCAACATCGTTCTCTTGAGTGCCATCTGCATCACGGAGCCTTTTCGCTGGCAGGATGAAAACGTCCATAAAAAAATATCCCATCTCGTTTCCCGGGTTGTTCCAACCCCGCCAGCAACTACCGGTACGGAAAAAAAGGTAAAAAAACCGGCTGATGCTCCAGAAATTCCGGGAAAACGAAAGAAAGATCCCAAGCCACGGGATAGCGGGAAGACCCGGGGTACTCTCAAGATCCTTTGTCTCGCACTGGTTCTTATCATTACGGCGGTTCTTGTCATCGATTCCACCTGCAAGGATCTCGACTGGGGGCTCAATACTCCCAATCACGAACTCTCCCCGGACTGGATCGAATCGGTTGCCTGGCTGGGAAATAATACACCCGCCACGGGAGTTGATTACTTCGGGGAGTACCCGAATCCAGGATATGCATACCCAGGCGGTTCCTACGGGGTCATGGCATCGTGGGATGCAGGCCACTGGGTCACCTTCTTTGCGCACCGGATCCCGATCACGAGCCCGTTCCAGGATAATCTTGCCGGGAATAACGGTGCTGCGGCATTCTTCTTGGCACAAAACGAATCACAGGCAGATTTGATCCTGCAGGGACTCGGAGGACGGTACGTCATCGTAGACTCGAACCTCGCGGTGGACACCTTCACCAATCTTGTCCCCTGGGCAAGCGGCTCCACCGATATTTCATCGTATATCTCATGGTTTGTGCTTCCGGAGCCCGGCAATCCAAAGACCCTTGACAAGGTTCACCGGTTTAATGACGGGTATTTCCAGACCACGGTCGCCCGGCTCTACAATTTTGACGGTTCCATGACCGTACCGAAAAACGCGGAATATATCCAGTATGTGATCCGGCAGGTACCAGCGGCCGGGGAATCCGCCGGGGATGTGAACGGGTATGCACGGGTGATCTCGAAAGATGAGTCGGTCGACATTTCCACGGGAACCGGCAACCTCACACTCATCCCGGAAGGATCAACGATTTCTGCATCGGGTTATGCAGGCATTTACTCCAGTCACTCCTATGAGCCGGTTGCAGCGGTCAGCGCCCTGAACCACTACCGGCTCATCCATGAATCCCCGGACAATGCATCTTCTGCGGCATTCCCGGAGTTGCAGCCCGTCACACTTCCCGGGATAAAATCGGTCAAGGTCTTCGAATACGTGCCGGGGGCACGGATCACCGGTGAGGGGATCATTGAAGTCCCCGTAAAGACCAACACGGGACGGACGTTTGTCTACCGGCAGGCCAGCGAGAACGGGACATTTACCGTGCCATATGCTACGTCGGGATCATCCTGCGAAGTATGTACTACCGGGCCATACCACATTACCGGAACCAACCGGAACATCAACGTTGCCGAGAGCGATGTGATGCAGGGCAGCCTTGTTTCAGGCTAGGCGGCTTTGCTTCTGGGATTACAGGCTCACAATCCCACTGAAACCGCCATGACAGGATTACCGGTAAGAGTCCGGCGTACGAGCAGTTCCCGTTTTTGTGCTCTCGTAGAAAACCCGGATCCAGAAAAATTTTATGAACCTGTCCCGGTTAGCGAATGAGCTGACAGGCCCCCCTCCCGTTATTCCAGCCCCTATCCCACCCATATCCAGACCTCCGGCCCCGGACCCGATCCTCCGCTGGAATAGATCTGTACTCTCCGGTTATTCTCAACGCAAAACCTTCTGACAGCCAGACCGGGCAGATAGCACGATTTCCCGGGAAACTTCCCTAAAAAAGGGCCGAAACTGACCGGTCGCGATCCAACGAAAATAGGTATTCCAAGCCCGACAAGGGCCCGGATTGACCGGTTTCCTGAAAACGGGGGGGTCACCCATCCCTATGTCAAAAAAGCGATCTTACGAATCACCCCCCGAAGGTGGGACTTCCGGGGTGGGGTATCCTCCCGGTATACACTCCCCAACTATAATGGGAGCCGGCAGCAGCACACGGTCTGCCCGGATCCCGATACCCCGATCTTCGGGCAACTCAAATGATTTTTATGCACCGCTGGTCCGGAGAACATCGACACAGATACTCATGTCAGGAAAAAATGCATAGTGGCTCAATCATCTTTTGAGTCCCGCAGGTTTTCCCATGAAAATTGTTGCATCTTATAAAAGTAATGATGGGGGTTGTTGTCCCCATATCCCTCGAAACGATGAACGCCGCCGCCCCCGACGGGGCGCCCCCGCGGTGGATCAATGACAGAAATAAAACCTCCTGGCCCCACCGTGCCTCTGATAGGCCCTGAGGCGGGGAGCCCTCGTATGATATCTGGTTTTTTATTTTCATGGTTCGGATACGAACCAGATCAGTTCATATCCGTTTCTACAGAGCACGTTTTTGCAATCTCCGAACAGTAATACGCTTCAATCTCCGCTGCAATGCGATCCCAGTCGTACCCTGTGGCAGCAGCGGCACAATCCTGCCGCATGTCGGCGTGGCGCCGGAGTGCTTCGGAAATGGCTCCTGCAAGATCTTCAGCAGAAAGCACACACATAAACCCGGTTTTTTCCGTAATAAGATCCCGGATCGCGTTTGCCGGGTGATCCACCGTAACCACAGGAAGCCCGCAGGCCAGGGCTTCAAGAGCGGTGATCCCGAATCCCTCGCGGGTAGACGGCAGGACACAAACTTTTGACGATTTCATCCGCGCGATGATCTCATCGTGATTTTCCTGAAATCCGATACAGTGCACCCGGTCTTCCAGCGATAGATCATGAATGAGCATCCTGATCGCTTCCTTTTCAGGACCGTTCCCGACAATCAGTAATGTACAGTCCGGTTGTTCGGAAAGAACGTGATGAAATGCACGGAGCAGGAGATCCACATGCTTCTCCCGGATGAGTCGTCCGACAAAAATAAGATCGCTGGTTTCGCGGGATGGTTGCGCAGCACGGATACGCCGGGTATCGACACCATTGGGGATTATGGAGACCGGGCCACTGAATCCCCGTGATGACAGCTGCCCCGCAGTTGTCGGGGAGACCGCAATCATATTTTTTGTAATGCGAAATACCAGGCGTTCAATGTATTTGCCAAAAAAACCGGACCGGCCAAGGTAGGTGTACCAGTAATCGCCCCAGACTTCATGCCAGGTAAGAACCAGCGGGGTCTTTTTTATGAGAGAGACGAACGCTGATGAGAAACAGGAAAAATAGGGGAACTGCTGGCAGTCAATGATATCGAACCGTTCTTTTAACAGCGGGATGATGAGGTGACTGCTGAAGGACATGGCCTGCCGGAACGTTCTTCGTCCATATGCATAGAGACTCTGCGCGGGGCAGACACCGTGAACGATCACACCATCACGGATCAGAACAGGCTCCCCGTCCCAGTATTTCATACCGAAGATATGCACTTCGTGGCCATCGCGGGTAAGCCGGACCGCGAGTTCCCAGACACGCTTTTCCACGCCGCCTTTCACAAACGGGTAGATCGTATCGTAAACAAACGCGATCTTCATCGGGCAGACCTAATTATGACCATTGTTCTCGTTTAAGAGCATCATACTCTGGAATACGGCAAAGAGAAAGATCTGGATGCCGCTGACAATCAGCACCAGGGCCACGATTGCGGTCGATATCTCGGATAATATCCCAAAGTCTACGGACACCCACCGGGCAAGGATATTTACTCCCAGAAGGCCTCCTGCAAAAAATACGCAGAATCCCAGGGCAAGGAGTTTTTCCAGGTTACCGTATTTCATTACTTTTTCTATGATCCCCGCCTTGTTCTCGTACCCGTGGATGATGGAATAGGTCTTCATCAAAAATCCGGTGAGGATAACCTGGATGCCACCCATCACCAGGATGGCACCCAGGATGAACGTATGAAGATGCGAGGATTCGACATTTCCCTGGAGCGAGAAAAAACCCATCAGCAACAACCCGACAACGAAAAACAGGAAACCGGGGACTGCAACGAACGGGAGCGGCTTCATGAGCAGTACGAACCGTATGTGCCGCCACCCGTCGGCAAAACTGTGCAGCTTCGAGGGAGTCCTGCGGGGATAATAATCGATGGGCACTTCAGCTATCTTCAGGTGTTCCTTTGATGCCATCACCAGCATCTCGGAAGCAAACTCCATGCCCCCGGTTTTTAACGGCAGCCGATCGAGCGCCTCGCGGGTGATAGCACGAAAACCGCTGTGGGTATCGGAGAACTGCGTCTGGAAGATGACATTGATCATCCACGTGAGAACCGGGTTACCGAGATACCGGTGGAGCGGGGTCATGGCTCCTTTGTGGATGGTCCCTTTGAACCGCGAGCCGAGGACAAAGTCGGCACCGGCCTCAAGAGGGGCAATCAGCCGGGGGATTTCCGAGAAGTCGTAAGTGTTGTCGGAGTCGCCCATGATGATATAGCGGCCCTGAGCCTGCCGGATCCCGCTCAGGTAAGCATTTCCGTATCCGCTTTTTTCCGGTTTGATCACCCGCGCCCCGAGGGACCGGGCAATCATTCCGGTTTTGTCGGAGGATGAATCGGCGATAATGATCTCGCCGTGGATCGCGTGCTCATGGAACACGGCCTGTATTTTTGTGATGCACTCGGCTATGGTCTCCTCCTCGTCGAGAGCGGGGAGGATCACCGAGACTTCGAAATTGTATTGTATACCGGATTCTTTGTTCATTATTGTTGTCCATATGAGGTTTCATCTGGAAGCGTAAAACTGATTGGATCCTGATCGACAGGCACATAGTGAAGCCATATAAGAGCAGGAAACCTGGTTCAACACTGACCGGGACTGATTTCTTTTGGTTAAACAATCTCAAATGGATATTATTTAAATTATTGACTGGAAGAGCGGATACTTAGCGAAACCCTGCATAAAAAGATTCACGGAATTGTTCTCGAATTTTATATATCAACATATGCCATCATAAAAACAGAATGGTTACGCGACTCAAATTGTTTTCCAAGACTTGATCGATGATTGGGCAGCCGGGAACATTCCCGCAGATGCAAATAAAAAAACACTATATAGGATACTGTAAAACATTATCCGACACATTCTATAAACCGGATAAATTGAATATCCCCATGCATATAATAACTAAGGATTTCCTATGAAAAAGATTCTGATTACCGGTGTCAGCGGTTTTGTCGGCGGACACCTGGTCCATTACCTGAATACACACAATGACAACCTCGAGGTCCATGGGATCAGCCGTTCAAAACCGGCATGGGATTTTTTTTGCGGAGAACAAATCATTCTCGATAAACACCATTTCCACCGTGCCGACCTGAACGATATCCCCCGGATTAAAACCCTCATTGGAGAGATCCAACCGGATTATATCCTTCATCTTGCAGCGCAGAGCTCAGTTGCCGAGAGCTGGAAGACACCGGTCAACTCGTTCATGAATAACACCAATATTTTTCTCAATATTATCGATACGGTAAGGCTCAATGATAATGGAGCAAGGGTTCTGTCCGTGGGGTCTTCGGAACAATATGGGATCGTATTGGAAAAGGATCTCCCGCTCTCGGAGGACAGGCCCCAGTGCCCGGAAAATCCCTATGCGGTTGCGCGGGTTGCCCAGGAGCAGCTTGCAAGGATTTACGCTAAAGGGTATGACCTGGATATCTGTTGTACCCGCTCATTCAACCACTGTGGCCCGGGACAGACGGACCGTTTTGTCGTGAGCGCAATCGTAAAACAGTTCGTGAAGATTGCCCGGGGTCTTCAGGAGCCGATCATCCATATTGGCAATGGTTCAATCGTGCGGGATTTTGTGGATGTTCACGATGTAGTCAGAGCCTACCTGCTTCTTCTTTCGAACGGGAAGCGCGGGGAGGTGTACAATATCTGTAGCGGGAAGGGAAGGTCGATCCAGGATATTGTGACGATGCTTGCTGATATGTACGACATACACGTTCATGTGCACCAGGACTCGTCACAAATGCGTCCGATTGACAATCCCCGGATTATTGGGAGTAACCATAAAATACAACACGAGTTGGGATGGACCCCTGCCATTCCATTTGAACAGAGTCTTCGTTCAATGTACGAATACTGGGATAGGCAGCCCCTGAAGGGATAGAAAAAACACCTATATCGTTTGTTGTATGAATTCTATGGGGAAAAATTCCAACGTGCACATTTGTCGGGATTTTTAGGAACAGGAAGGAATAGATCTATGGCACACCAGAAAAAAGCGCTTATTACCGGACTCACCGGACAGGACGGATCGTATCTTGCCGAACTGCTTCTTTCAAAGGGGTACGAGGTCCATGGGATCATCCGCAGGGCGTCGACTTTTAACACATCCAGGATTGATCATATTTACATCGATCCCCACGAACCCGGCGCCCAGCTCTTTCTCCATTACGGGGATCTTTCGGACTCGGAACAGATTGCCAATATAATCTACAATACAAAACCAGATGAGGTGTATCACCTTGGGGCCCAGAGCCACGTAAGGGTGAGTTTCGACAGCCCCGAATATACCGGGAATGTCACCGGGCTTGGTACTACCCGCATTCTTGAATCGATCCGGAGAAGCGGAAATGCTATCCGGTTCTACCAGGCATCCTCAAGCGAGATGTTTGGCGGGGCACAGCCCCCGCAGGATGAGCAGACTGCGTTTGTTCCGCGAAGCCCCTATGCCTGTGCAAAAGTCTATTCGTACTGGATGGTCAGGAACTACCGTGAGGGCTACAACATGTTCGCCACGAACGGCATCCTCTTCAACCATGAATCCCCCCGTCGAGGCGAGACGTTCGTAACCCGCAAGATTACCCGGGGGATCACAGCAATCCTTGCAAAAAAGGCCAGGGATCTGTACCTGGGGAACCTCGATGCAAAACGGGACTGGGGATTCTCACCGGAATACGTGGAAGCGATGTGGCGGATGCTCCAGACAAAGACACCGGATGATTTTGTCATCAGTACCGGGGAAACGCATTCCGTGAGGGAATTCCTGGAGACGGCCTTTGCCTATGTGGGTCTGGATATGAGCACGTATGTTAAGATCGATCCGAAATATTTCCGTCCCACGGAAGTGGATGTGCTCATTGGGAATGCCGATAAGGCAGCGAATGTTCTTGGCTGGAAACCGCAGGTTAAGTTTATTGACCTGGTAAAGATCATGGTCGATGCTGACCTTCGGGCTGCGGGACTTGAGGTTCCCGGCGAAGGCGACGCAATCATTGCAAAGAAGTTCCCCGAGAAATGGTGGAAAGGGGACTGAGGGTCCCGGGAAACGGCTGTGAAGATCGCAATCTTCCACGATTATTTTGGTGCCATTGGCGGGGGCGAGAAAGTAGTCATCGAGATGGCAAAAATTCTTGATGCGGACATTATCACCACCGATACTGATGCAGTTAAAAAAATTGATCCGAGCGTGCGGGTAATCAGTCTGGGAACAACAATAAAATTCCCCCCGCTCAAGCAGATTTCAGCAACATTCCGTTTTTTCTTCTGCGATTTTTCAAAGGAATATGACCTGTTCATATTCACCGGGAACTGGAGCCATGCAGCAGCTCACCGGCATCACCCGAACATCTGGTACTGCTATACACCGGTCCGGGCATTTTACGATTTGTACGCAACCTTTCTTTCACGGCAGGGTTTTTTAACCCGGCAATTGTTCCGTGCCTGGGTATCGGTTCACCGGTTCTTCGACCAGCGATCGATACGAAAAATTGACCGCATTATTGCCATTTCCGGCAATGTGCAGAGCCGGATTCTCAAATATCATAACCGCAGTTCAGAGTTGATCTATCCCCCGGTTGACACTTCATTATACCGATGTATCGAGTACGGGAATTTCTGGCTTTCCGTGAACCGGCTGTACCCGGAGAAGCGGATAGAACTACAGATAGAAGCATTCCGGCAGGTTCCGGAAGAGCATCTCGTGATCGTAGGCGGCTATTCCGAGGGGGATCATGCGGCAGTTTATGCGGAAAAGATCCGCCGCAACCTGCCGCCCAACGTGATAATCCGGGGAGAAGTCACCGGGGATGAAATTGTGGATTTGTATGCCCGGTGCAAGGCGCATATCTGCACGGCTCTCGATGAGGATTACGGGTTGACCCCGCTTGAGGCCATGGCCAGTGGCAAGCCGGTTGTTGCTGTGAACGAAGGAGGGTACCGGGAGACGGTGACGGATAAAACGGGTGTGCTTGTTGCGCCATCGGCAGACTCTCTTGCGGAGGCCATACGGCTTGTTGCACAACATCCTGAAGGGTACCGGGACGCTTGTCTGGCAAGGGCAAGGGATTTTGATATGGGGCCATTCATCGAACAGGTGAAGGCGGTAGTACAGGAAACAGACAGGTGAACAACCACCGGGGCGAAGCATCACTACCAACCAGATGCTGATGCATTAACAATCTCCATTCAAAAAGAGAGGGCTCTCGCATGAAGCATAACGTTCAATTTGCACCAATTGTTTGGGGATCCCCTGAATGAATAAGAAAGATTCAAAATACTTCACTGTCAACGATCATTACCAAAATTATCGGAAGAGAAGACCCTCTTCCGGCAGGGGAACATCGTGAACTTCAGCCTGATTATTGAACTTGCAAAAAGGGATTTTACCGAACGGTATTCCGGTTCGGCACTCGGGTTCATGTGGTCGTTTGTCTATCCCCTGATTAATATCCTGATTTACATGATCATCTTTGGCAGCCTGATGGGCGCTCGGCTGCCGGGGATGTCCTCCATCTGGGGATACGGCGTATATCTTATCGCAGGGCTGGTACCCTGGACGGCATTTGCAAATACCGTGACACGATCGTCCACGGTCTTTCTGGATAAAAAGAATATTATTGCCAAAATCCACGTGGATCTTCCCACGCTTCCGCTCTTCATTGTGCTGTCGGAAACGATCACCTTCGTTGTCACGCTTGCGATCTTCCTTGTGATCCTTCTCATCACCGGGATTCCCCTGACATGGTACCTGGCACTGATCCCGCTGTTATACCTTATCCAGCAGGTGTTTGCGTACGCGCTGGGATTTTTTCTTGCAATGTTCGTGGTCTTTTTACGCGATCTCAAGGAAGTTGTCGCGATTGGCTTCCAGATCTGGTTCTGGTTCACACCGATCGTGTATGTCTTTGATATCCTTCCCTCCTTCGCCCAGAAGGTACTGATCTTAAACCCGATGCTTTCGGTTGTATCAGCCTATCACGATATTTTCGTATTCCAGAGAATGCCATCGTTTTTTTATCTCTTTCTCGTGTTGATGGCGGGTGTTGCGTTGATCGTGGTGGATTATGCAATCTTCAGAAAACTTGAGAAGGATATCCGGGATTTCATCTGACCTGTGGCACAGGGAATATCAGTTTTTTTACCCGGGAACAGGTCCGGAATTTTTTTGACATATGACGATTGTCCTGTGTTTAAAAAAATCGAGTTCTGAAGCGGGACAGTATCCGCAGGGTGATAAACCTGCCTGCATTTATACTGTTCCCCGCCCCTCTTTTCCCCGGACCGGAGCACCGTCGTGAAAAATTACCCCCGGATTGCGGCGTTTACGCGAAAAGACGCCCATATTACCTGCGATTTTCGACTACCTCATTGGAGGGACGCCAAGGCCATTTGCGTGGCCGATCTCAACCCGTTGTAAAGTATGCCCAAAACGAAAACTCACCCAGATCATAGGGTCGGAATCCGGGAATGATACGAGGGTATTTTCCTAAAAAAACCTCGTAACGCAGGGTTACAGATCATGGACAAATCCGGGCGTTTTGCGGGGTTTTCCGGAAGATGAATTCGACAATCGGAGCCCGTTAAAGGCTTATTTTTAATGTGAGGGAGTACCATGCGGGGCAGGATTCAATCAGTTGATCCGGGGAGTCTACGGGAAAACAGCAGGACCAGATTTGTGATTTTACAAATCTTTATTTCCATATACTGCGGTATATTGTAGTATATGGCAGAAGTTACCAGCGTCAGGATGAAGTCAGAGACCAAGGCACTTCTGGATGATCTGAAACTGTACCCCAGGGAAACGTACGATGATGTGGTGAAACGCCTGGCCAAAGCTGCGTATGATGACGAGCCTGTGACTCCGGAGGAGATCCTGGCAATGGAAGAGGGTGTTGCAGATATCAAAGCCGGCCGGGTCCGCTCGCTCAGAGATGTCATGAAAGACCTTGGCGATGACAAAGTAATCAAGGCCCGGAATCTGTGATCGCGTGTACCAGATCAAATTGTCACGCCGGGCAGAGAACGACCTGGTAAAGATTCCACAAGAGCACCGGATTCATATTGAACTTGCCCTGGAGCGGTTTGCAGCAAGCCCGGGCCAGCGGCATGATGTGGTGAAGGTTAAGGATAGTCCGAAGAAAGCACCCCGGTATCGGCTCCGGATTGGTGAATACCGGGCTACGTTTTTCATTTACCATGATCTGTTGATCATCGAAATTATCACTATCGGGAAGAAAGAGAATTTCTCATACTGATCCTGTGATCCATGCATGGTCCAGATCTGGCGTGAGAGGAACAGAGGGTCTGTTTAATCTTTGAGAAAAATGATCGGAATGAGTAATCAGACACTATCACCAATATTTTAATCAACTATTTTGTTCTCATGAGACGCTACCAGAACCCGGATTAAAAATCAGAGAGGCGCTGGTCACCTTCAGGGAAAAGCTCCTGTATCTGTATCCTCAGTAAATCCCGGACAAATTGTAAATTACTTTCTCAATTTGCCAGTCAGGGATGCGGCCAGTATATTAACACCACATTCATGACCCAGTTACCAAAAAGAGAACTGCCCCCAATCCAGGCAACCCATCTCCAAACATGAGATCTTTTTAATGCACCCACAAATCAACCACAATACACACATCCATGATAAAAGTCGACGGGATCTCGAAAGAAGTTCAAACTCTACCGATCACCTGCCGACCGGCTCAGGGAGATCCTCTTCTGTAAACAATACCACAAGGATTTTGTGGCGCTCGAAAATATCTCCTTTGAGATCGGTGCGGGAGAGACACTGGGAATAATCGGGCAGAATGGCGCCGGGAAATCCACGCTGTTGAAAAGTCTCTCTGGCATTGTGATCCCGGACAGCGGTTTCATCCAGATTGACGGAGCTCGTCTGAATGCATTTTATATCCCGGTGCATAGTCAGTATAATCTCCAACATGAAGAATTATAATAAGTGAAAAACAATGATTGCTCAATTGAGGTGCACAAAGATGACATCGATCGTACAGGTTGATAATAAATTCAACATGTCGTTAAAAAAAGTAAAAGATGCCCTTGACATCCAGCCTAACGACACGTTTTTTATTCAAAGAGTCAATACCCACACATTCACCCTGAAAAAAATAGGAGATGCCGATCCATTTATTGAAGCCGTAAAGAAGCCCGCACATCTCCACACAAAAAGAAAGATCAATCTCGATCGATTGGAAGATGAACAGTGGTCCACATGAAGATCCACGCGAATGGCTGAATCGGGCGCATTCGAATCTTGCACTTGCAAACGCGGAATTATCCAGCAGAATGAGGCTGGCTCCTTTGATCTATTTTATATGATTTCAAAACTATTCCATTAGATAATAACATGACCTCGATGACTGATGAGAGAAATATCAAAAAAATCTACCATGATTCAGCCGAGTTGCTACTCTCCCACACATTGGCAAAGATCACTCGTCCGGTGACACTGGAAGAAGTACGTTTGAGAATTTCATCCCATATAACATATTCCGGGGATTCCACCACCCTTATCCGAACAAACAGGAATCGCAAATATGGTGGGATCTAAGGTCACCACAGATACGACGGTTTTGGTACGGGGACTTGTTCCTCCACGAAGGAGATCCAAGGATGCTCTCTCTGATGAGTATATCCGTCTTCATACCAGTGCATCCGAAGTGCTACGCAGGATCGAGCAGGAAGAATATCAGAATCATATCCCTCTCCTTGCCCTTATTGAAACGGCATGCGTAGTTTCCCGGTTAACCAATGATCCAGAAAGTGCGTCGCTTTCAGTATCGTTTGTCAGCAGCCATGCAAAAATGTATGATACTGCCGATCTTCTGGAACGATCCATAGAGATTGGGATCGCAACAAAAGCAAGTGGATTCGATGTTATTTTTATGGCATGCGCCGATATGAACGATTCACTTTTGATCACAGACGACCGGAAGATGCATGAGAGAGCAAGAGAATCCGGTATTGATACAATACTGTTGAGAGACTGGGTGACCGGGGTAGATTGAAACTCGTCAGTCACTCCGATATTTTTAATTCGCCCGCGAATCAAATACGATACACGCATCCATGATAAAAGTCGAAGGGATCTCAAAGAAGTTCAAACTCTACCGCTCTCCAGCCGACCGGCTCAGGGAGATCGTCTTCAGAAAACAATATCATAAGGACTTTGTTGCGCTCGAAAATATCTCCTTTGAGATTGGCGCCGGCCAGACGCTTGGCATCATCGGGCAGAACGGTGCCGGGAAATCCACGCTGTTAAAAATTCTTTCAGGCATTGTGATCCCGGACAGTGGTACTATTCAGATCGACGGGAAAGTCACGGGGCTTCTCGAACTCGGTACCGGGTTCAATGCCGAGATGACCGGCCTTGAGAATATTTACATGAACGGGACGCTCATCGGCATGACCCGGGATGAAATCGACCGGAAGAGACAGACGATCATCGACTTTTCCGAGCTGGGGGATTTCATCAACGAGCCCATCAAGACGTATTCTTCGGGCATGGTGATGCGACTTGCATTCTCGATTTCGATTCATGCAGACCCGACCTGTTTCCTCGTGGATGAGGCGCTGTCGGTGGGGGACGCATATTTCCAGCAGAAGTGCATGCGGAAGATCCAGGAGTTCCGGGCGGGTGGGGGATCGATTGTGTTTGTGTCGCATGATATGAATGCGGTAAAGACACTGTGTGACTCCGCGATTATGCTGGACCATGGGCGGGTGATTGATTGCGGGGAGCCCAAGGATGTAGTGGACTTTTACCAGAATATGATCCTGAAAAAATCACATCAAGGAGATGTACCGGTTCAGATTCAGAAAATTGAGAAAGATAAGAGATTGAATAATTCAACTATTTCTACAGGAGAAGTGGAACTGGTTTCTTTTAAAATGTATAGTGAAGATGGAGTGGAGATTTCATATATCGAAAGTGAAAAGATAATTAAGATTGTCTACGAAATCAAAGCCCACAAGGATCTGGATGAACCGCACTATGGCCTGATGATCCGGAACAATCTCGGCCTTTCGGTTTTTGAGACGAATACCTATTGTATGAAGATAAAAACAGAAAAATTATCGAAAGGCCAAATTGCTAAAATTGAATGGACAATGGATTTTCCTTTGTATACAGGCATTTATTCCTTTTCAGTAGGAGTTGCAAATAGAGGTTTTGATATTGGATTTTTTGAAGAATATCTTCTCTTGGTACACGATTTGGGTCTCATAAAAATATTATCCAATTCAAACGCAATCAATTATACGGGCATTTTTAATATCAAACCAAGGCTTCATACAAATTATTTTTTTACAGATGAAGTATAACAATTTCAGGTTTATGTTCAAATATACAAAAAATGTAAATCCTAAACAAATGAAAGTTTTTTCAGGTTGAATTGCTGATGTCCAAAATTTTATTTATTAATCCAAATATGAGACACGTTGGAGGATTACTAACGGTATATCCTCCACTGGGAATATTATCCATTTCAGCGGTACTCATAGAAAACCGGTACGATGTTGCAGTAATAGATGCAGATATCGATAACCAATCACTTCTGGATATTGAAAATTATATCCGGCAATATCAGCCAACCATTGTTGGAATAACAATGACAACTTTGCAATGTAAGACCGTGTTTTCGCTTGCAGAATATATTAAGATAAAATTCCCCACGATAACCATAATTGTGGGTGGGGTACATCCATCAGCGCTGAAATCTGAAATTTTGAGGCAATGTCCAAATATTGATATTCTCGTTGTTGGTGAAGGAGAACAGACATTTTTGGATCTTGTAAGGATAATAGAAAAAGAGGAGTCTCTTGAGTATGTTGATGGCATTTGTTATAGGAAAAACGGGACAATTTTCACTACTCCCCCCAGAGAATTTATTGAAAATCTAGATAGTCTACCATTTCCTGCATTTGATTTGGTCGCACCTCTTGCAAAATATCCCGGGCCTTATCCGGTCAAATCACACCCCACAATCCATATAATGGCATCACGGGGTTGCCCATTTGATTGCCAGTTTTGTAGTAATCCAATTTGGGGAAAGAAAGTTCGATTTCATAGTCCAGAATATATCCTAAATGAAATTGAGTGGCTTCAGAAGACGTTTCAAGTTCACGAAATTTTCTTTCAGGATGACACATTTAATCTTAATAAGGAATGGCTTGAAAAAATATGCAATGGAATTATCTCAAGAGGTTTAAACAAAAATTGCGTATTTAAGTCACCATTTCGTGCAAATGCCAACCTAGTCTCACCGGCACTTTTCAAACTCCTGAAAAAAGCCGGATTTTGGATGATTTTTTATGGTGTCGAAAGCGGCGATCCAATGGTGCTCAAATCCATTAATAAAAACATCAGCCTTGATGAACTATCACGGGCATTTTATCTGACAAAACGGGCAGGTATTCGAACATATGCTTCATTCATGATTGGAAACATAAGTGATACCCCCTCGTCAATAAAAAACACAGTTCATTTTGCCAAAAAAATCGATCCAGATTATTTTGGGTTTGGAGTCACTATGCCATATCCTGGAAGTCGTCTTTATGAAATTTTGGAAAGCCACAATCAAATCTCATCAACAGATATAATAAATTTAAAGATGGGGAAATATATTATACCGAACCTTGCATTTTCATCCGGAGATGTTGAAATTTCATGTCATCATGCAACAGATGAAATTATAAAATTCCAAATGACATGGCTCCATCAAATTATTCATTATTTACGATTTCACTATTTGTCACAACTTCCCGATGAACATAGTGATTATCTCCAATTCAACCAATTTCATTTGCCTGATCCCTTTAATTCATATGTAGAGATAGGAACAACGGATAATTATTATCTAGGTAACGGATGGCATTTTTGTGAATATTGGCCCCCATCAATAAGATGGACAAAAAAATCTGCGGTTCTTTATCTTCACCCACGAGAGACAGATAAAACATTATTCATAAAGATCCTCGCTTCAAAACCTCGGGGTGGCCAAAATCTTATAATTTCAATAGACGCCGAAACACATACAATCCAGTTAGATCAAAATAATCTAGGAATCATTTCTCTTCCCCTTAAAACTAAGTCATATTTGAAAAAATATATCAAGATTGTAATTACCACAACACCCACTTGGGTTCCAAACGATGAAATGCATAATGGCGATCTACGAACATTAGGAGTAGCAATAAATAAAATATGGACGGAATAGATAAGTGTTAAAATAGGGGTAAAATAATCATAAATCAAGAACTGTCAGGATAAATGTCCACTTAATTGAAGTGAGTATTAATTTATTATTGAGAGATACAATGAGTGACAATACCATAGAAATCCGCGATGACGAGATCAATGTCGAAGAGATCATGGCAAAGATCCGAGAGAATATCCGGAGACTGCAGGCAGCAGGAGAACTGCCGATAGATCCGGATTCCATAACCACATTCACCTCAAAGAATTGCCCTGCCGACAAATCGGACGATGCAATTCAACGTTCACTCTCCTACATCAATGCCAACTGGGATATCCACAATAACAGTTACTTTATCAGTTCCCATCATCCCTATATCGGCAAATTCCTTGTTCGAGGACGCCAGATGGTTCACGGGGAAGTCCGCCGGTATGTGGATCCTATGATCTCCCGGCAAACGAAATTCAATACCAGTGCCGTTAAGATTATTACCGGGACATCACAACGATGCGCCGAGATGAACCAGCGCCAACAGGAGCTGGAAACCGCATTTTCCTCATTTAAACAGGAATCCGATAAAAAAATTGCCGATTGTGTCTCGACATTACAAAATGAACTGGACTCAAAAATTGAAGCCACAATTAAAGATCGGCATGAAAACATGGAGCTCATGCGCCATGAATTCAATGCCCTCCTGAAAAAATGCACGGGAATGGTCAGGAGCGAACTGAATGCAGAAATTGAAGCCCAGGCTAAGGAACGACAACTCATTCGTGAAGAAAGAAGAGCGGATATAGATCAAGCGATTATTTCCCATATTTCCGATCTCAAGGATGATTTTACCTCAAAACTCAACCAGAAGGCATTATCTGACAAATCAGAACTGGAGCCTGTTATTAAAAAACTCAGCAGCCTGATTCACCCGGATGAATTGCATCTCAACATGCTTCTTGAACAGGAGCACATTACCATTAAAGAAAAAATTGAGACACGTGTCAAAGAACTCTTTACCCAGGTAGATGCGGATATTCATGCTCGGGCATCTCTTGCCCATGTGCTTGAAAACCGGATTCAAAAAGGACTGGCACAAAAAAGTCCCACTCCAGCAACCACTGAAAAAGAGCAAACAAATTATTTCCTTTTCGAGGAGCGGTTCCGTGGTTCCCGGGACGCGATCACACAACGACAACTGGCATTCCTTCCGTACTTTGAAAAATGTTCCCGCGTACTTGATATCGGCTGCGGCAGGGGTGAATTCCTTGAGATCCTCAAGGATCATGCTATTGGCAGTATCGGGGTAGATAGTGATCCGGATATGGTGGCATACTGTCGCTCCCGCCAGTTAGAGGTGGAGCAGTCGGATGCCATCGCCTATCTTGAGACTCTTGAAGACAAAAGTCTTGACGGGATCTTTATCGACCAGGTAGTGGAACACCTTGAACCGGAGTATCTCGTGCAGCTGCTTGCACTGTGCAATCAGAAACTTAAGTTTGGTTATTATCTTGTCGTAGAAACGGTTAACCCGCTATCATTTGTATCGTTTGTAAACTTCTATATCGATCTGACCCATAAAAGACCTGTTCACCCAGAAACCCTGCAGTACCTCTTCAGTGCATCGGGATTCAGGGAATGCGAGAGAAAATTCTTCTCACCGGTTTCTGATGAGAGCCGATTGAAAAAGATTGAGGGGGCTGCTGATATAAATGAGACTGAAAGGAAGAATGTTGATGTGTATAACCATAACGTTGAGATGCTGAATACAGTTCTCTTTGGCGCTCAGGATTATGCGGTTATTGGGAAGAAATGAAGACACTATCGAGAGTGATATTGGTGAAAAATGCATATTTTAATGTGCAATGAGCGATTTCTGTTTCGATTTGGATTAGATCGAGCATTAATCATTTTGGGGAAAGGTCTGAAAGAATCAGGTCACACGATCTCAATAATGGCGAATAACTATGAACGAAATGTTCTGGAAACGTTTGCGTCTACGATTATTAATGTTCCAGAATCAAAAAATGATTATTTAAACTCAAATGAATTCACTGAGCAGTGGATCAACAATAATTGGAATACTTTTTTCAATGATTCAAATAAACCAGATATTGTAGTAATTGGCGGTTGGCCTTTTTTTTCATCGATTCCAATTTTTAAAAAATGGGGAATTCCGGTAGTATTTTTAGATTGTGGTGCGGTCCCACTGGAGGGTTATACAGGTGGATTTCTAATCACGCAAAAAAAATTACGTGAATTAAGAAAAACATATTTAAAAGATGCTACCTCCATCATCGCAATTAGTGATTTTATTGCCACAACTCAAAGTAAAGCAGATACAGATAATAAAATCCCCGTGTACAAAATTTTGTTGGGTGCTGATCATTTGGATCTGAAGATCTGGCAAATGCATAATTCATACAAGAAAAGTACAATCATCAATTCATTTGCTACAATAAAAAATGAGGGAAGACATTGTATTCTCAATTTAGGCCGATGGGAACCGAATTGTTACAAAAATTCTGAAACCATTTTTGAGATAATGCGAAGAATTAAAACAAAATCACCCGATTCCGTTTTATTTATACTTAATGATCCCTCTACCATCCAAATACCTCAGGATTTACAAAATTTCATATATCCAATTGGATACCCTGATGATGCAGAATTGGCTTATTTGATGAAAAATATGGATTTGGGTATTTCGACTTCATTGTGGGAAGGCTTTAATTTGCCATTGGCTGAAATGCAATGGCTGAATATTCCGGTTTTGGTATTTAACAAAGGTGCACATCCAGAAGTTGTCATTCATTCATGGTATCTCTGCAAAGATAACGAAGAGATGGCCACTAAAGCAGGTGAAATTTTTAATAAAAACGATTTGAATGTTGAAATAAAGAAAGACGCATTAGAAAAATTTCATGAATTCTTTACATGGAAACGTGTGATAGCTGAATATCGTGAAATATTTGAAGATATCAGTAAAATTAATCACAGAAAACAAGATTTTCTATTAATCATTGACGTTACAAATGCTGTCAGAGATCCTGCTAATTCAGGAGTTATTCGTGTTACACGGAGAATATCCCATGAACTTCAGAAATATGTGCCTGTTCTTTTTGTAGTCTGGGATCAGGAAAAAAAACAATATTTTCTTCCGACAAAAATAGAATTTGATCAATTGAGCCAATTTAATGGACCTGTGCTGTCTGATGCATGTACATTATCGCCAGACGAGAGTAAATTATCATTGTTGGATTATTTGAAAACTAAAAAAAGTTCCGAGACGTGGCTGATTTTTACAGAAACAATTGATGAAAGTCGTGCAAAAATAATTCGGAGATTTGCAAGAAATAATCATATTTTTTTGGCTGCCATTTTCTATGATGCGATTCCTGTATTATATCCGGAATTTTGTCAGGATCATGCAGTAAAAAATAATCATAGTCATTATATGAAGGGAATCGCCGATTGTGATATAATTATACCTATATCTGAATATTCTTCAGAATGTCTCGAAAAATTTTGGAAGGATCATACTATCAAAGGATGTGAAGTGAGGTGTAATTTGCTTCCCGGAGAATTTGGAGGCTATAAACGTAATACAGTAATCCAGAATACAAATTGTGATAAAATCAATATTTTATGCGTTTCAACATTAGAACCAAGGAAGAATCATAAAACCCTCATCAATGCCTGTTTATTAATCCAGAAAGAGCACCCCGAATTAGACTGGACATTAACCCTTGTTGGAAACCGATACGCAGGGGCGTTCGAAATCGCGGAAGAGATCCAGAAAATTTCCCTGGATAATCCACGTATCCAATGGAGAGGGGTTGTTTCAGATTATACCCTCAACATTCTCTATGGGGAGGCATCCTTTACGGTATATCCCTCAATAATTGAAGGATTTGGGATGCCCATATTAGAAAGTATCTGGCAGGGAAAACCGGTAATTTGTTCGAACCAGGGAGTTATGTCAGAACTCGCTGCAGAAGGAGGGTGTCTGACAACCGATATTTTAGATGAACGATTGCTGGCAAATACGATTTATCAGTTATCCACGGATAAAAATTTGTTATACAAATTGTCACAAGAAGCAGTAAACAGAAAATTAAAAACATGGGATGAGTATACTCAACAATTTCTCTCACTTCTCAAATGTGAAAAAATTTCTCAGGATTTTTCAAACCAAGGTGATCAGATGATGCCTTTTACGGATACTCGTACCTGGGAAGAAATTCTTTATCCAAATTGCCTGTGTGAACATTGGCAGATGAATAACTCTGAAAGACTGGCATTAACCACACTCTTGTCCCGCCATATTCCTCAATGCAGCATAGAAATTGGTACGTATAAGGGAGGGAGTTTATCATTAATATCCCAATTTTCAAAAATGGTATTTTCAATCGATATTGATCCTACGGTCTCTGAAAAATTTGGTTTTTTCAAAAATGTGACGTTTTTGACAGGATTTTCAAACGTAAGCCTGCCGTTATTATTAAAATCGTTGGATTATGAACAGGTTCCGGTTGATTTTATTCTCGTTGATGGAGATCATTCGGCGGAGGGAGTGAAAAAAGATCTTAATCTGGTTCTATCGTATATTCCTAAAAAACCGCTTTTTATAATGATGCATGATAGTTTTAATCCTGAGTGTCGCAGAGGAATGCTGGAAGCAGATTGGAATAAATGTCCCTATGTCCAATGGGTAGATCTTGATTTTGTTCCAGGACGAATAATTGAAAACGGCAGTACCTCTGATGGAGAGATGTGGGGGGGATTGGCGCTGGCATACCTTACTCCCGCAATCAAAGATTGCCCATTGATAATTGAACGTAGTGCAAATACAATGTATGAATTGATCAAAACCAATTCAAAGAGATATAATATATAATCACAAATTCTATTCTTGAGAGAAACTATGGGGAAAAAAATCCTGATTTGCTGTAATGCGTATCCACCTCATTTTATAGGAGGTGCAGAACTCATTGCTCACGCCCAAGCAAAACAGTTACAAAATCTCGGACATGAGATTCTCATTTTTGCCGGAGACCCCAGCGAAAATGGCAAGAGGCATTCTATCCGAAAAGAGAATTATGAGGGATTACAGGTATATCGCATCCGTCTTACGCATGAAGATTACGATTATAAATTTGTTAATTTTACTCACAAAGACGTTGAAGAATATTTCAAAAATATTCTCCACAAATTTTCCCCGGACATTGTACACTTCCATAATATTATCGGACTATCTGCGGGGCTCATTCATATCGCAAGATCTCAAGGAATGAAAACGATCCTCACACTACACGATCATTGGGGATTTTGTTTTAAAAATACGTTAATCAAAAACAATAACGAAATTTGCCAAGATTTTACACAGTGTTCTGAGTGCATGCCAAATATTCCTGATGAAAACAACCTTAATTTTCCCATGCGCATGCGGCAGGATTTTCTTGCAATGCAACTTGAAGAGGTTGATGCATTCATTTCTCCAAGTCAATATCTTGCAGATGCGTATGTTCATGCAGGTATTCCCCAAGAGAAAATGCATGTAATCTGGAATGGCATTGATGTTGGAAAATTCTCTCGCATTAAAAAGATCCCGGATACAGGCCATATTCGGTTTACTTTCATTGGTTACTTCGGTAAACATAAAGGAATTCATGTGTTGCTGGATGCATTGCAGTATCTCAACAATAAAGAAAAAATTACAATCAATCTTATCGGCGACGGAGAACTGTTTACTCAATATAAAAATGAAGTAAATGATAAAAAATTAAATGATGTAGTAAAATTCTGGGGAAAGATCAAAAATATCGAAGATGCCTATGCGCAAACGGATGTTTTTATTTTGCCTTCGATCTGGCCGGAGAATCAACCCGTATCAATAACCGAGGCAATGGCTGCGGGAATTCCGGTTATTGCATCTAATGGTGGGGGTATTCCGGAATTAATTGAACACGGAAAAACGGGATTTCTTTTTGAAACGGGGAATGCTCGGGATCTTGCAACGAAGATGTCTGAATTTATTGAAGAACCTGAAAACATCAGAGTTTTGGGGGAGCGTGCATTTGAAAAAATAAAAACGGATACCCTGGAAAATCAAGTGAAAAAGATTATTGAAGTGTATGACCAAATCCGGGATACAGAAGGTAAAATTTCTGATGACAACACGATTATTGTCTGTCAGGGTAAACACATCGATCCAATGTGTGCGGATACATTGAACATATTTTCAAAAAATTTCAACTCACGAAAAATTCGGTTTATTCTGTCTGACTGGCTTCATGATGATCAGTTAAAAACTGGAGAACTATTTTGGATAGTTGATGAGTGTGAAGGTACGTCTGCGGTACATTTGGGTTTAAATTATGGCCTCCCCTTATTAGTTCCCGAAAAGAAACAAGAACTTAAAAACTTGTGTGTGCAATTCAATTGTGGTTTGTTTTATCGGGATCGCCTGGATGCCGGATATTCCATTCAGTACTTATTGAATAACGAAAAAGAACGGACAGCGATGATAAAAAATGGAGTGAAGGCCCAGGTTTCATTCCTAGATAAGGCGTTTTGGAAATAATATGGCAAGAATCGAGCTAATTGACAGCCTCAAAGGATATGCAATTTTCCTCGTTTTACTTGGGCATGTCATTGTCATATCAAATCCATCCGCTTTCACCCAAAGCTGGTTATGGACATTTATCTACGCGTTTCATATGCCCCTGCTCCTGTTTTTAAGCGGGTACTTAGTCTATCAAAAACCGGTTGGCCCGGTTGTGAATTTTATCTTTAAAAAAGGTAAAAGCTTACTATTTCCCTATCTTATCTGGCTTTTCATCTCCATTCTCATTGTAAATAATTTTATATTTAATAATGTCATTTGGACGTACTTGATAAACCATTTAGTGATTTTTGACAATATCTGGTTTTTGCCGGTCCTTTTTATTTCATTTCTCATTTTATACATGTTTATCCGTCTTGAAAATTTTTTATCATCATATAAATTGCGAGATCTCACATTACTGTTATTTTTGGCAGGGTACATTATTTCCTGGGGATTCGAACCGTCGGTTCAGGGATTGATACTAGTGCGGTGGTTCTCGCCGTTTGTTATTATCGGATATCTTGTTGCGGAAAGGGGAAGGAATTTAATCGAAAAAAAATGTCTTGTCCCACTGGCATCAATAATATTTATTCTACTCCTGCCATCGTGGAGTAAATACGCTATATATTTTAATGCCAGTTTCTCAGGCCTGATCATCGATTTGATTCTAGCGATTACCGGAGTAATAATGGCATACGGCCTAATACAATCACTGAAAAAGACCCAGGTGGATAAATTTTTGAATTTTTGCGGTATTTACTCTCTTGAAATTTATCTGGTCTCTAATTTTCTGGCTCTGATATTTGTACAAATAGTGCACGTTCAATTCTGGATTGGTCAAGGATTAATAGCATACATTACAGGAACAATAGTCCTTCTGTTGATTTCACTATTATTTGCGGTAACATTATCTTATAATAAATACGTTAGCCTTCTTCTTTTTGGGAGATGGGCATGGAAGAACACTAAGATGGTTAGTAACGGTTTGGAGAGATGAGGATATCTATTCACATTTCAAGATCCGCAAGTTGCACTAAATTTTCCAAGTTTTGAATAAGAACATACCATTTTTTTCAGATTATTGACGCCCTTAAAAATATCATGGATTCCTGACCTCACCTAATCCCACCCAAATTTGTATATGTTACCATAGTAAAATAGTAATAATAACGTATGGAATTTCTATATTATTCAGTTTTGATTTTCATATTCTATATTTATTCTGGGTTTGGGCTGACATTTTTACTTGCACCCCAAAAAATGGAAAAATATGTAATATTTTTTTCCCCATTCATTGGACTGAGTTATCTCTCTTGGAGCGCCTGGTTTTTTTATAACTTCACACCGTGGGGATCTAATTATTATGCATATTGGATACTGATTCCTCCAATCGCGTTCCTCATATTAGCGATATTACTCAAACCGCAAATCCATCTCAAATTTGTACATTTGGTTAATAGAAAAAACATCGCGATTCTTGTATTGAGTCTAATTATATTTCTGGTAATTTCAATGCCCTATTTGGTTAGATTTAATGGCAATTTATCAAATACAATAACTTTAGGTAGTGGAGATATCGTTTCTTATGCGGCATGTTCGAAATATATTACACTATCCTCACTGATAAATCCCAATCAAAATATTAATGAAATCGTTATTAATCAACATTTTCTCCCCCTTATAGAAATAAATAATTTTGGTGCATACATCTCTACTGCAATTCCTTCTTCACTACTCTCACTAGAGACATATCAAACACAAAATTTAGTAATATATCTTTTTTTTGTTTTTCTGTTGCCCTTCATTTTTTTAATTAGTTATGAGATTTTTCACTACAATTACCAAATATCTATTATTATCACTCTATTGTGTGGACTAAATTTTCATCTGCTGTATGTAATATATCAAGGGTTTTTTGGCCAAATAATTGGCATGGGATATTTTTATTGCATCTTTTTTTTAATTATCTATGCTTTACATAATAATCAAGATTTTTCATCATTGAAATCTTATATCCCATTAAGTGCATTTTTATTTTTTGGTCTAATGATAACTTATTCCTTTTTAATTCCAGTTTTCGTATGCCCATTTTTAATATATTTACTTTATTCAATTTTTAAAAAGAAGAGTTTTGCACCTAAATGGGATATTTTCAAATTTTTAACATTAACAGGTCTTGCTACATTTATTTTATTCCCGACAATATTTCCGGCGCGAATTGAATCGTTTTTTACCTATACATCAATAAATGCTGGCTGGGACATGCCCTTGATATTTCCACATTGGATTTTTGGTCTTGTGGGCAATACTATATTAATACAAAATTTTTACTATACCACAAATTTAGATTTTTCAATTTTAATTTTATTATCAATACCGATAATAAGTCTCGTACTATTTTCAGTTAAAAAAATATATTTGCAAGATCGCAGATTATTTTCGTTAGCGATTACTTATTTATTTTTTATTATCACAGCTTATCTTTATTTTATTATCAATGGAATGTATACTCCGGGAATTAGTGGAGACGGGTATAAATCTTTTAAATTTTTGACGTATTTTATTCCATTAATCCTAATTATTGGACTATCATACTTTAATGATTGTAAAATTACGCAATTGAAATCTTCTGGGACAAAAAAGCAAATTTTTCTAATTGCAATCATATTATGTATACTTTCAGTAAATATTTGGTCGGCAGCTGAAATCGCCAAAAATAATTATGATAATAGCATTTCAATATCTGAAAATGTTCTCGATCTACAAAAAATTAATGCAATGAACGATATAGATTCTGTGAATATCTTAGAACCCCCGTGGTTGAATCAAATGTGGACCTACTATTTTTTATTTTCAGATAAGAAAATATATTTGAAATATACATCATATTTCTCGAAGACTCCATTAAACGGCCAATGGGATTTAATTAATATGGAAGAAAAGGGTGAATATGGTAATAGTGCGATCCTTGAAAATAGATCTCTCAACAAGGGCTATTTACTTATAAAAAATTTAACGTACATCGATAAAGAAAGAATTCAATAATTTTTTTAAGGCATCCTAATAGGGTCTCAATATCTATAAAATCAGCACAACTGATATCTAAAAAACACACTCACTCTTCACAGAAAAATATCGGTTACCCATGATCCATTCCTCGTGAAGATTGATAAGGATCAACTCGGCGAGTTTGAGCAAAGAAGCATCATTCGGAAAGTCCCCCATCTTTCTCCTTCGACATTTGAGTTCAGTGTTAACTCGTCCCCGGAGATTGGTAGTCCTAGATTTTTTTCCAGAGATCCTGATGAAATGACCTATAATTCATCAATCCGTGATGAAACCGGTGAATAGTGTCAACTACATAAGAGAGACGGCATTCATCAAGTTGAACTGCATATTCCAGCAGTCTACCGTAATCCACTCACACAATCTTCCAGGATTCGCTTTGTAGTGCAAATGTTTCTGAAGAATACCCATTATCTCAACAAGTTTAACAAAATCCCGATATCGGAATCCGAGGTATTCTTTGAATAAAAGTAAGTAGAGTAATTTGTGCTGATGGAAATTTTTCCTTGAATATCGTGAGGAGTATTCAGAGACACCAATCCGCCGAATTGCATTGTGGCACCAGGTCAGAAATCAAATATACTTCTGATCGGATAGGAAGCAGTACTCTTTGTTTCGGTTTGCCATAATATTTACAGGGAACAACTTGTTCTTAGATCTTCCGGGAAACTAAAGGTTTCAACAAAGCCAAATATCCACAAAATAAACAAAAAATTATCCATGAAATTGCACTAATGTAATTTGCTATAACCGACCCAACAAAATCAACGGTTATCTTATTAATCCCAGGTTTAATTTTTATCCCAACCTTATTTCCGATATTAAAGTACGGGACTGATTCCCCGTTTATTTTTATTTCTAACATATCGGGATAATATAAAACCGGTAATTCCACAAAGGCAATCTTGCTACTGTTAATAATCATTTCATTAGAAGACACTTTTTTTATTTTGGGATCTTTCGCGGAAATATATTCATCCGGTTTGCTGGTTGAATCAAATATTTCAAACGATTCAAGAATTAGTGATAATTTTCGGTTATCGGAATTTTGGGGCTCATGTTCGCTGGGCATGTAATATTTATTTGATTGCGTTTCGATAATTACTTCCCTCGCGGAATATGTATTTTCTGCAGAATGATTATCGGATAGATTATTTATGGGAATATCAAAACTAAATGGACCTTGGGGTAAATTGATTTCCTGAAGGAAAATACCATTCACAAAAAATTTCAAAGAAAGATTTTTTGTATATTCAGGCACTGTTCCTTTAATCCGAATAAAAATCGGGCCATTATATTGTGACCGATTTAATGATAGACTGGCCTTATCTAAAAGCCATCCACCACTAAATCCCTGAATAAAGAGTTTTTTCTCACCATAGGGAAAGTTTGATTTTGCAAGTGCGTCAGAGGACATTTGATAAGCGCTCGCTCCCCCCCCACGCCCCATATCTGGATTGGAAATTTCTTTTATTATCAATTCTCTTGGTTCACCAATGTGATTTGGAAGATAAGTTGCTGTAAATGACATACATATTAAAATTATTATGATTGCATGTTCAAATTTAAAATCCTCAAATATTCTTACTAATACGATTGGAGTCATCATTGCTCCAAAAAGTACAAAATACGCTAGAATTCGATATGGAAATTGGACATACATCAATTGATTTGGCAAATAGATCCAGAAATTAATCGGGGATAAAATTAAAAAAAATGAAATAACGGTACATACAATTAAAGATTTTAGCAAATAATTGTTAAATGAACTATTTCGCTCTAATATTTTGTTTGATTCATAATATTTTTTTGATGTTAATACTACGACCCCACATGCAACAAATATTAACAATGGATATCCGATTTGAAATCCTAAATTGGGGTTGTCAAAATAATTTATAGGTAAAGGTAAAATTTTGGATGGCGCAAATAAAACCCAGATTGTTGAAAGATAATTAAAATCAAATGGATTGTTTTGTAAACCTTTAATAGCCAGATTATTTGTGAGAATTAACTGTGGTACCAGATACCAACTTGAAATCAAAAATGCAAGAATTGTACTTAATACTACTCGAAATACAGGATAATACGACGATCTATTGGTTATTAAAAAAATGATTGCAATAATAAATACAAATACAATTGTGTATAAACTGAAAATATTATGTGTGAGAAAAAGAAGGACCAAGAAAAAAGATAAGAAAAAACAATTATTGATATTTTTTGAATGAAGACATTTAAACATATAATAAAAAATACAGGGTATAAGTCCAAAAGATACGATTTCTGGAAATGCAAATCTGCCATGAATATCCGTTAATAGATAAGGTGCAGTCAAGTAAACGGTTGATGCAACAACTGCCGCATATTTACTATTTGTCACCCAGAGTCCAAATTTATAGAGATAATACGCACCGAGAAAGAGACTCAATATAATAACAAGTTTAAAAGCGAGATATGGATCGTTTGTTACAATATAAAAAATGCCACCCAAAGTATACGGAAAATTGCCATAAAATTGAAAAATTGGATACCGATTCTCATCAAGAGCATGCGGAGCAATCCGAATCGGAAATTGTCCCTCGATGAGGGCGTTTTTTGCCTCAACTATTCCGGAAATATGATTTAGCAAATCCTTTGCAGGAGATTCAACAGGAATATTTGACCCAAGGGGGGACATTATTGAAATAATAATTACCAATATGAGTGCGATAGCAGGAAGATTATCACACTGATTGATTAGGCGGGTATAAATCCCCTCTTTATTCATGTGAAGGCAAAGTTTGGGCGGATATGTTAAATAAGTAATTATTTCAGTTTATCATTAACTCCGTGTTGGCAACTCCTTTAAAAAATAATTGTAATAGTCACCCTTTGAGCAAACCAGTATTTAGAAATATTTAGAGAGTGACCTAATTATGAATTTATGTCTCAAAGTGGAATAGTCATTTCTGTAGTTGTTCCTGTCTTCCGCGAAGAAACCAATATCAAACCATTCCTGCAGAGAACTGAAGATATCTTAACAAAATTAAACGTTACCTATGAGATCATTTTCTGTCTCGATCCTTCCCCGGACAATACCGAGCAGATCATACTGGACGAGATCAAGAGAAATGAAAATATCCGCCTTATCCGGTTCAGCCGCCGTTTTGGCCAACCTGCGGCCACGCTTGCCGGGATCCATTTCTGCAAAGGAGATGTATGTGTCATCATTGATGTCGATCTTCAGGATCCCCCGGAATTAATCGAACCGATGCTCAAAAAATGGCGTGAAGGATACAAAGTTGTCTACGCCAAACGGAGCTCCCGAAAGGGTGAGACCTTCATTAAAAAAGTGATCACCCGGTTTGGATACAAAGTAATCAATAAAATATCAGATGTGGACATCCCACCCAATACAGGGGATTTTCGGCTGATGGATCGCTGTGTTGTCGATGAATTGAAGAAGTTACATGAATCGCATGGCTTTCTGAGAGGCATGGTTGCATTTGTCGGTTTCAAGCAGACATTCATTGAATATGACCGAGACGAGCGGGCCTCTGGGATTTCAAACTATAACCGGTACTTGGGTTCGCTCAAAATTGCTTTCAATGGAATTGTTGGCTTCTCGATCCGTCCCTTACAAGTCGCCACTATTCTCGGGGGGATCATTGCATTGGGGGCTTTCCTGCTTGGCTTTTGGATCCTGTTCGAAAAACTGGTACTGCAAGTCGAACTGACCCCAGGTCTGACATGGACGATTGTTCTGATAACGTTCCTTTCAGGAGTCCAGCTCCTTTCGCTGGGGATCATGGGTGAGTACGTCGGGCGTATCTATGAGGAAGTAAAGCAGCGTCCTCTTTATATCGTCGAAAAAACGGAGAATATCTAATGGGGTTTAAGTTTCCAATCCCCCCTGGATATCAGGAGGATCCTGTCTGGACGGAAAATGGATTTCAGATCGGATCTGAAACAATACCGGTGTTACAATATACCGCATGCGATCTCGGGTGGAACTCGGATCTCACGGATTTCCACGAGACCGAGGCCGATCAAGGAAATCATTACATTGATCGTGCCTCGCGCCTTCATGCTTGCTGGGAACTGGAAAAAAATCTATCGGCAGATTGTGTTGTACTGGAAATCGGGTCATCGTCCGGTTACCTGCTTCGGGACATTAAAAAAGCCATTCCCAGGACTTTCATTATCGGATCAGACTGTATCCCGGAACCCTTGGAAAAAATCGCGGAACATAATCCCGATATCCCGTTAATCCAGTTTGATCTTGTTAATTGTCCGCTCCCGGATAAATGTGTAGATGTTATTATCGCTTTAAATGTCCTCGAACACATTGATGATGATGTCGCTGCATTGCGGCAGATTTACCGGATTCTTAGACCCGGGGGTTGTGCCATTATTGAGGTGCCGGCCAATCCCGCATTATATGACTTTTATGATAAACAACTCAAACATTTTCGCAGATATACTTTAGATGAACTGTCCCGGAAGGCAGAACAGGCAGCGTTTACACTGGAGCATCCATCGCACTTGGGATTCTTTATTTACCCGGCTTTTCGTTTCATGAAATTGAGAAACAAGCAAACAATGAAGCAAACCGAGGTAGATACACAGGACTCAGTAAAACATTTGATCCATTTGGGAGGCCCGGTTATGAACAAAGTCCTCTTTTTCATGATGAGAATTGAACTAAACTTGGGAAAAATAGCCCGGTATCCATACGGAATCCGGTGCTTAATCACTTTAAAAAAAGAAAGATAGCTGCTGGAACAGCTTATTGATCCATTTCAAGTGAAATAATCAGGAAAACAAGATGATGAATATATCCAAAAACGCTCTCCATCAGTTATGCAAATATGGTATTGCAGGGGGGATCGGTGCATGCATCGATTTTGGGTTGTATTCTATCTTCATAAGTTATTCTTCCCTCAATTATCTGCTTGCAAATGCGATCTCATTTTCCATCGGTACCCTTGCTGTTTATTATCTCCAGAAAAACTGGACATTCCACTATCAATCTGAAAAGAACGCCACACTATTCACGAAATTTCTATTCGTCGTCATTGTAACCTATATTTTTAACAACCTGATTCTCATCATCTGCGTGGAATTCCTCCACATAAATCCCATTATAGCAAAAATGATTCAGATTCTTATCAGTTTTATCTGGGGATATACGATTAATAAAAAATTCGTGTTTAAATAAATCAAAAAATGTGTGAAGTAACCCCCCAACACCAGAATCCGGGTATTAAAAAAATCAATAATTAAATCTTATACCCCGCACTCTGCGCATCTGAGTAAAACATCTGCACCGTTTCAAGCGACAACTGGCTCAAATCTTTACCCACCTGCGGTACCTTCTTCAGGATATCATTCGTGATCGTGATGATATGACACCCGCAGGATTCAGCCTGGATAAGGTTCAGCAGCTCACGGGTGCTTGCCCAGAGCAGTTCGGCCTTTGGATTGGACTTGAGTACCTTAACCGACTCCTTCATCATCGGCATTGGGTCGACACCGGTATCGGCAATACGGCCGGCAAACACGGAGACGATACTCGGGGTGTCGGGCGAAAGTGCCTTTGCAACGGTTTTCACCTGGTCGAGAGTCAGAATTGCAGTAACATTCAGTTTCAGACCATCGTGGGAGAGTTTCTTCACGAGTGAAGCGGTGCTTTCTCCCTTGGTATTAGTAACCGGGATCTTGATGTAGACATTCTTTCCCCAGCTCCCGATTTTTCGGGCTTCGCGTTCCATGCCGGGAAGGTCATCAGAAAATACTTCGAATGAGATCGGAAGGTCGGGAATTGCCTTGAGGGCCGCCTTTGCAAACTCCTCGTAGCTCTTGACCCCGGCTTTTTTCATAAGGGTCGGGTTGGTGGTAAAACCGCTTGCAATTCCTTTCTTGTACTCTTCGATCATGCCGTTGAGATCGGCTCCATCGGCATAGAGTTTAATCTTAAACTGCTGTAAGCCACTCATGGTACACATTCCGAATTAATATCCCGGTTTAATGATTAAATATTATTTCTACTCCCTCTTTAAGATTCGTTGCTTTATAATCCGGATTACTTGATCCCCGTGATCCGGATGAATGCAGCTCCTCAATTAGGATCGTCCGGGTTCCCGCCGCTTTCCCGCACTCAATATCCGAATCCCGATCCCCGACCATCCATGAATTTTTGAGATCTATATCAAAATCGCAAGCTGCTTTTAACAGGAAATAAGGTTCGGGTTTCCGGCATTCACAGGCAAAAGAGTATCCGGGCACAATCCCGTTCGGGTGGTGGTAGCAGTAGTAATAATCCCGGAAATGAATTCCATTGGCTTTCAGAATTTGATCGAGTCTGGTGTGCACAGCCTGAATAGTTTCAAGCGAAATTTTCCCTTTTGCATAATCTGGCTGGTTGGAAACAAGGAACAGCTCAAAACCGGCATCCTGAAGAATTCGCAAAGATTCTATCACGTCAGGAAAAAGGGTAAGATCGTCCGGGGAATGGGGCGGTTCATATTCCCCGGTTGCAGGATTCAGCACCAGCTCGTTGAGCACCCCGTCCCGGTCGAGAAACACTGCGTTCTTCATCGGATTACTTCGTGCTTTCCCACTTCATCTCAAACTTCTGCATTGCCGGGCTTGAGACAATGAGGTGCCAGACAACGGCCTGGAAGGCTTCCGTCTGGGGAGTAACGGTCTTGTCATTCACAGTTGGAATAATGACACAGGCATCAGCCACTTTTGCCGTGTAGCCCCCGTCACGACCCACAACACCAATCACTTTTGCACCGGTTTCCTTTGCGTACCGCAGGGCATTGACCAGGTTCACGCTTACGTTCTTCTCGGCATTCCCGCCGCCGACAGAAAAGACAAAGATGCAATCCTTCGCATTAAGCCGGCTCCCTTTGAGCCAGTTGACGAATACCGTCTCCCACCCGTCATCGTTGACCCGGGCAGTGAGCTCAGAGACATTATCGGTTGGTGCATAGGATTCGATGCCCGCAATCTTCCTGAAATCATTCACCGCGTGGGAGGCATGACCAGCTCCCCCGCCGACCCCGAGAATAAACAGGCGCCCGCCTTTATTGCGGACATCCTGAAGTACCTCCGACATCTTCTGGATCTGTCCCTGGTCTATCTTCCGGATTATCGTTACAGCGTCGTCAAGAAATGCGGAAATATAATCCTTTTCACTCATAATTTTCATCTCTGGTATTGATCTGGTCTTCGGATCCTGATATATTCTTCAGTTTCTTTGATCCCGGATGAAGACCCGATCTCGTAAAAGCGTTTTGTCACCTCATATCCTATGACCTGTCCGGCATCAACCAGCCGGGATAGAACAGCTGAGAGATCGAAGGGTTCGTTTGAAGGATACGCATCGAAAACCTGTTTCCGGATCGCAATCAGCCCATAGTCGATATATTCCATGGTCGGGTCACGGGACTTCTTGTCATACCTGACAATTTTTCCATCCTTCATGAGGATGTTGCTCGTATCGAAGGTATTCCAGTTTCGGTACACGGTCATCAGGGCCGGAAAATTCCCCGTGTTAAACTGCTGCACGACAGATGAAAAATCAATATCGAGATAGGAGTCCCCGTACAGGATCATGAAAGCCGCCGGAAGTATCCCGGCTGCTTTCTTGATTGCACCCCCGGTCCCGAGGAGCACGTCCCCGTCATAGGAGTACCGCACCTCCAGCCCGAACCGGGAACCGTCACCGACATGCGATTCAATCATCCCGCCAAGATTCCCAACACAGAGCACAACCTGAGTAACGCCTTTTTCTTTCAGGAGCTCCAGCTGGTGATCGATAAAAGGCCGGCCATTGATCAAAATAAGGGACTTTGGGATCTTCCGGGTAACCGGATACAGCCGGGTGGCGAGCCCTCCTGCAAGAATAACAACCGGCTGCATTACGACGTCGTCACCACTTTGCTGCCATCGAAATCAAACCGGAACCGGACTTCCTGGAGCCCTTCGCGTGCCATTGCCTTGCGGAGTTTCTTGGTGTCCTCTGCATAGAACATCAGGAATCCGCCGCCACCGGCTCCGATGAGTTTTCCCCCCAGTGCACCGTTTTGCATGGCAATATCGTACCAGGTATTGATCCGGTCATTGCTCATCGCATTCGAGCGCTGCTTCTTGTGCTCCCAGTGAGTGTTCATGATATTGGCAAATTCTTCGAGGTCGCCATGCTCAAATGCCACTTTGCTCCTGTAACCCAGCTCTTTGACAAAGTGCAGGTTGTCGATCATGGTGGAATCATTTTTCTTGCTTTTATCATCCTGTTCCTTGAGTACGTTTGAAGCAGACCGGGAGTAGCCGGTGAAAAAGAGCAGGAGATGATCTTCAAGATTATACAGCGTATCCTTGGATATATTGAGTTCTTTGGTCTTCACCTGGTCATTTTTACAGAAGGTGAAACAATTGATCCCGCCAAATGCAGAGATATACTGATCCTGTTTCCCTATGGGTTCGTGAAGAAGGTCCATTTCGATGTGGCAGGCCTCTTCCGCGAGGTCATCCGGTTTAACAAAGGATTTGTTGTAGGTATGCAGCGCCTTGAGGAGTGCACAGGTAAAACTGCTGGAAGATCCTAACCCAGTTCCCGCCGGAATATCCGCAAGGCTCGCAAGTTCAAAATTCTCCGAGCGGATATCCAGAAGCCGGAGTGCTTCCCGGATGATCGGGTGCTGAATCTCTTCGGCATGCGAGACACGTTCGGTGTTGGAATATTTGACAATAATCTCTTTCTGGAACGTATCGTGTAGCGTGATATAGACATACTTGTCAATCGCTGCTGCGATAAGAAAACCTTCATGCTGGCGATAATAGGAGGGGAGATCTGTTCCACCACCCCCAAGAGAGATACGGAGAGGACTACGGGTAATAATCATTCTTTTTCACCATAGATTGTTGCAACAATTTTCAGCGCTGCCCGGGCATCACAGAGTCCGGGCGTCGGTGACGTATGGGTCCGGAGGGCCGTTTCAAATTCCTCAAATTCAGTTTTCCAGGATGTATCCGGGAAGGGGTATTCCCAACTCGTTGTCTCAGGCGGCCCCATCTGCGGGAGCATCTGATAAAGAGTGAGCCGCTCTGTTCCATAACTTCCTCCAATCCCGTCAATCTGCAACTTTCCTTTCTCGCAAAAGATTTCATAGGAGAAAAGGTTCTTCCACTCAGTACAGCTCACCTGGAGCCACGCTACCTGTCCTGCAGCATTTTTGAGATACATAAACCCGTTGTCTTCGACACCCATCTTCCAGTAATAGGTGTGCGTGTGACCGTGAATCTCTGTAAAATCTCCGAGAAACCAGCGGGAGAGATCGATGAGGTGAACTCCCTGATCCAGAAGTTCCCCCCCACCGGATATTTCCGGGTTGGCACGCCATTCTTTTTCATACCCGGGACGCCCCCCGTGGCCGTACCGTCCGCGGATATACAGGAGCGGGCCAAGAACACCGGACCGCAGGATATCCCGGGCCTTTGCAAACGCCGGATGGCACCGCAGGTTATACCCCACCATGACAGTAACCCGGTTCTTTTCAGCCGCTTTAAGTATCGGGTCCAGTTCGGAAAAATGCCGTGCAGCCGGTTTCTCAACAAGAACGTGTTTCCCGGCATTGACGGCTGCGAGGGTGATGGGTGCAAGCCAGTTATTTGTCGTGGAGACGATAACGAGATCGAGATCGTCTCTCCGGATCATCTCCTGCCAGTCGGTATAGGCATCGACACCCGGATATTTTCCTGCAAGCATATCCGCCCGCTCTTTTGATACATCCGCAACTGCCCGTAAGTATCCGGGAGGTAACGACTCCGCCCGTTTCTGTCCAATCAGACCGCAACCTGCAATTCCAACATGCATGATGATCACTCAAACGTCAAATTTCGTTCTTTGGGAAGGATACGCCGAAGTGTATAAACATCATTACTTCGGATATCCTGCGCAATATCCGGGAGTTTTTCCCACGGATCCCAGATTGCACTGATAAGTTTTCCATTAATCCGATTGCAGGAATCAGTCGTAAGAAAGTGTACAAGATCCGCAGCCCGTTTCTCTGCATGGGGATTTTCTTTGATTACGTTTTGTGCACTCTCAATCTCCGAACTGCCTGCATATTCCAATCCGGCATCCAGAATTTTTTCAGTGAGGTGGCTCTTCATGGCACCCGGTGCAACACAATTGACCGTGATACCATACGGGCCAACCTCCTGGGCAAGTGTTTCAGAAAACCGGACAAGCCCGCATTTTGCTGTTGCATAACTGGAGAAGTTAGCCCGGGGTGCTGTGGCTCCACCCCCGGAAATGTTCACGATCCGGCCATATTTTCTCTCAATCATGGAAGGAAGGAGCCCGCGGCAGATCAGGACCGGGGCAAGAAGACAGACATTAAGACAGGTCTGCCATTCCTGCCAGTCATTGATTTGAACCGGGCCAATCGGCCCCTGGATTGCAGCATTATTGATTACAATATCCGGATTTCCCGCAGTATTTTTTATTTTTTCAATGAGTGACGGGATATGGTTAATGTCGGCAAGATCCGCGGGAAAAAAATGAACCTGTTGATTCCCCTGCATTGAGGACAATAACTCCTCCCCCACTTTTTTTAAACACGTTGTATCCCGTGCAATAAGGACCAGGTCATTTCCATCCCTCCAGAATTTTTCGGCAACAAGCCTTCCCAGTCCCCGTGTGGCCCCGGTAATCAGAACAAGGTGGCGGGAAGAAGAAGTCATCGTCTGTCAAGCACCCATTGGTTGTTCTGGAGATATTCCATGGTTCTGATGATCCCCTCATTGATTGTATACTTCGGTTTCCACCCGAGAGAACGGATCTTTTTGCAGTCAAGGAAGATGAACGGGTTATCACCAATCCAGCCCCGTTCTCCCCCGGTATAACGGATCTCGGGTTCGAGAGCCAGGTGGCTGCATATCCAGTTGATGGAATCTTTTACTTCACAGTACTCATCAGTACCAAGGTTGAAAATATTCACGGGGTCATGTGATTTTTCTATGGCAGTAAAAATTGCATCAATGCAGTCCTGCACGTAGAGGTACGATTTTTTCTGGTGCCCGTTTCCGAGAACGTCCAGATGATCTGGATGAGCACGGAGCTGTTTATAAAAATCGAAGACATGACCATGGGGATAGCGTTCCCCGAGAATGGATACAAACCGGAAGATCCATGCCTGAAATTTGAACCCCTCGCAGTATGCCGCAATCAACCCTTCTCCTGCGAGTTTGGATGCACCGTACAGGGATGTCTGGACCGGGAATGGAGCGTCCTCCGGGGTGGGAATCACTTTTGCTTCCCCGTAAACAGAGCCGGTAGATGAGAATACAATCTTATCAATGGAATTCTTTCGCATTGCTTCGAGCACATTGAAGGTCGCGATGGTATTCTGGTGCAGATCTTTTGCCGGGTGCTCCGTGCCAAAGCGGACATCTGCATTTGCCGCAAGATGGCAGACAAAATCACAACCGGACATCGCGGCGGATAATGCATCTGGATCCAGCAGATCTCCTTTGATCATCCGGAATCCTGGATGTTTCTTCGCGGGTTCAAGGTATTCCGGAATTCCCGTAGAAAAATTATCATAAACAGTAACCGCGTGTCCCTGAGCAAGCAATCGGTCGACAAGATTACTCCCAATAAATCCGGCCCCCCCGGTTACGAAATATTTCATATTTGGCATATGCAAATCCAATATACGCGGTAAATGGGTTTAATATTATTGAGATTGATTCGAAATTATCCCCAGCCACACTACTCAATGTACCGGGACGTGGCAAAAACCGAGGCAGACCGGACATGGCTGCACTCGCACGCCATCCGGTACGACATCACCATCATTCCCCCGGCACACCCCGGGGGAGAATACGTAAAAACAAAAGGGCATTACCACCCGGAAAATCCCGGAGGGGTCGGCTACCCGGAACTCTATGAAGTCATCGAAGGCGTTGCACATTTTCTCCTCCAGGAAAAAACCCTCGATCACATTGTTCTGGTCAAAGCAGCAAAAGGTGATATCGTTCTTATTCCCCCGGGATACGGGCACATAACCATAAACCCGTCAGATGAAGAGACCCTCATGATGGCCAACCTAGTATCAACCGCGTTTGATAGCGAGTATGCGTTCTATGAGACAATGCACGGCGCTGCCTGGTATGAACTGGTTGGAAACATTTTGGTGCGCAATCCCCATTACCCGGATGTTCCGCACGTGCAAGAAATTAAAAGCCCGGCGCAGCTCTTCCCATCACTCGGGATTGTCAGCTCACTTTACGATACGGTTGGGAACACCGAGATTCCGGATATGCTGAACCATCCGGAAAAATATATCGCGGATTTCTCCGGATATTTATAAGCAGGATTCTCTTTGCGTGTGTAGTTTTCCAGAAAAATACGGGAACCGGTGATTCACTGCAAGGGGAATTATCGGTTTTTTATACATCGGTCCGCCCACAAAACAACCCGCTCTGCCATTGCTACGGCTTCTTTGTATTCTTCCTCGCTGACCGGTCCATCCACGCCGGGATATCGTGTCTGTGCAGCATACAGTGTGAGTTTGGAAGCGGATTGTATTTCCGTGGGAACAATTATACCGGATTTTTCAAGCGATGACAGGAGCTGGGCGATATCATGAATATAGGGAAATACCAGTTTTTTTGAGATATATACGGCCTTTATCGCTTTCTCTGCTGCCTGTTGTGTCTGGAAACAAAGATCCTCCCGGTATATTTCCGAAGAACGTTGTTTTGCAAGAGCCAGGCTGCTTTTTGCACGATTCAGCCATTCAACCGGATTATCGGGCTGCAATCTTTTTTGCGTCATAAATGACGATCCCCTCCCGTAATGCAGGATTAATTACCAGATAGGGAGATTCACGGTATTTTTCAACCTGTTCTGGAGATACCACAATAAGGTCCACGGCCAGTCCGATTCCGTAAAGTCTCATATAAATATCCGAAACAATATCCCGGGAACGAACAACTCCTTTTTTAATTACCAGAAGATCGATATCACTATGCGGCCCCATTTCACCACGTGCAGCTGAACCAAACAGAATGATCTGATCCGGATCCGCCACCTCAACAATCCTCAAAATGAGTTCTTTAAGGATTTTTTTTGGAACGGTCTTTTTTCGCATAGAGATCTCATGAATTGAATTTTATCGGGAGCACCAGGATATACTGTATATAGTTGCTTACCGCTGCCACATAAAAATCCTATCGGTACCTCCATTACAATCGGGAGGTGTTCCAGTATTTCTATCCTTAACGAGAGACATAACGCACGTCTGCTTTCAGGAGCACCGATCAGATGCCTGATGATATAAGCCACCAGAAAAATCCGGTCAAAAGCAGTCGAATTTTCTAAAGGGATAACACGAAGTACATGAGAGACCATGGAGACCAGTTCAATCTCCAAAAAGACGTTGAGACATCTGGCGAAATATCCTCGCTCGTTGTGAGAAGGAGATCGGATTACTGGGGGGAAGTACCCAAGTACGCAATCCCCATTATACGGATATTCGAAGCGTACAGGATATTAAAAACTCTGCCTCTCCATTACCATCACTCGGGACCGTCGGTTCTCTATACGATACGGTTGGGAACACCGAGATTCCGGATATGCTGAACCATCCGGAAAAATATATCGCGAATTTTTCCTGGTATTTTGAACAGGATGCTCTTTGAGTGTGTAGTCTTCCGAAAAATGTGGAAACCAGTGGAAAAATAATTTTCATTGAACCCATACGGATCATGTCAAACCGTTGATTGGATTCGTAAACACCCATAAAAGAACTCCTTCGTGTAAAATCAAAATCCCGGCTGCTATCCCGGCAAACGATTCCAGCGGAATTGTACCAGCCGCACAATCTGCCGAATCCGGGATTACCTGGGATAATGCGCTGGAATTCAGGAATAATTATTCTCCATGTGGCAGTGTTCAGGCATAGGATTTTTCAGCAGAGATTATCCCTGCCATACGAGATCGCGCAACAAAAAGTGAACGTTGCACTCGGCTTCCCTTACCGGATGAAAAAGAGGGTGGGATACTGAGGAAATTTTCATTTTTTATCTAATGAGGATTCCGAAAAACCTACAATTTTTAGGCTACGGGATCGTCATTTCTGTCGTTGAATGCGCGGGTCATCTCTTTATTATTGCCAGTTAAACGGAATCCTCTAATGATTGTTTTATAAGTAAAAATGATTTACTAGTATTACAAATATTACTAAGGGGATGAATTATGACAAGTAAAACAAAAATATCAGAAGGTTATTCCACCGTTCTTCCTGCTGATATCAGGAAAGCACTGAATCTCATGCCGGGGGATATTCTCCAGTGGAATGTTGAGGAGGGCATCATCACCATTCACCCCCGGAAAAAGGCGACACTTGTGGGGATTTGCGGTATCGTCAGCGCCGGTGGGGATGCGGTGAACGATAAGAAGAGAATTCAGTCAGGGGAATAATGATCTTCGTTGATTCCTCATTTTTTATTGCGCTTGTTGATCGGAAGGATCAATGGCACCCTGCTGCAAAGGCACTCCTTCCCGTACTTGCCGATGAGACAATTCTCATTTCAGATCTGATAATTGCTGAATCCGTATCCATCATAGGCCGGCGGAGCGGGGGTAAAGCGGGAGAGCAGTTGTATCAGTATTTCATGGACAATTGCGATCTTGTTGTCACAGACAAAAAAATACTCAAAGGAGGCATATCTGTTTTTCTTCGCTATGATGGAACCCTGTCAGTTTCTGATGCCGTATCCGTTTTTATTATGAAGAAAAAAAATATCGACAGGATCCTTTCATTTGATTCAGATTTCGATAAAGTTGAGGGGATCGTCAGGGTCCACGAGCCCTGATGGTGAAAAACCTTCAAGGAATCAGCCGTACGTGAGGGAACTCGCACGATCCGGCATTCCCAAACCGGCCCTCACCGCTACGAACGGAATCCCGCGGAGATCTGTTCCGCCACCTTGAGATTGACCAGCCCCTGCTCCGGCGTGATCGGGAACGGTTTCTTTGCCGCAGCACAATCGAGGAACGTTGACCGTTCACGCTTCAGCGGCTCCTGTTTGTTAACGAACACCTTCTCAATGATATTTTCCTGCACGTACCGGTCGTTCTCGATGGCATATTGCCCGGGTTTCCGGTATACTGCGATCTCCCGGGTCATGTAGTCGCCTTCGATCGTGCAGTCTTCATGCTCAACATAGATCATCCGGATCTTCTTGGAGGATCTGCGGCTCGCGGACATGTACACGGTCGTGCCGTTGCTCGCAATCAGTGCGCCGCAAACACCGGCATTTCCCGAGCTGTGCAGGGAATAGTCCTCTTGGGGGAAGAGATTGAAGATCACATCGATATCATGGATCATGAGATCTTCGATAACCGAGGTCCCGGTGATCCGGGCGGATGCCGGGTTATAATTGGGTCTGGTGCGGGACCTCATCTCTTCCCCATCTAAAAGGAGCCCGTATCGGGCTCCGCTCACGTCTCCGGAAATGCGTAGACACCTTTACCGGCAAACCGTGTCCACATGCCGGATCCCTCTGGTTCCATACGGCGGAGAATACGGGCATCGGGTACCATACGATGTCCACCGGTAAACGTGGCCGGGAAAACGACCATCCTCTCCCACATGGGCAGAAAAATACAGGGCCGGCCACCCTGATGTGAACTTTTTTTGGGGTCCTGAACAGGAAAAAATGAGGATTATTGGTGGGTAACCGCCGGAATGGTGTATTTTTGGCATTCCGCACGAAATTGAACCCGGCGCCCGTAATCGTACCGGAAATTATTCAAGCAGCATCACATTGCACGCTTTTCTGACTACGGATGAAAGTTCTTTATCTGCCGTGAACAGCGTGGCCCTGTGACGTACCGCTGCGGCAACGAACAGCGCATCGTAGAGTGAGATGTTGAGCTCGCAGGCCAGGTCGAGCGCCGGCTGGATCAATGCACCGGAGGGGATTGTTTCGCAGAGATCTTCGATGAACAGGGTGGCATCATCGAGCATGATCTTCACATCCTCGGGACGGTCCTCCCCGGATAAAATCCGTTTCAGAGCAACATTTGCCACCTCCGCCAATGCAAGATCCACCGTGACACAATCCATCATGGTAATTTTCCTGATTGCCGTTGCTGTCAGCTCTTCCGGAAAAAAGATCGCGGCAATGACACCCGAATCGAGCACGGTCTTACCGGACATCGCGGGCCTCACGAATAATCCGGACCGCAGAGGTGCCCCGGCTCATTGACTCATGTCTCGTCTGTGCACGGGCGAGCACCTGTTCCCTGCGTTTCTTTCTGACCGTATCTTCGATAAGGGCACGGATCTCTTCCTGGCATCCGCTTCCCGGCAGCTCGTCGATCATCTTCCGGACCCGGGAATCGATCCGGATACTGTACACAGAAGTTGCCATAGACCATTGTTTACGATTTCTGTATACAAAAACATTGCCTTTTTTGGCAAAGCCGGAATCCTTCAATATTCATCCCGATGGACTGGAAGTTCGTGAATTCGCCCCCGTTTCAGGGATTCCGGATTTATTCAGCCAGGCATATCGTATATCCGCTCCAACACGATTGTGCCACACGGTCGGGGACAGGCCGGTGGGACCGAAAAGCTCCTCCTCATAATTCACTGCGGATAGCGTACGCTCTCGCGTTCCATTCAGCCCCACCCGGCGTGCGGCAGGATTGAAAAAACATGCAGACAGAGAAAAATAATGAGATGAACCGGATCGACGATAATCGCAGGAATGACGAATCGCAGATTGCCGGTTATGGACACCATGCCGGATGCAGAGAAAGTGCCGGCTGCGTGTCCCATGCAACGCAGGAAGAACAGAAAAAAACCATGGATCAGATCGGAAAACCGACGGCAGCGGCCGGACGGGATACCGGTCCGGTCAGGCCAAAGAAGCCCAATAAGGCAATACGCGAAGCAAAACGACGGGCCGTGATATGGGGATTCTCAGTGGCCGATGTGACCTCAAAAGACGGGCTTCCTTATGATTTCGTAGCCACCAGGGAGGGCATCACGAGTTTTGTCTGTGTCCGGCGCGTGAACTCGTCATGGTTCAATATTGACATGATCACGACACGATGCAAAAAACAGATTGATGCATTCCGGTCGATGAACATGCAGCAGGGTCTCATCTTCGAGATCTGGGTGCGCGGGTATGCAAGAGCATTCTACCGGTACCGTGTGTTGCCGGATACGATCGAGGAAACCGGTATTGTTCCGGAGCCCGAAACACGGGCGGGGAAGAAAGCCCTTCATGATGCGATGATGAAGGCTGCCCAACCGGATAGGGCAGATGAAAAATTCGTCGGGGATACGTCATTGACGATCGGATAATCCTTTTTTTTATCCTTTTTTACGATTGTCAAAAAAGAAGTAATGCAAGAAGTGAGAGTTTTTTTTTCGACAAACAACGTATGGGCAAAACCAAAACTCACCCAGATCATGGGACCTAAATCGGAGGCCGATATGAAGTTATTTGCCCGGAAAAACCCGTATCGGGGACTTCCAGATCTCGGCCAAATCCGGGCGTTTTACGGGGTTTTCCAAAAGGTCAAATCGGAAATCGGAGCCAGATACGGGCTTATTTTTAATGTGAGTGAGAACCGAACAGGACTGGCTTCGATCCAGATTACCGGGGATATCCCCCGTGATACAGCAGCGACGGGCCTGGATTCTTTTGTGTCCCATGCGGCGGGGGGTTCCTGCACCGGTGCCCCGCCATATCCGTTATTTATTGAGTGCGGAACTTTGCCAGAATATTTTCAATTTCAGCGGTGAAAAGAAAAAAATCCCCGATATTTTCCTGTAACAAGTGAAAGGCAAGCACGTCATCGATAGTCCCGTACCTGTGGACTACAATATTACGAAATCCTCGCATCCCATGAATCTTCTCCTGCATGTCCGGAGTGATCACTTCTTTATCCACAAGATGCAGGAGAATATCTTCATCTTCTCCCGGTATTCCCAGGTCAAGATCCGTATTGATGATGGCGCAGATATCAAATACATATTCAATGGCAAATTCAAGTCTCTTGTAGATACCGTCTTTTATCAGTCCCATATTTCGGAATTCTTTTGCATTTTTTGGCAAATGTTCCTGCACAAGCAGAATTCCTTCTTTGATCTCTTTTATCTTGATGCGGATCATCGTTTCCCGCAGGATTTTCTTTTTCATTGTATTGGATCCTGGCCGGTATAATCGTACAACCGGTGTCTGAACTCTTCAAAATCACGAAGCGTTTCATTTGCTTTTTCATACAAAAACCGGGTATTGCGGATAAAAACCGGTATCCCTTTGAGTACTTCGACCCTCACATACAGGGGGAGTTGCTGGAAAATCTGGATATCATAGTTTCCGGGAAGTCGGGAAAGAGCTGCATGACGGAACCGTGCTGCTTCGTTTCGTTCCCCCCCGAAATAGATGCAGAGATCAATATCCGAATCGTTCGTCATCCGGTTTTCCGCAGTTGAACCGTAGAGAATGATGAACCGGACATGTTCAAATCCCGGTACCTGTTGTATCTGCCGCACTGCAGCATTCACGCGATCACGAAGTACGGGTGATAGTAAAAAGGACTTCGTTTTCACGGACATGCATTGATCACTCTTTGGGAGGATAGCATCCTTCATCACGTTAACTTTTCCTAAAAAAAGGATTGGAGATTCCTCTTGATACCGCACTTCACATAAGGTACTCAAAATCCGGGTCCGAATGCTCATACCGGATCAGGCAACCAGCTGAGCATTGCTGTGACTGCTCCCTGCCACAAACTACAAACGACCGGTTAGGTGCGTTCCCCGCTAATATTTCCTGTATCCAATCTCGTTAACGTAATCCTTATTCGCAGTCCTCCCTGAATTTATCTCAACAGCGATCAGGTCTCCTCCCCTTTGGTTGATGAAACCATCTGTTTCATGACCGGTTTTCCCGCCCCACCCCACCGTCCCATCCACAACCTTCATCTGGATAGAGGATGACCAGACTATGAGGTAAACCAATGCACCGTTATACCATGTCCTGCAGTGCAGAGGCAGGCGACCTTGAACCCATCGTCCTTGCAATCCACGAGCTGATCCACCGGCTCCCCGTCACGGCAAAATCACGTGAGCGGAACGGGATACGGGTGGAGGACGGAAGGGTGGTAGATCGTAATTATAACGGCCCGACACTTCTCGAAGCAATAGAGAAAAACCAGCAGATCCAGACAACTCCCGTGAGTGGCCCCTATAAAGGAGTGCCGGTAAGGGTAACTCCATTCCGGGATTGTGATGGATCTGCTATCGGTGCCATCGGGATTGTTGACATTACCGGGATTTTTGATCTGGCCACCCTCATGGAACACCAGTCGGAAATCCTCAAGCAGGTATGTGGCAAAGATCCCTGCCCGCTTCCCTCTGAAAGAATAGACTCCAAACGGTGATACCCTTGCCAGATACTGCCTTCAAAGTCCTTGAGATTCTCGAACGTTCCGCAGAACCGATCTCCGGAGAGACCATCAGCAACGAACTGGGCGTTACCCGGTCCGCAGTCTGGAAACAGATCAACGAGCTGCGCCTGATGGGATACGACATTTCCTCGTCCCAGAAGGAGGGCTACAAGCTGGCCCGGGCCAGCAGCAAGCTGCTCCCCTACGAAGTCCATAAGAAACTGCGGACGCAGTTCATCGGCAAGAAGATGCGGTACCTCGACAGCACGCCCTCCACCATCGGCGTTGGCAAACAGCTCTGTTCCGAAGGCAATGTCGAGAAGATTCACGGCACCGTCATCATTGCCGAAGAGCAGACCGGGGGAGTGGGCAGGATGGGCAGGGCCTGGGTTTCCCCACGGGGAGGTATCTGGATCACCATCGTTCTCAAACCCCATGCAGTCCCCATCGACCACATTTTCATGATAACCATGGCCGGGTCGATAGCGGTTGCCCGGGCCATAAGGAAAGAGTACGATCTCGGCGCCCTGATCAAGTGGCCCAATGACATTTTCATCGGCAACAAGAAAGTCGCGGGGCTCTCGCTCGAGCTTGCAGCCGAGGCAGATGCGGTCCACTACTGCCTCCTGAGTATTGGCGTTGATGCCAACGTTCCGGTCAGCACCTTTGCCCCGGAACTCCGGAACAATATCACGTCCCTCCAGGCCGAAACAGGCCATGACGTTGACCGGGCCTCGCTCCTTGCGCGCATCCTTAAGGAATTCGAAAGCCGGTACCTCCTCATCGAAAGCGGGGAGTACAACACGATCATCCAGGAATGGAAGAGCATCTCCTGCACGCTCGAAAACCAGGTCCAGATCCGGACCCTCAAAAACACCTTTGACGGGGAAGCCGTTGATATTGACGAATACGGGGCACTCATCATCAAAAAGCCAAACGGCAAACTCGAACGCGTGATTGCCGGCGACTGTTATCACCAGTAGCGGAAGATAATTTTTTTATCGTCAACCATCACGTTCTATATGGTTGACGATGTTTGGCGATCTGCAGAAATCCCGGACCATTGCCTTTTCAGCAGCATTTCTCGGGCTCATCACGCTCGGCAGCTGGATCTCCATCCCGTTTTTTCCCGTCCCGTTCACGCTCCAGACGCTCTTCATCCTCCTTGCCGGCGCCGTGATGCGGCGGTACGCGGTCATACCGGTCTCGCTCTACGTGGGCCTGGGAGTGCTCGGCCTGCCGGTTTTCCATAACGGCATGGCAGGTCCCGGCATTCTCCTCGGCCCGACCGGGGGATACCTCATCGGGTTCATCGCTGCTGCGCTGATCGCCGGGCTGGCATACGAAAACTCTTCCAGGTACGTAAGAATCGGTGGACTTGCAGCCGCCACCGCTGCCATCTATGCCGGGGGCGTTATGTGGCTGATGTATTCCCTTGGGATCAGTTTCCCGGTTGCATTCGCCACCGGGGTCCTGCCGTTCATCATCGGGGACATCGTCAAGGCATCGGCAGCATACCTCATAGCGGAACGGATTGCATGATCACCTTCGACCGCTTCCGCTGCAAAATCCTCTCCATAGATTCCCTGGAAATTCCGGAAGGGATCACATCGGTTATCGGAACGAACGGCAGCGGGAAAACAACGCTCCTGAAAGCCTGTGCCGGGATACATCTTCCGGATGCCGGCACCCTCCTGATCGATGGCATCCTCCCGCGGGAGACGGAGACTGGCTGGGTGAATGAATTTCCTGACCGGAACATCCTTTTTTCCCGGGTATCGGACGAGATCGCCTCGGCCCTCCGGTTCCGGCACGTCCCGTGCAATGAAACAGAGGAAAGGGTGAATGCCCAGCTGGAGCAGATGGGAATCCTGCACCTCAAAGAGAGGCTTATGCGGGAACTTTCCGGGGGCGAGAAGATACTTGTCGCCCTCGGGGCAGCGCTGGTCCACCGGCCAAAGGTCCTCATCCTGGATGAATATGATTCCCATCTCGATGCAAAAAAGGTCGGGGAGATCGAAGAGATCATTCGGAAAAGCAGCGTGCCGTACGTGATCCGCTGCACCCAGCAGATGGAGACCGCCCTGCTCGGGGACTATGTACTCTTTCTCGAAGAGGGACGGGTGAAATATGCCGGGACACCGGAAATTGTCTTTGCATCCCTGGAAAATACCCCATTCTACCCGCTCTCCCGGAGGCTTGCGCAATGAAAATAGTTCTTGAGAAGGTCCGGGCAACGCGGGGTGACTGGTCCCTCTGCGCTGATGGCAGGATCGAAACGGGCATCCATCTTCTCACGGGCGAAGTCGGTTGCGGAAAGACAACGCTTGCCCTGGTGCTTGCCGGGTTTTTTAAGCCATCATCGGGAACCATCGTAAAGGAAGGGATCGCTTCGCAGATGATCTCGTTCCAGTTCCCCGAATACCATATCACCGGTAGCACGCTTGCCGAAGAGTGCCGTTCCTGGGGACTGGACCCGGCCGCTATCCTGTCACGGGAACACATTTCCCGGCCACCGGACACCGATCCGCTCACGCTGAGCCGGGGCGAACTGAAACGTCTCCACCTTGCCTGCCTTCTCAAAAAAGAGTACGACCTGCTCATCCTCGACGAACCGTTCAGCTCGCTCGACTGCTCTGAAAAAGAGCGGTATTGCCGGATACTTTCCCGGAAATCCCGGGGCATAACGTTCATCCTGACCCACGAACAATCGGTATTCCCCCGGGTCGATTACCTCTGGGAGATCCGCGACAGCCACCTGGTTGCTCTCGGCAGGACACCGGAGGCGATACGACAGTGGGAGCACGCACCGCCGGTAATAAAACAACTCATAGGGTCCGGAAGGGCGCCCGACAATCTTGCACCGGAAGATCTCCTGGAGGCTGCATGCAGGACGTGAGAATCCGGCTCGGGTCGGCAGCAGTGCTCTCGGTCATTGCGTTTATCAGCCTGCCGGGTGCACTGGCGGTTTTTTTCTGGTGGCTGGTTGTCACCCCGCGTGTTACCCTCCTGAAAAAGATCCGCACAACCTACCCGGTCTTTCTCCTGATCGCATTCTTCAGCCTCGTACTCCAGATTATGGGCGGCCAGGGGATCTCCTATTTCGTGCGGATGAGCGTCATCGTGCTCATCGGCGTGTGGATCCTTTACGAACAGCAGCCGGGCGATCTTCTCAAACTCTGCGTCTGGTTCTTTGGGAACAGGACCGGCTTTGAGATCGGCCTGATGGCCGAGATGGGCATGCAGTCCTTCGAACTCCTCCTCGCGGATCTCGAACGCGTCCGCATAGCAGAAAAACTCAAAGGGATCGCATGGAGTTATAAAAGTCTCGTCCCGACGGGCCTCGTCCTTGTCCGCGGCTCGCTCTGCCGGGCTGAGGATACCGCGGAACTCCTTGCAGTGCGGGGTTTCTCCAAAGGGGGGACATTCTGCCCGGCATTTGAAACCACGCCACGTGACATCCTTGCCGGCATCAGCGTCACCTGCCTGACGATCATCGTAATCATTCCCGTTAGTGAATTTTTTATACTTTACCGATGAAGTTTTTAGAGGCTTATTGTGATCCTACGGAAGCCCCGAGGTTTCCACTATGCGCACTGCCTCTCCTCAGAAAGTTCAGATCACCGATACAACACTCCGGGATGCCCATCAGTCGCTCATCGCAACACGGTTGCGGACTGAGGATATGATCCCTCTCGCACGGGAAATTGACCAATGTGGTTTCTTTTCGGTTGAAGCATGGGGCGGCGCTACCTTTGACACCTGCATACGGTTTTTAAACGACGATCCATGGGATCGTCTCCGTTCACTCAAGGAAGAGCTGAAACATACGCCTATCCAGATGCTTCTCCGGGGCCAGAACCTGGTCGGCTACCGGCACTACCCGGACGACGTTGTCGATAAATTCATTGCAGCGTCCTATAAAAACGGCGTCGATATATTCCGTGTCTTCGATGCTCTCAACGATATCCGGAACATGAAGCGGTCAATGGAGCAGGTCAAGGCTGCCGGGGCCCACCTCCAGAGCACCATATCCTATACCACGAGCCCGGTCCACAGCACCCGGTCATTCATCGAAATGGCAAAAGAGCTCTACAGCCTTGACTGCGATTCCATCTGCATCAAGGATATGGCAGGCCTCATCATGCCCGAAGCAACACGGGAACTCATCACCGGGATCAAGGATGCTGTTGACGTGAAGGTCTGCCTGCACAGCCACTCCACGAGCGGGATCGCTCCCATGAGTTACCAGGCGGCTATCGAGTCGGGAGTCGATATCCTCGACACCGCCATGTCGCCCTTCTCCATGGGGACTTCCCAGCCGCCAACGGAAAGCATTGTCGCATCCCTTATCGGGACTCCGCGAGAAACGGGTATTAACCTGATCAGGCTTCGGGAAGTGCGAAATGTCTGCCTGCAGATCCGGGAGAAATACGCGGGGCTCGTGAACCCGATCTCCGAGCGGGTGGACAGCGATGTGCTCATCTACCAGCTCCCGGGTGGCATGATCTCCAATACCGTGTCGCAGCTCCAGGAGCAGGATGCCCTGAACCGGTGGGACGAGGTTCTCAAGGAGATCCCAAGGGTCCGAAAGGATCTCGGTTATCCGCCGCTGGTCACCCCCACCAGCCAGATTGTCGGGACCCAGGCCGTCCTCAATGTGCTCGTGAACGGCGAACGCTATCGCAATGTCACAAAAGAGGTCAAGGACTATGTCCGCGGGCTGTACGGGAAATCCCCGGCACCGGTAAGCGACGAGATCCGCCACCTCATCATCGGGGACGAGAAGGTCATCACGGTCCGGCCGGCAGACCTGCTTGAGCCCGCCTACGAGAAGATGAAAAAGGAGGCAACCGCAGCCGGTCTCGTGAAAAAGGAAGAGGATGTCCTCACGTATATCCTGTACCCGGCAATCGCGCCCTCGTTCCTCAAGGGCGAGAGGGTTGTAGAAGAGATCCCAAAAAAGCAGGCAGCTGCAAAACCCCAGGCCGACATTCCCAGCCAGATGGAAGTGGAAGTGGACGGGGAAGTATTTTCCGTCAGGATCGTATCCGTCGGGGGAAGCCAGGTTGCCGTAACAACGGTTTCAGCCCCGCAGAAGGCTCCGAGGGGAGATCTTGCCGGGGGTATCAAGAGCAACATGCAGGGAATGGTGCTGCAGGTGCTGGTGAACAGGGGCGCATCCGTAAAGAAAGGGGATACGCTCATTGTCCTTGAAGCCATGAAGATGGAGAACCCGATCCACAGTCCGGCTGACGGCAAAGTCACGGAGATCTTTGTCGATGCCGGCGATGTCGTCCAGAACGGCGATGTCCTGCTGGTGGTGCAATGAAATTTTTTGAAAAACTCTTGATTGCAAACCGGGGCGAGATTGCCATCCGCGTCATGCGGGCCTGCCGCGAGCTGGACATCGAGACGGTTGCAATTTTTTCCGATGCGGATAAAAATGCCCTCCACGTAAAATATGCCGACGAAGCCTTCTATGTCGGGGAAGCCCACCCGTCCAGGAGTTACCTCAACATGGAGCGTATTCTCGACATTGCCCGGAAAAGCGGGGCCGAGGCGGTCCACCCCGGGTACGGGTTCCTTGCGGAAAATTACAAATTTGCCAAACGCTGCCAGGAAGAGAATGTGATCTTCATCGGGCCCCGGTGGAAGACCATCCAGGCCATGGGCTCCAAGATCGGCAGCAAGCAGATGATGAAGGATGCCGGCGTCCCGGTTCTTCCGGGAACGGATGGCGGGATCACGAACCTGGAGGATGCAAAGAAGGTAGCGGAGCAGGTCGGTTACCCGGTCATCGTCAAGGCGAGTGCCGGTGGCGGTGGCATCGGGATGCAGATCGTGAACGACGAGACTGCACTCGAAGAGGCCATCACGGCCAGCATGCGCATCGCGGGGTCGGCATTCGGCGATCCCACGGTCTTTATCGAGAAGTATCTCGTGAAGCCCCGGCATATCGAGTTCCAGGTTCTTGCCGACGAACATGGCAATGCAGTGCACATGTATGACCGGGAATGCTCCATCCAGCGGCGCCACCAGAAACTCATAGAAGAGGCCCCGTCACCCATCATGACGGAAGAACTGCGGGACCGGATGTCGGCATCTGCGCTGAAAGTAGCAGAGGCCTCGCATTACAGCAATGCCGGTTCCGTGGAATTCCTGTACAGCCAGGGCAATTATTATTTCATGGAGATGAACACCCGGCTCCAGGTCGAGCATACCATCACGGAGATTATTACCGGCGTGGATCTCGTCAAGCAGCAGATTGCCATTGCCGCCGGCGAGAACCTGCCCTTCGAGCAGGAGGATCTCTCCATACGGGGCCATGCAATAGAATGCCGGATCAATGCCGAAGATCCCCAGAATAATTTTGCAGCAGACCCGGGGAAGATCGTCCGGTACCGCTCGCCCGGCGGGCCGGGCATCCGGGTGGACAGCGGCATTCACATGGGCTATACCATCCCGGCAAACTACGATTCCATGATTGCAAAACTCTGTGCCTGGGACAGTACCCGGGTTGAGGCAATCAAGCGGATGCGGCGTGCAATATCCGAGTACATCATCCTCGGGATCAAGACAACCCTGCCGCTGCATTACGCCATCATGAACAACCAGCAGTACGTTGAAGGCAATACCCACACCCACTTCCTCCAGGAAGAGCACATCTTAAGCACGCTCGACCGGTACAAGCGTGACGAAGAGACCCGGATGCAGACGCTTGCGGGATCGTTCGACCAGGGAAAGAAAGTGGCCGCGATAACGGTTGCGGTAAACCAGTACCTGCAGCAGAAAAAAGAGTAAAACACGCGGATAAAAAACGCCGTATGAGAACCTTTAATAGTTTTTACGGCGTTTTCATTATGCACTTTTGTGCTGCGGTGGCCTAGCTGGTTAGGGCGCCAGACTCATAGGGTTCAGTTGAACGCGTCAGAAGCGTTCAGGCTTTGGGACATCTGGAGATCGGGGGATCGTAACCCTCCCGCAGCATTCCTGTTTTTAATTGAAAATTTTATGGATTTTCCCGGTAAGTTTGCTGTTTTATGCGCTCAAATTCCAGTTTCAAGAGATAATTACGCGTTGTTTTAAGGATTTTACAAAATATTTATGTGTGGCGTGATCCAACACAGATCCTGAAGTAAAGGTGAAATTATGCTTCTCGTAAACGCATTAGTTGGAATTGTACAGTTAATCATTGCAATCGTATTTGCCGTGGTTGCACTGTACATCGGGTTCTCGGTATTTGGAAAAGTAACCGGGAGCATTGATGAGCAGAAGGAACTTGCAAAGGGCAACACCGCATTCGGTGTCGTTGTTGCAGCCATTTTCATCGCGATTGCGTTGATCGTCCAGTCCGGCGTATCCGGTATCTCCGTTGGGATCGGGAAGGCAGCATCGCTCGGCCTGACCTCAACCGACGGCCTGATTGCAATCTGCGTTGCATTCATCCAGCTCATCCTCGGCATCCTCCTTGCAGTCGGGGCAATCTACCTTGCACTCAACATCCTTGACAAGCTCACCAAGGGCATCGAGGAGTTCGAAGAGCTCAAGAAGGGCAATGTTGCAGTAGCGCTTGAGATGGCCGGTGTCATCATCGCTGTCGCGCTGATCATCCAGTCCGGTATCGGCGGCATCACCGCTGCATTAATCTAATCTTTTTTTTAGAATAGTTGTTAACCGGGCGGTTGCCCGAACCGGTTTATGGTTTGTATCAGTTCCGCAAACCCGTCCATCTCCATGGCGAGAACCTCTTCACGGGTCATTCCCATGCTGGTCTCTGCATCCGCGGTCAGCATCTCCGGCCCCCGCACGGCAACGCGGGATCTTCCATCCCGGGTGACCATGTCCTGCAGTTCAGCGTCGTGAACAAAGGATCGCCCGGGAATGATGACGGTATCGCTCAGGACTGCCAGGTCCAGTTCACGGATATCATCAGCAGCGATCAGGCAGGCAATCTCTTTCCGTACAGGTATTACCGGATCCACAGAGCCGCATTCCCGGAGCACCTGCTCGATAAACGGCGCTGCTATGCTCCCGCTGATAACCGATGCCCGGCGTTCGACCCGGGGGAGTTTTTTGATGAGGGCCGGCTCCTGCAGGATCGCAAACGGGGAGCCGATGTCCGGATCCCATAACGGGGTGCCGGAAATTTTCATTGAGTATTTCCCCTGGAGATCCGAGATTAAGTCCCTGAATGACTCAACGGACTGGACACTCTGGCCCTTGATAACCGGGCCGTTTTTGAGGATGAGGCCTTGCTCCGCAGCATTGGCAAACCGCATCAGGATGATACCTTTTGCCCCCCGGTCATCGAGCCATTTGCAGGTATTTTCAAGAACTGCTCCGTCATTGACTCCCGGAAGGATGACCGCTGCGGCGTAAACATCGACAGATCCGCACAGGCGTTCAAGGATCTTCAGCGATACGTCCGGTGTCGGATCATGCATGTACCGTTTGCGGAGAGCGGGGTCGGTGGCAAAGACCGTGAAGGAAATTTCCGAGAGCCCGTTATCGATGAGCAGATCGGCAATGGCGGGATCGTCCCATCCTTTTCCGCTCGTGTACCCGATATGCAGGGGGGCTTCCATGCTGCCGAGGAGCTCGATCAGTTCGGCAAACCGCGGGTAGCAGCTCGGGTCGCCCCCGCCGCTGATGGTGATCCGGTCGAGTTCGCCGCTTTTTGACTGGAGATTTGCAAGCGTCTCGTCCGCTATGGTTTTCAAGTCCTTGAACCCGGCATACTCCTCCCTGATTCCCCGGGTGCAGTAATCGCAGCCTTTCTTGAACGGGAGACAATACCGGCACCCGAGCGGCTGGACGCCCTTGACATGCCGGAAGTAACAGTATTCACAGAAACCGCGGCAGTTGACGCCCGGGCTCCCACCAATATCCACGGTCAGCTGTGACATCGTTAGTAGTAGGTCTTTTTTTTAGCGTATAAGATATTGCAATGGTATCCCGGCAAGGGGGATGAAGCGGATTGCTGTATGATATTGTCGGATCCTTTGGAATCAGCCCCTAATTTTCTGGATACCACACCTCACCGACACCACCTTTTTTATCATAAAAATTCTATTGTATATGGCGCCTCAGTGGCTTAGTTGGCAGAGCGGCTGACTTGTAATCAGCAGGTCCCGTGTTCAAATCACGGCTGGGGCTTAACACAAAGTCTTGTTTTCTCACATCGTAGATTCCAATACATTCAAATTTTTATGAGATAATTTATTATTACAGCGGGTTTGCCATGGTCAAAAAAGCGTTTATCACGGGAATAACCGGGCAGGATGGCTCGTATCTTGCGGAATTATTGCTGTCCAAAGGGTACGAAGTACATGGTCTGATCCGGCGGTCTTCGACATTCAATACGAGCCGGATCGATTCGATATATCTTGATCCTCACGATCCCCATGCAAAGATGTTTTTACATTACGGGGATCTGTCGGACTCGGAACAGATCGCGAATGTGATGTACAATATCAAGCCTGACGAAGTGTACCATCTTGGCGCCCAGAGTCATGTCAGGGTGAGTTTCGATACCCCGGAATATACCGGCAATGTAACGGCCCTTGGCACAACGCGGCTGCTGGAAGCGATCCGGAGAAGCAACCCGGCCGTAAAATTTTACCAGGCATCCTCCAGCGAGATGTTTGGTGCAGCAAATCCCCCACAGAGTGAGAACACCGCCTTTCATCCAAGAAGTCCCTATGCCTGTGCCAAAGTGTATTCGTACTGGATGACCCGGAATTATCGTGAGGGGTACAACCTGTTTGCATCAAACGGGATTCTCTTCAACCATGAGTCCCCGAGACGAGGGGAGACCTTTGTCACCCGCAAAATTACCCGTGCAATTGCCCGTATCCTCGCCGGCAAGGAAAAATACATCTACCTGGGGAATCTTGACGCAAAGCGGGACTGGGGATTTGCCCCGGAGTATGTCGAGTGCATGTGGCGGATCCTGCAGCAGGATAATGCGGGAGATTTTGTTATCGGGACCGGAGAGACGCACTCGGTTCGCGAGTTCCTGCAGGAAGCATTCACGTATGCCGGACTGGATATCGAAGAACATGTGCGGATCGATCCGAAATATTTCCGGCCAACGGAAGTAGAAGTTCTCATTGCAGATCCAGGCAAGTCGGAAAAGGTTCTTGGCTGGAAACCCGTAATAAAATTCAGGGACCTCGTAAGGATCATGGTCGATGCGGATATGAAGGCATCCGGACTTAAACCGATTGGCGAGGGCGCGGGAATAATCCAGTCGAAATTCCCGGACCGCTGGTGGAAGGCAGATTAATTATGGTATCATAAGTTCGGCTCTGTTGAAATCCTAAAGAGAGACAGGAATTCGCTTCTGGGGGTCAAGGGGATTCTCCCCTTGGGCTGCCTCCCCCTCTGGGGGAGAGAGGGGGTCACGCTCCGTTTCTATGGAGAATAAGCAAGCACTATGAAAAGAGGATTTCAACAAAGCCATAAATTCCTAAAAGCACTATACAGAAACAAGATAGAAGATACGGGGAGATAGTGGATATACTATGACATTCTGGTCCGGCAAAAAAATTCTCATAACCGGGGGTGCAGGTTTTTTTGGTTCCAAGATAGTAGACCAGCTCCTGCAAAAAGGAGTCTCGAAAGAGGAGATCCTGATTCCCCGCAGCAAAGATGTTGATTTGCGGAAATGGGAAAACTGTGTCAATGCTGTCAAAGGAAGGGATATTGTCATCCATCTTGCGGCTAAAGTCGGCGGTATAGGTTACAACCAGGCATATCCGGCGCAGCTTTTTTACGACAATGCCATCATGGGCATCCAGATGATAGAAGCCGCACGATTGGCAAATGTCGGGAAATGCATCATCGCAGGCACGATCTGCGCCTACCCGAAATTCACACCGGTTCCCTTCAGGGAAGACGATCTCTGGAATGGCTATCCTGAAGAAACAAACGCCCCCTACGGACTGGCAAAAAAAATGCTGCTTGTCCAGTCCCAGGCGTACCGGCAGGAATACGGGTTCAACTCAATCTATCTCCTTCCCGTCAATCTGTACGGGCCCGGGGATAATTTTGATCCCGCGAGTTCGCACGTGATTCCCGCACTCATTAAAAAATTCATGGATGCCAAATTGGATCATAAACCGTTTGTCGAGGTATGGGGAACGGGAAACGCATCCCGGGAGTTTTTGTATGTCGACGATGCCGCCCGGGGAATCATCCTCGCATCCGAACAGTACAATAAGCCGGATCCCGTCAACCTTGGTGCCGGCATGGAAATAACGATCCGGGATCTTGTGGTTCTCATTCAGGAACTGACAGGATATTCCGGTGAGGTTCACTGGGATGCAACAAAGCCGGATGGGCAGCCAAAGAGGAGTCTGGATGTAAGCCGGGCAAAACGGGAGTTTGGGTTTGAGGCTCAGGTGCCATTTAAAGAAGGGCTCACAAGAACGATTGCATGGTATGAGTTGCACCGCGAGGAAACAGGACGGTCACCGGGTAATTGCGATCACTGCTGACGTTCCCTTTTTACGATGTTTTTTTTAGTCACGTCATTTATCAGGATCTCAATTAAAGTATTCCGAAATTCTGCAATTTTAACTATTTTTGTGTCAGGCTATGCAACGATTATCTCGTGTAACCTAGAGTGATTTTCAATGTGCGGAATGGTTCCGGAATCGTTGGCATTTTCACACGGAATAACCGGGTACAACGTGAATTATGCCAAAAAAACGCGTCGGAACCGGCGATTATTTCAATTCCCGCCGGGTAAGTAGATATTAAGTAATGAAAAACAAAATAACTTCTACCATTCATGACAGATACCGGACATCTGCAGGAACCCGAGCCCCCCACCCTGATCATCCGCCCGCCACGCAAATGGGTGCCGGTTGATCTTCACGAACTCTGGAACTACCGGGAGCTTCTTGCATCATTTACCATGCGGGATATAAAGATCCGGTACAAACAGACTGCCCTCGGATTTGCATGGGCGATCATCCAGCCGCTTTTCATGATGGTGATCTTCACGGTCATCTTCGGGGGATTTGCAAAAATTCCATCTGACGGAGTACCCTACCCGCTCTTCTCCTTTGCTGCGCTTCTTCCCTGGATGCTGTTCTCCGAAGGGCTCACCAGATCTACGATGAGCATGGTTGCAAATTCAAATATCATGACCAAGGTTTACTTCCCCAGGCTGATCATGCCGATCTCCGGGATCCTGTCACCACTCGTTGACTTCGTCGTTTCAATATCGATCCTTATTGTCATGATGGCATACTACGGGTTTGTGCCAACATGGAATGTCGTGTTCCTGCCGCTCTTTATCATCCTTGCACTTGCCACGTCACTGGGTGTCGGGCTCTGGCTCTCGGCATTGAACGTCAAGTATCGGGATTTCCAGTACACGGTTCCGTTTCTCATCCAGATCTGGATGTATGCATCGCCGGTAGTCTACCCGGCAAGCATGCTGCCGAAAGCGATACAGCCGTTCTACGGCCTGAACCCGATGGCGGGCGTTATTGAAGGATTCCGGTGGGCTCTGCTGGGCACGGAGGTTCCGGGTTCGATGATCTTTGTTTCCGTTGCAGTGGTTGTTGTATTGCTTGTTTCCGGGATGTTTTATTTCCGGAGGATGGAACAGTATTATGCGGATATTGTTTAAAATTAAGAAGAACAATAGAGTAGATGAGAAATTGTTCCCAGATATGCCTGACAAAAGGAGAGGATGAATTGATAGAACCAATACAGAAATTACATATTTTTTGATTATTGCAGGAACTGGATTCATATAGAAGGAGGAGCAGAACATGAAATACCTTGTTACAGGCGGAGCAGGATTTATCGGTTCACATATTACCGATCTTCTCATACAGGAACATCACGAGGTCGTAATCCTCGACAATCTCTTTTCCGGGAAGCGGGAAAACATCTCGCACCTTATTGAAAAGAACGGAATGGTTCATTTTATTAACGGAAGTATTACTGATCCGGCAATCCTGAAATCCGCGTGCGAATCAGTGGACGGAATATTTCATGAGGCCGCAATAGCCTCTGTTGCGCGATCCGTGAATAATCCGATTGCAACAAATGAGGCCAACGTTGCCGGCACTTTGAACGTTCTGACTGCTGCACGCGATGCCGGTGTAAAAAAAGTAGTCTTTGCGTCTTCTTCATCAGTCTATGGCGATACACCGACGCTCCCAAAAAGAGAGTCGATGTGCCCCTGCCCGAAATCTCCCTATGCGGTATCCAAACATGCCGGGGAAGAATACCTGCAGGTCTTCTCGGAACTCTATGGATTGAAAACGCTTTCATTCCGGTATTTCAACGTGTTTGGTCCGAGACAGGATCCGAAATCTGATTACGCTGCGGTGATTCCCAAATTTATTACCCGGATCCTGTCGCATGAGCGTCCGATCATTTATGGAGATGGGACGCAGACCCGGGACTTTACGTACGTGAAGGATGTTGCCGAGGCGAATATCCGGGCCATGAAAAGTTCTGCCGAAGGAGTGTATAATATTGCCTATGGCAGGCAGATCGATCTCAATGCCCTGGCAGAACTCATCATGAATATTACCGGGATTCGCACTGAACCGGTGTACGAACCTGCACGCCCGGGAGATATTCATGATTCCCTCGCCGACAGTACCCGAGCTCAGAATGCGTTCGGTTACAATCCTAAGTACACGGTAAAAACAGGATTAACGGAGACTATACAATGGTATCAGGACAGAATGACAAAGTGACGGTTTGCGTTATCGGTCTTGGGTATGTGGGATATCCACTCGCTGAAGCATTTGCACAACATGTCACGACGATTGGATTTGATATCGATAAAAACAAGATCGAACAGATAAGGAAGTCAGGTTCCAGGATACAGGCAACCGGAGACCCTCAGCAGATCAAAAACGCGGATTATATCCTGATCTGTGTCCCGACTCCCGTAACAAAAAACAAACAGCCGGATCTCACACCGGTCCGGGGTGCTGCTGAGATTGCAGGAAAAAACTTGAAACGGGGTGCAACTGTTGTACTCGAATCCACGGTTTACCCGGGAGTCACGGAAGAAATTGTCCGCCCAATCCTTGAAAAAGAGTCGGGCTTGAAATGTGGCGACGGTTTCAGGATTGGCTATTCTCCGGAACGGATCAACCCCGGGGACACTGCGCATGAGCTCTCAAAGATAACCAAGATTGTCTCCGGCATGGATGAGGCGACCCTGAACGATCTTGCCTGCCTGTATGGAAACGTTACCAACGTCTATCGTGCCAAGACGATCCAGGTTGCGGAAGCTGCAAAGGTCATCGAGAATATCCAGAGAGATCTCAATATTGCGCTGATGAATGAACTCACCATCATCTTTCACCGGCTCGGGATCAATACGTCAGAGGTCCTGGAAGCAGCCGGCACGAAATGGAATTTCATGCATTTTTCACCGGGTCTCGTTGGCGGGCATTGTATTCCCGTAGATCCGTATTACCTTGTTGCCCGGGCCCAGGAATCCGGGTATCATCCCCAGGTGATCCTCTCGGGTCGGGCGATAAACGATTCCATGCCCAAGTATGTTGCGGATATGGCCGTAAAAGGATTGAATAACGTCGGGAAAGTGATCAAAGGATCCCGTGTCCTCATAATGGGGCTCACCTATAAGGAAAATGTTGCAGATGTCCGGGAATCACCGGTTGAAGAGATGGTAAAGGAATTGAAGGAGTTTGGTATAACCGTATATGGATATGATCCGCTCTTACCGGATACGGTAATTCAGAAATTCGGTGCCACCCCCCTTCCGGACCTTGATAAAAAGGTGGATGCCATCATCATCGCGGTTGCACACGATGCATTCAGATCAATGACGTTGGACGTAATCCGGAACCTTACAGACACATGCCCCGTACTTGTTGATGTAAGGGGTATGATCGATCCAGTGGCGGCAGAAGAGAAAGGATTCGCCTACTATCGATTGTAATCGGGGATTTATAACAACAAAAATAAGAGTACACTACAACATGCATTCCGAACCGATAGCAATCCGGGTCAATCATCTCAGCAAAATGTATCAGCTGCGGCATCTGGAGAGTTATCATACCCTTACGGATACGATTGCAAATACGGTTAAAAGACCGATTCGGAAGGTGTTCGGCTCACGATCCACAAGTAAAAATAGCCCGGGGGCACCGGAACAGGTTACCTGTGAGGAATTCTGGGCATTGAAAGATGTCTCGTTTGATGTCAGACAGGGAGAAGTCGTAGGGATTATCGGAAGGAATGGCGCCGGGAAATCAACGCTGCTGAAAATCCTTTCACGGATTACCACGCCAACGGAAGGAATCGTTGAAATTCACGGCCGTGTCGGCTCTTTGCTTGAAGTGGGAACTGGATTCCATCCCGAACTCACCGGGCGGGAAAATATCTTCCTCAGTGGTTCCATCCTCGGGATGAAGAAAACGGACATCGAACAAAAATTTGAGGATATTGTAAAATTTGCCGAGATCGAGTTGTTTCTCGACACGCCGGTGAAACGCTATTCAAGCGGCATGTATATCCGCCTTGCATTTGCTGTGGCCGCTCATCTGGATACAGAAGTCCTGATCGTCGACGAAGTGCTGGCGGTGGGAGATTTCGCATTCCAGAAAAAATGCCTGGGAAAAATGCAGGATGTTGCCAGGCATGGACGAACGGTATTATTTGTCAGCCACAATATGCAGGCTATCCGGCATCTCTGCTCCCGGGCGATCTTATTCGAGAAAGGCGTTATTGCAGATAGTGGTACCCCGGCTGACATTATTGCACGGTACATAAGTGGCAGCCAGGGGAATAATACCAGTTCAGACGCGATATTGAAGAACCTTTCAACATTACCGGAGGATCCGGTATTCAGATTTGAACATATAAAACTAAAACAAAATAATATGCCTATTGGTCAGACGATCAGCAACGGTGATCCACTTGAAATTATTGTTTCCTACCGGGTAAAAGAAAAGACAACAGGTCTCCGGGTTTTTTTTGATCTGTGCGACAGCGAGGAAACCCTGTTATTCCGCAGCTTTCATGATGAACTGTGCGAAGGCGTACCGGTCGTTGAACCGGGAAATTATACTTCTATTGCAGTTATCCCCGCAGATTTATTATCCCCTATCAACTATGAACTAAAAATTTTTGGAACGATCAGCGGAGTCCGGAATTTTCAACCCGAGCTTGGCATAAACATCCCGCTGTCAGTTGTAAGAACCGGGCGAGCGAATAAAGCCTATTTACATGAAGAAATCCGGGGAAAACTTGCACCGATCATCCCGTGGACTACACACAAGGACAGTAATAACACGTTCCGGTGAGATTATGAGATTCAAAACAAGAATGAAGAACACGCTATCAAACCTGTCTCTTATCGAGAAATATAAACGATTGAATGCATCGGTTATTGAATTAAATGATGTCTCCGAATTAAAAACCGTATTCGGGTGGAACAATAATCCCATAATTGATGATGAAATTTTTTATCGATACGAAACACTCTGCGACGTTAACAAACGACGTCTTCGGGATGCCGAAAGTCTTGGATGTGTGATATGTAATTCCCATCCTGATATCGCGTTAGAGATAGGAACTTCTGACGGGCACACAACTGCTCTCATGTCATTGAATGCTCCTCATTCGAAAATTTTTACGGTGAATATTCTTCCGGAAGAAATTGCCCTTGGAGCTGGGGGATTATCGACAGGAATTCCCCTGGAAAAAGAAAAAATCGGGTCGTATTACCGCATGAGAAAATTAGAAAACATTGAACAGATTTTTGCCAATACCGCGACATGGAAACCAGATATCGGGACGATAGATTTTGCTTTTATTGATGGCTGCCATGACACGGAGTTCGTATATAACGATACAAAAAAAGTGATCCAGAATATGAAAAAGGGTTCATTTGTCCTGTGGCATGATTTTAATCTGGACATGGTTAAGCGGCATTCATGGCTTGACTGGGTATGTGCCGGTATTGAGGCATTGTATGAAGACCATATTTTGCAGGGACCCATTTATCACGTAAAAGACTCATGGACGGGTATCTACCGGATTGAATAAACATGAGTAAACAGTTACGTTATCTGTGGGTTTTCAGTGCCCAGGATGACTCGTGGGTGGAATGGAACCACCGAAATATAAAACGAAGGCAGGATCTTGGTTATGATATCGTCGGGTACTGCAACACACCACCCTATCTGAACAACAGGAACTGGCTCCAGTTCTCTGATCTGGACCGACGCTGGAAGACGCTCGATCCGGATCTGTTCAGGATGTATGCAGGTCTCCTCGAAAAGATGAAAGACCGGGATGTTCTGGTTTTATACAATGGTGCGAACCTCCATCCGGAATTCGTCAGCATGCTCAGTATCCTCAAAGTATATACCGCAGGAGACGACCCCGAAGCAACCGAACAACTGACCAGACCGGCAGCCCCGGCATTCGATATTCACCTGATAAACAATATTGATGCACTCGGTATGTACCGCAGCTGGGGATTGAAAAACGTTTATTTCTGGCCGCTCGGATCATTATCAACTCCCGATGATGTTGCCGATATTAACGAGAGAAATATCCTTGACCTTGATACTCGCCCCATTCCGGTTGTTTTTTTTGGGACAAACTATCCCAGTAAAACAAACCGGGTCAATCAGATTGCAAAGCATTTTCCCGAAGCATCTTGTGCAGGAAAAGGGTGGGCGCGTGGATTTGTCAGTAATGACGAGATGTATGAAATCTACCGCCATGCCCAGATTGGCTGGAATTTTCACAATTCAACAGGACCGATAAATTTCCGTACATACGAGTTACCTGCTTACGGGATCCTGCAGATATGTGACAATAAATCAAATCTGGGAAAAATATACGAACTGGGAAAAGAGGTGGCCGGATTTGATACCATCGAAGAATGTATCGAATTGACGCACTATTACCTGGAGCACCCAGAAGAGCAACGGAAGATTGCCCTTGCTGGGTGGGAACGATGGAGAAGAGAGTATCATCCCGACAGGGTCTGGGAAAAACTCACCGAGATCGTTGAATCGCACTGGGATGAATACTCAGCACGGATACAGACGGGCAATAATCCAAGGATCGAAGAGATCGCGAAAGAGAAACGGCTTAGTTCCTATTATTTCCGGGCCTTGTATATCCCATCCGATTTAAAACAGATTTGTATGGATAAAGGTCGGACCATATTTGGAATTCTCAGAAATCGTTTTAAAAAAAATGAGATTACACCATGAATCCGGAATTAACGAATAAATCACACTGGAATAATTTATACGATAATTGTACCCTGAAAAGAGAAGTCTGGCTTCCGTCCGATTACGATTCATATCTGCTGGATTATGTTATTTCAAAAGAAATTCAACAAAATAAACCGCTGAATATCCTGGAAATAGGTTGCGGCAATTCGACCTGGCTACCATATCTAGCCAGGAAATTTAATCTTCAGATAGCGGGCCTGGATTACTCTGAAACAGGCTGTGAACTCCTGCGGAAAAACCTGATGAACGAGGGAATCGCGGGATCGGTATTTTGTGAGGATCTCTTTTCCGCAGATCCGGACCGCGTTGGAAGATATGATTTTGTTTATTCCCTTGGCGTAGTGGAGCATTTTTCGGATATTGAAAATGTCATAAAAAAGATGATGCAATTCGTTTCTCCCGGTGGAATATTATTTACTGAAATTCCTAATTTTTCAGGCTCCATATATTCAGTGATTTCTGAAATCTGGAATCCCGAATTACTACGAATGCACAATAAACTTTCCAGAACAAACATTATTCACGCTTACAAGTCATGTGGATTGACGGAAGTCAAAGGTGATTATCTTGGTTTATTTTCACTTGCGCTCGAATCGTGGGAGGCTTATCCCCGCTGGCCAGGTATGGCACGGGCAATAGCCCCAGGAATCGTTACCATAAAATCGATTCTGGATAAACCACTGATTCATTCGCATTATTATCAGGGATATAAACCATTGGCGCCATATATATATGCCACAGGAAAAAAGGCAAAGGTCTGATGAAAAATGTGTGGTATCGCAGGAATCATCCGATGGAATAATGTCCGGGCATCCACCGGTGAAATAGAACGGATGACGCGATGCCTGTCACACCGCGGACCTGATGGTGAGGGCATTTTCCAGCGGGATTGTGTTTCCTTAGGACACCGCAGGCTTGCCATAATCGACCTTGAATGCGGAATCCAGCCAATGGCAAATGAAGATGAATCGGTCTGGGTCACATTCAACGGGGAAATATACAATTTCAGAGAATTGAAAGCCGAACTCGAGCAGAAAGGACATATTTTCAAAACCCACTCCGATACCGAAGTCATAATCCATGCCTACGAAGAATGGGACACGGATTGCATAAAAAGATTCAAGGGTATGTTCGCTTTCGGGCTTGTCGATTTTAACAAAAGAATTTTTTTCCTGGCACGGGATCATTTTGGGATTAAGCCGTTACTGTATTGTCTGGATAATAATTTCTTTGCATTTGCTTCGGAACTGTCCTCATTCAGGCAGATTTACGGGTATAAACCAAAAGGAAAAATACTCTCGATTGATTTTTTCCTTCGCCACCAGTACATTCCGGCTCCCTATACCGTTTTCGATAATATCTTCAAACTCCTCCCTGCGCATTATATGACCGTATCGTTTGACGGGAAAATTTCCGGACCATACAACTATTATCCCCTGGTGTTTGATCCACGCACTCATACTACGGAAGCGGACTGGTACGACCAGCTGGACAACCAGATTGCTGATTCTGTCGAGGCTCACCTGATATCGGATGTCCCCGTTGGCTTATTCTTGTCCGGGGGAATCGACTCGACAATAATAGCGATGAATATGAAAAAAAAGAGCAATGCCCCCATAAAGGCGTTCTCAATCGGGTTTGAAGACAGTGAATTTGACGAGACCGGATATGCAAGGGAAGCTGCCGGTATATTGGGAATTGAACTCCACGAAGAGATAATCACCGAAGAAGCAATAGAATTATTGCCGGATCTTATCAGGAAATTTGGTGAACCGTTCGGGGACAGTTCGGCAATCCCGACATTTTTTGTCGCCCAGCTCGCAAAAAAACACGTATCCGTGGTCCTCTCCGGAGATGGGGGGGATGAATTTTTTGCCGGGTACGAAACACTGCTGGGATGGATACATGAAATTTCATTCGGGGATGTCATAAAGGAGGCGTTCAGATCCCCACTCCAGTTCAAATGCAATCTGATAAAATACATGAAAAAAATAATCAGGGGTAGATCACCGGACCTGACTGAAGAATGGCTGGAGTACTATACATATATGAAGGCTCGGCAGCGGAAAAAAATATGGAAATCCCGATATCACTACCTGCTGAACAGGCCCTGCGAAACATTTGCCCGGGAGTCGAACGAGAGTAAAACACGCGATCGTACGTTATACGCCCAATATATGCTGTTAAAAACGTACCTTCCCTATGATATTTTAACAAAAGTCGATATCTCGAGTATGGCACACGGACTTGAGGTCCGGCCGCCATTCATTGATACGAATATTTTTTCATTCGCTGCAAAATTGCCAGTGAATTGTAAAATAAACCTCAATAAGGATATATGCAAATACATTCTAAAAAAATACCTTGAGCCGGTCTTTTCGAGGGATTTTATTTACCGTAAGAAAAAAGGGTTTGCGGTTCCTCTCGACAAATGGTTTGAACCAGGTCATAAAGCCCGGGAGATGCTGGAGAATATCTTACACAATAAAGATTCACTCCTGTACGAGTGGTTCGAGGAAAGCGCCATCAACGATACGTTCTATCAATATGACAGGAAACAATCGGATTCGGGAATGCTCTGGACATTGCTGGTACTGGGTATATGGCTCGATCAAAACAAAGAAATTGAATTCATCGAATAGTTGTATTCCCGGATACATGGTTACCAGGGAATTCATACAATATATTCAGGGATTTTGACGCACGAACGACACGGCGGGTGAATGCTCATGCACATAGGATTTCTCACACCACAATATATTAAAGAAAACCAACCCCACGGCGGCATCTCGAACTATATCCACAAAACTGCCGGTGAGCTCACAAAAAGAGGCCATACGGTATCCATTTTTGTATTGTCAGACAGGGATGCACAGAGCCGGGATGAATATGCCAAAATATATGAATCCAGATCGTACAAAAATTATTTTGGACGACTCCCCTATCTTGGATTTCTTTCAGTGCCAATGAGCCAGATCCTATCTTCATGTCGTCTTTCAAAAGGCGTAAGAAGAGTACATAAAAAAAATCCAATCGATATCCTCCAGACCACAAATCATATGGCCCCGGGTTATGCTCTCATAAATAATGGCGAAATTCCCCTTATCTGTCGCTCTTCGGGGTATAACCCATTAAATCGGTCTGCAAGCGGGAGAACAATTGGAGATCTTGGTGAATATTTACTCGAATGGCTTGAATTACGCGTGATTCTCGATGCAGATACCTCATTTGCGCCAAGTCATTTTGCCGCATCAGCCTACCAGCGATTTGAAGGAAAGACCCTATCAGTGATTCATTCACCGATGGAGGATTTATCAGAGATCGTTCCTGACAATTCCTTTTACGACACCCACCTGAAAGGCAGAAAATATCTCCTCTATTTCAGTGCACTGAACCGGTTGAAGGGAATTGACCTGGTGATCCCGATATTACCGGCACTGTTGAAAAACAACCCGGAATTACATGTTGTCTTTATCGGGCACGACGTGGGCCTGCCGGGGATCCCACAGGTATACCCCTATATACAGGAGCAGTGTTCTGAATTTACGGAACAGCTTCATTATTCCCCGCCACTGGAAAAGGCGATATTATACCCGTTGATCTCGAACGCGGAAGCAGTTATCATGCCATCGAGAGTGGACAATTATCCAAATGCCTGTCTCGATGCAGTTGTTCTGGGTACCCCGGTGATCGGATCAGATAACTCAAGTCTCGAAGAGATGATTATTGACGAAAAGACCGGTTTCCTGTTCACGAATTCCGATTCACAAAGTCTTGAAAAAGCAATATACCGCTTACTCGCGAAAACACCGGAAGAGAGACTGGCTCTGAAAGCAGATATTCTCAGGCATGCAGAATTGCTGAGATCCGAAGATCCGGTTTCACAATTACTGAAACTCTACCAAAAATCAATAGTTGAGTTCAAAGAAAAGGCAGGTCCGAAATGAATTTGTCAAAGGTAAGAAGTGTCATCGGAAACAGCGGGGCATTTCATTTTTTGCAGGATATCAAAAGGTATTTTTTGTTTCTCCGGGAGTATTCTGCATTCAGAAAGATGCAGGGATCAACGGATAAAAGGTTTTCCCTGGTATGGCGGGATCGATTTCCCTGCCTGAATAATAAAACCACCTTTACGACATTTGACCGTCATTATGTCTTTCACCCTGCATGGGCTGCAAGAATAGTTGCCAGGGTCAATCCCCGGATTCACGTGGATATCTCATCAACGCTTCACTTCTGTACAATAGTTTCAGCATTTGTTCCGGTGAAGTTCTATGATTTCCGCCCGGCAAACCTGAACCTCGACAACCTGGAGACGGGCGCGGCGGATCTGATGGCTCTCCCGTTCGGAGACAGCAGCATACCGTCCCTTTCGTGCATGCACACCATAGAACATGTGGGATTAGGAAGATACGGTGATCGTCTGGATCCGGACGGGGATCTCAAAGCAATTGCTGAACTGCAGAGAGTCATCAAAAAGGAGGGGCACCTGCTCATTGTTGTTCCGGTCGGCAGACCAAAAATTATGTTCAATGCTCACCGGATCTATTCATATGCCCAGATGGTCCGGTATTTCGATAAACTGACCCTCGTGGAATTTTCGTTAATCCCAGACACCGGTGAGGAAAGGATGATAATGAACGCTACTGAACAGGATTCTGACAAGTGCAATTACGGATGCGGTTGTTTCTGGTTTAAAAAATAGATGAGAAGAGCCTGGAAAAGACCTTACAACAGAATGGATCGATTCAGAGGGTGGTTTCAATGATTATCGTTCAGCTCCGTGGTGGAATGGGCAACCAGATGTTCCAGTATGCTGCCGGGAGGTGTCTTTCCCTCCGGCACAAGGTACCATTAAAACTAGATCTTTCACCATTTCAGAATGACAAACTTCGAAACTATAGTCTATCCGCATTTACGATTGCTGAAGAGTTTGCAGGCCCTGCTGATCTCGAACGGGTAAAAACGCCATTCTCTAACCTGAAAAATGTTCTCACCGGACTGCGTTCATCCTTCGGAGGGATGGTACCGATAGGGTATAAAAAAGAAACACAGTTTCAGGTCGATCCGGAGTTTTTCCACCTGCCGGATAATACATACCTGGAAGGGTACTGGCAGTCAGAGAAATATTTCAAGGAAATAGAATGGACAATCAGGAACGATTTCTTAATGAAAGTCTCCCTGAACAACAATGAGGGTATTGCAGAGAAAATAAAAAATTGTAATGCCGTGAGCGTCCATATCCGGCGCGGGGATTATATCTCAAACCCGGAGACCCGCAAAACTCACGGGGTTTGCAATCCCGAATACTACAAAAATGCTGCTGATATCATGGCACAAGGTCTCACTGATCCGGAATTTTTTATCTTTTCCGACGATATCGGATGGGCAAAAAAGAATCTTGAACTTCCCGCCCCGTTCCATTTTGTAACCGATCAAAATTCATCGAACGAGCACGATGATCTTCAGTTAATGACCCTGTGCAGACACCATATTATTGCAAACAGTTCATTCAGCTGGTGGGGTGCCTGGCTGAGCCAAAACCCGGACAAAATAATTATCGCCCCGAAAAAGTGGTTCAGCAGGCCGGAACTCGATACGCGGGATCTGATCCCGGATTCATGGTGCCGGATTTAGATGTGCAACAATGTCCACGACAAGCCCTTTGATCTCGGTGGTGATGCCGGTATACAACGCAGATGTGTACCTGGCAGAGGCGATCGAAAGCATCCTCAATCAGACGTACCGGCACTTCGAATGTATCATCATCTGCGATGATCCCACAGATAAAACACGGGAGATCATTGGGAAATATTCAGAATCCGATTCCCGGATAACACCATTCTATCGAAAGAAAGAGGGACTGGTCTCCGCACTGAATAAGGGCTGTTCCCTTGCAAAAGGAAAATATATTGCACGAATGGATGCGGATGATATCAGTCTTCCCATTAGATTCCAGAAACAACTGGATTTTCTGGAAGCCCACCCGGAAATTGATGTCTGCGGAACGGGCGCTGAAATCTATTCTGACAACAATGATTCCAGTTTGTTTTCCCCACCGGAATCGCAAAACGAGATAAAATTTTTCTTATTATTTGATAATTGCCTGGCCCATCCATCGGTCATGATGAAGACAGCATGGATTCAACGTAATGGCTATAATGAGAATGCTGTTTTTTTTGAAGATTACGAATTATGGCTTCGCACGCTCGATACATCAGGTATCAGCAATATAAAAGACGTTCTGGTAAAACTGAGAAAACATCCGGATAATATCAGCGAATTGCATAAAACAGAGGGTGCACGGAATAACAATGTGGTTCTGACACATTTTATCGAATCTCATTACCATCTTTCTATCCCACCGGATATCCTTGTGAATATCCGATTTCCCGGGGATACTACCGGTCCTGAAAAAATTCCGGATATGGTATATTTTCTGGACCGGTTATTCCAGGAATTCATACAAAGAAACACGGTTTCAGCCGATGAAAGGAAAAATGTAAAGAAATTTATGGCCCGAAAATATGCATTTTTTGGAAAATACGCAGTAAAACAGGATAGGAGAACCGGATGCAAAATGCTTTTTTTGGCAATAAAAACAGATCCTGTCGAAATTACAAAGATGTGTTTCAATGCAGTGCTGGGAAAAATTTCCTCCCGGTTAACAAAACGATCTGAAATTTTTTGATGCAACAGGTTACGGGCCTCCGGATTTAAAAAACCGGGAAAAATATTGATTTTAAGAAAATTCGTGCTCTGTTGAAATCCTAACGAGAGATAAGAAATCACTGGGGGTGAGGGGGATACACCCCACCTCCCGCATGAGAACATGCGAACAAGGTAAAAAGAGGATTTCAACAAAGCCGAAATTCGTAAAAAAAATGATTGAGACTTCTTGTCATGGGTTTGGCTCTTTTCATTGATGCGCTAACCGTAACTGGAATCAACAGTCAATCATCTTAAAAGGGTCGGAATTTAAGGGAGAACTAATAACCAGACAAAATAAATCTGATTAAGAATTCAAAGTGTTTTCAGATGTGTGGAATTTGTGGTATTCTCGGTGAAAACAACGAACCGGCTATGAAAGCCATGGTCGCAGCCATGCATCATCGTGGCCCGGATGATCACGGAGAATTTTTTTCAGACGGCATATCCATGGGAATGGCCCGGCTGTCAATCATCGACACTTCCCCCTGTGGCCACCAGCCGATGTCAAACCCTGATAAAACGATCTGGATCGTCTATAACGGGGAGACGTACAATTTCCGGGAAGAACGGGAGCGGCTGGAAGAACTGGGACATACCTTCCATTCTGCATCTGATACAGAAGTCATACTCCACTTGTATGAGCAGTATGGGGACGATTGCGTACTCCGCATGCAGGGAATGTTCGCTTTTGCTATTTACGATATCCGGGACAGGGAAAAACCCCGACTATTCATTGCACGGGATCCACTGGGCATCAAACCACTTCTTTATGCAGAAAATGACCAGGGATTTATTTTTGCCTCTGAAATGAAAAGTATCCTTTCGAGCGGACTGGTCAAACCGGAAGTGAATCCCGAAGCGCTCCGGCAGCTGCTCACATATGGTTCGGTTACGCAACCAAATACTTTCATTTCCGGTGTAAGAATGCTCCTTCCGGGGCACCGGCTGATTTTTCAACACGGATCCCATATCGTGGAAAATTATTGGGCAATTGACGTGCACCGGCAGGTTCCGGAGCATACCGGAAAAACCTACGAAGAATTATGTTTACTCCTCCGTAGTAATCTTGAAAAATGTGTCCGGCAGCATATGGTCAGCGATGTTCCGGTCGGTGCATTTCTCAGCGGCGGGATCGACTCTTCGATCCTCGTCGCCCTTATGGCAAAGTGCAGCACGATTCCGGTAAAAACATTCTCGGTGGGTTTCGAGAGTGGATCGTACAGTACGGATGAAGCAGACGATGCCGAAACCATTGCACGTTTTATCGGGACCGATCATACCCGGGTTGTGGTCACTGGTGCCGAAGTCCGACAGCGGATACACCATTTTGCCTCATCCCTCGACCAGCCATCGGTTGACGGACTGAATTCCTATTTCGTATCCCTTGCGGCGAGTCGGACTGTCAAGGTTGCGATATCGGGAACCGGGGGGGATGAACTGTTTGCCGGTTACCCATGGTTTATCACCATGGCAAAAGTCGAAGCTTCGAAAAATAACCATCCGCATATCACTGCGCTTATTGAAAAATCCGGCCGGTTTTTCCAGAATTCTGCTTTCGACAGGTGTATCGCAAGTCCGCTCGGCCGGATTATCGATCTCGCACGCGGAAGGGCAGGATTTTTCATCCGGTTTGCCCGGATATTCCTTATTTTTCCTGCCAGAGACGTCGCGCTCCTGCTATCGCCATCTATGAAAAAAAGCCTGAATTTCGGACGCGGATACGAGAAAGATCTGTACCTGAACGAAAGATTTTCACAATTTTCCCTGATTCAGAAAATTTCTGCATTGTGTCTTGAGAATTACACCCGCAACCAGCTGCTTCGGGACATCGATGTGGTTTCAATGTCCCATTCTCTTGAAGTCCGGGTCCCGTTTCTCGATCGCCACCTGGCGGAATTTGCATTTTCCCTCCCGGACGAAACAAAACTGGGTGATTTTTCAAAAATCTCATCCCAAAACCAGTCGTACCGGTCAACAGGTGCCAAGCGAATATTGATCGATTCCTGTAAGGATCTTCTTCCAAAAGACATCGATCTTCAGGAAAAACGCGGCTTTGGGATGCCATTCGAAGCCTGGATGAAAGGATCGCTCAAGGATGTCATCGAGGATACCTTATCTGAAGACTCGATCAAGAAGCGGGGACTTTTCAACAGCAACGCGATCCAGAAACTCACAATAGGATTTTTCCGGAATGAAAAAACCGGATGGTCTCACGTTTGGCTGCTCATGATCATTGAGCTATGGTGCAGAGAAGTGATTGACACATGCCCATATACACGCGATTACCCGTAAGGATCGAGAATGACTTCTTCTGAAATACCCACAGGAATACCGTCAAAAAAGATCAGGATCCTTTTTCTCGCATGGGGCTATTCCATCCATGCCCAACGAAGAATTCAGCTGTTCGCAGATGATCCTTTGTTCGAGGTGGCAGTTGTATCAACATATGATTACCGGTTATCCCCGGCAATAACCATTCCTTTGTCAAATGCAGGAAAAACCCGGAAAGCACCAGACACTTCCGGGGGAACAGGGCATTTTTCACCCTATAAGAATCTGAAAAAAGTTGCTTATCCATTCACTCTTGCTTCAAAGTTCATCGGAGAGATCATCACTTCATTCCGGGATTTTCGCATCCTTAAAAATGCGGTCGATACCATCCAGCCCGATGTCATTTTTCTCCAGACACTGCTGTATCCGAATTATCTGGTATACCTCCTCAAAAGGAGGGCACCGGTTATCATTACATTCTGGAATGGGGATGTTACATGGTGGGCCAAATGGACGGGAATAGAACGTCTCCTGAAAAAAAATATTATCATACACGGGGTTAAGATCGCAAGCGCGATCACGGTAAATTCAACCACTGCATTTAATGCGTGCATCGGGTATGGAAAACCTGCAAAGGATATCCATCTTATCCCGTATCCCGGGATCGACTGCAGCATATTCAGGCCGATTGACACAAAATCTGCACGGGAATATATCAGCTGCAATGCTTCGCGGATCGTGTTCTGGCCAAGAGGCATTGGTGATTACCTGAATTTTGACACCCTTGTCTCAGCCAGCAGGGACATATTGAAAACGTATCCGGATCTCCATTTTATTGTTCTTCACCCGAACAGAGAACTGGATGCCTCGATAACCGAAGGTCTCACAAGAGATGGGATCGGGAAAAATTTTACTTTTTTACAGAGAATTCCCTTTGAAGATATGCCGTATTACTATTCCGCCTCCGATATGATGATTTCAATCTCTTCAAATGACTCCTTACCCAACACTATGCTCGAGGCGATGGCATGCGGGTGCCCCGTCATCATGGGCGATATCCCGCAAATCCGTGACTGGGTTACCGATGGAAAAAACGGGTACCTCTGCCCGGTGAGAGATCCCGGATTGCTTGCGCAATGTATCCGGAAGATCATTGAAAATCATGAACATATGAATGAGAAATTCATAAAGGAAAATCTGGAGCTCATCGCGGGCAAAGTTGACAGCAGAAAGATGAGTATTATGATTAAAAATCTCGTAATGGATGTATCTTCAAGATCAAAGGAGATTTGACGATGAATGTATTGATCTTTGGCGCAACCGGAATGCTCGGTCACAAACTTATGCAGGTGCTTTCGCGGGAACATACCGTTACCGGAACCGTTCGGAAAGATTTCTCTTCAATAAAAGGCAATCCGGTTTTCTCTTCGATGAATATCCTGGGGAACATCAGTGCCGATAAACCGGAGACCATCCGCTCTGCCCTTGAGACCATTCACCCGGATGTGGTTATCAACTGCATTGGCATCGTAAAACAATTGCCGGCTGCACAGGATCCACTGCAGAGTATCACGATCAATGCTCTCTTCCCGCACCAGCTTGCGGCTCTCTGCCGGAAGAGGGGAATTCGCATGATCCATATGAGTACGGACTGTGTTTTTTCCGGGAAAACCGGTTGCTACACAGAAAACGACGCCTCCGACGCGGAGGATTTGTACGGGAAGACGAAATTTCTCGGGGAAGTCAGTTATCCGGGCTGCCTGACCCTGAGGACATCCATCATCGGCAGGGAAATCGAGAGTTCGCATGGGCTGATCGAATGGTTCCTGAGCAATGAAGGAAAAACCGTTCCGGGTTTTTCGCAGGCCTTTTTTTCCGGCATGACAACTCTTGCCTTATCGGAGATCATTGGCACGATAATCCGGGACTACCCCCGGCTTCACGGGGTTGTGCAGGTGGCATCGGAGCCTATCAGCAAGCACGATCTGCTCAGAATAGTAAAAAGGACGTACGGACTCAAAATTACCATCGAACCTGACGAATCGGTAGTGAATAACCGTACCCTGAACCCCGGTAAATTCAAATCCGAAACAAACATTAAGATTCCATCATGGGAATATATGATAGATCAGATGTATCGGGATCCTACACATTATTCATCGATACGGAGGAACCATGCTCAGCAATAAAACCATTCTTGTGACCGGGGGGACAGGCTCACTGGGAAAGGTGCTTGTACGACGCCTTTTATCCGGAGAAATGGGGACCCCGCGAAAAATAATTGTCTTCTCGAGGGATGAGGCAAAACAACATGAGATGCGGATTTCTTACCTCAACAGCAAGTCCCCGACCGATGAAGTAATTTATAATAATTTTAAAAGGCTGCTTGAATTCCGTATCGGGGATGTCCGGGATTTCCACAGCATAAGTTCGGCCCTCCGCGGAGTGGATGTGGTCTTTAACGCTGCTGCATTAAAACAGGTTCCCTCCTGTGAATATTTCCCGTACGAGGCGGTGAAGACAAATATTTCCGGGCCCGAGAACATTGTCCGGGCGATCCGTGAATTCCAGCTTCCCGTCGACACAGTTGTAGGAATTTCGACAGACAAAGCCTGTAAGCCGGTCAATGTGATGGGCATGACCAAAGCCATCCAGGAACGCATTTTTATTACAGCGAATATCGATTGCTCCCGGACTCGTTTCATCTGCGTCCGGTACGGGAATGTGCTTGCATCCCGGGGATCGGTCATCCCGTTGTTCCACGAACAGATCCACGCCGGGGGCCCGGTAACCATTACCACTGATGATATGACCCGGTTTTTACTGAGTCTCGATCAGGCAGTGGATACCATATTTGCAGCACTGAAGGGGGCGAAGCGCGGGGATACTTATATTCCCCGGGTTCCTTCAGCAAAAGTAACCGATATTGCACAATGCCTTATCGGGGACAGGCCAGTCAAAATGGTAATCACCGGCATCCGGCCGGGAGAAAAAGTCCACGAGATCCTTGTTTCGGAGGAAGAGGCGCACCGGACAATTGAGCGGGGAGACTATTACGTCATCCAGGCGATCCTACCGGAGATCAGCACGCCGGACGAGAAATGTGCTGCCCTGAAAAAAGAATTTTCATCGAACGATAACGTCATGACCCCCCGTCAGCTTGCAGATACCCTGAAGCGATATGATCTCCTGGTAAAAGAGAACGGAACCTGCGACGGGGAATTCCTGCGATGAAAATAATGACTATTCTGGGCACACGCCCGGAACTGATCCGCCTGAGCAGGATCATCGAAAAACTGGATGAACAGTGCACACATATCCTCGTTCATACCGGGCAGAATTTCGATAAAAACCTGAAAGATATTTTTTTTGATGAACTTGGTATAAGAAAGCCGGATTACTTCCTCAATGTCCAGGGGATCACTGCCGGGGACCAGATCGCCCAAATCCTTACCCGGACCGAAGAAGTTATCGAGAAAGAACGGCCGGACCGGATCCTGCTTCTCGGCGATACCAACAGTAGTCTTTCCGTCATTATCGCAAAACGCAGGGGAATTCCGGTCTTTCACATGGAGGCCGGAAATCGTTGTTACGATGACCGGGTTCCTGAAGAAGTGAACCGCCGGATCATTGATCATGCAAGCGATATCCTGATGCCATATACCGAACGCAGCCGGGCGAACCTTATCCGTGAAGGAATTGCCTCCGAATCCATATTCGTCACCGGGAATCCGATCCTCGAAGTGATAGATCACTATTCGGCTCAGGTCGGCAGATCGGACATACTCGAGCGGCTCAGCCTGAAGAAGAGCGGGTTTTTTCTCGTGACACTCCATCGTTCGGAGAATGTCGACCTGCCCGACCGGCTCCACAGTTTCATCACTGCCCTTACTGCACTCGGCAGACACTATGGCATGCCGGTCATTTGCAGCCTTCATCCCCGCACGCGGGACAAGATAAAGAAGTTCGATATTGAGATCGATACGGATATTATCCGGTTTTACGAACCGTTCGGATTCTTTGATTTTATCCGGCTGGAAAAAGATGCCCGGTGTGTCTTAAGTGACAGCGGGACCGTTCAGGAGGAATGCTGCCTTTTCCGTGTGCCAAACGTGACCATACGGGATGTCACCGAACGGCCCGAAACCACCGAGTGTGGCAGTAACATTCTCTCCGGTGCGGATCAGGAGGCAATCCTCCGGTGTGTCCGCCTGGTCCTGTCTACGGAACCGGACTGGGTCGCACCTTCGGAATATCTGAAGAAAAACGTGAGCGGCACCGTTCTGAAAATCCTTCTTTCATATCATCTGTCGAAGAAAAAAACCGTCAACAGCTGAAAACCGACCGCCATGAAAAAATTTGCTCTTGTCTCTGCGGCACTTCCCCCGTCACAATCAGGGCAATCCATGGTACTCTTTCACCTGCTTAAAAACCTGGATCCCCGACGATATTGTTTAATCACGCAAAAAAATATTCATTTATATTCAATAAAACCGCGATGTTCCGAAAGACTGCCAGCCAGGTATTTTTTTCTCCATCCGGATTATCAGTTCACAAGGGGGTTCATCCGTTTGGCATCCCTGGTCGGATCAAAAGCCCTGCTGGATAGTGCACTGAAAGTACGGGTTCGCCAGATAAAAAAGATCCTGCGCACGGAACAATGCGATGCGGTTATTACCTGTACCGGTGATCTTTTCGATCCACCGGCCGCGTTTATCGCAAGCAAAGAGCTTGGTATTCCCCTGATATTGTATTCTTTTGATTATTACTCATTCCAGGGGGATGATCCGGTTTTGCGATCATTTGCACAGGCCTATGAGCAGGATCTTCTCCGGGCAGCCCAGGTGATTGTACCCAACGAATGTATGCGCAAAGAGTACCGGGACCACTACGGCATTGACACAACGATCATTCACAACCCATTTGATATCGGGGAGTATGAGAATCTGGCCCGGAAAGCAGGTGAGGAGAATTATTCCGGAATACCGGAAAAGACCATCGTATATACCGGTGCAATCTACGATGCCCATTACGATGCGTTCCGGAATTTAATTGCAGCAATACCGTTATCCGGAAATAATCCTGTCAGGCTTCACCTGTACACACCTCAGTCACCGTATCGTCTTGTTGAAAACAATATTACCGGGCCCGGAGTTGAAGTTCATAAAGCACAACCGGCTTCCGCAATACCTGCAATCCAGCAGAAGGCTGATATTCTCTTTCTTCCCCTCTCATTCGACCCTCAGCTTCGGGAAATAATCAGAACTTCCGCCCCGGGAAAAATGGGCGAATACCTGGCATCAAAAAAACCGGTTTTAGTCCATGCACCGAAAGATTCGTTTGTGTCCAGGTATTTTAAGAAATACAACTGCGGACTTGTCGTTGATAAAAATAGTCCTGAACAACTCGCCCGGGCAATTGAACGCCTGCTGCATGATACGGATTTATGCCGGGAGATAACACAAAATGCCTATGAACGGGCAAAAAATGATTTCGATATTAACGCAGCAAGAAAAAAACTTTTTACGCTCATTGACGGAGTTTGGGAATAATTCCCCATAAAAGGTTATTTTTGAGAGATCAAATCCTTGTGGATGGTGATGAGCCGGTCAACCATTATCGTGTGATCATACCGCTCCATCACGGTCACCCGGCCCATTTTCCCCATCTTTCTGCGTTCATCAGGATGCTCCCGCATCCAAACTACGGCGTCGTGTAAGGCCACAACATCCCGGACCGGGATAATGAGCCCGTTTTTCCCGTGTTCAACGATCTCCGGGCATCCGCCGATATTGGTCACAACTGCGGGGAGCTCACAGGAGAACGCCTCCATGACGGATGTCGGGACAGCATCGGTATACGTAGGGAGGAGCAGGCAGTCGGCTGCATTGTACCAGTCCCTGACGGATTCGGGCTGGAGCGAACCGGCAAACCGGCAATTCTCCGTATGGGGAGGAACCGTTCCCGGCCCGATAAAGACAAACTGATATTCCGGGCAGAGCTGTGCAACCGATACGATCTCATTGAGGCCTTTCCATTCAACGAGTCGCCCGATGAAAAGGAAGATCATTGCATCGGGCGACAAGCCGAGTTTCTGCCGGGCGACATCCCGGGACATGCGGGTGAAGAACGAGGTGTCGACACCGGAATGAAGCGCGGTTGTCCTGTCCGGAAGAGCCCCGAGGGAGAGAAGGATTGTCCGGATATCCTCGCTTGCCGTGAGGATGTAATCCGATCTCCGTATCATGGAACGGGTCATGGACATGCACAGCGGGTTTTTGAAGGGGAATATCCGGGCATCGTCACCGTGGAATTTCAGTACTATGGGACACGACTTCCGCTTGAACAGCACCGGGATGATGCTGCTGTGCGGAATGTATTCTGCCTGGATGATATCGATACTCCTGTCCCGGGCCAGGGCGAGTGACTGATAGTAGAAGGGGATATACCCGGTCACGGCCCCGGTCCGTTTCACGGCCTTTTTTACGACAACACCTTCCCGCGCCAGGTCATCCACCATCCGTTTGACGAAGATCCCGCGGGTCGTATCCGTCAAAATAACCCCACCCTGGTTTCGGGGCGGACCGGGGGGATACATGTTGGAGAAAAGGCCGAGGGTATACTGGTGCATAGGATTCTTCCACCGTGAATTTTTGTTCGTGCAGTATATTCAATGGGATTTGATGGACATATATCTGGTCATGACAGGCCGAAATCCCGGAGAGGCTGCTCTTTTCCCCCGGCTCTACCGGTTCAATCCGGCAATTACCTTCTCCGCAATCTGCGGCCCCGTCAGGCCGTTTTGTTCGAGGAGATACGAGTAATCCCCGGCCGTCTGGAACGCGTCCGGCATACCGATGATGAGCTGGCGCGGCGCAGAAGCCCGGCCGCACAGGTACTCCGCAACGGCTCCCCCGAGTCCCCCGATAACGCTGTGCTCTTCGACCGTCACGATCAGACCTGAGTTCGTACAAGCAGCATCGATGGCGTCCGTATCGAGCGGTTTTATGGTATGCATGTTCACGACCGATGCTGAAATTCCCTGCAATGCAAGGATTTTTGCTGCTTCAAGGGCGTGATATACCATCGAGCCCGTGGCGATTATGGCAACGTCAGAGCCTTCCTTCAGTGTGATCGCTCTTCCGATCCCAAACGGGTAATCCTCACGGTTGACGATCGGGTTGTTCGCAATGCCGGTAAGCCGGAGGTAGACCGGGCCGGGTGTGCGGGCAATGGCTTCGGTAGCTTTTACCACTTCCGTGCAATCGGAAGGAGAGATGATGCAGAGCCCGGGAATTGCCCGCATCAGTGCGATATCTTCGATGCCGTAATGGGTATTCCCGAACATGCCCATGGCAAAACCACTGCCAAGACCCACGAGCTTGATGTTGAAGCCCATATACCCCATGTTGAGGCGCACCTGTTCGTAGCTGCGCATGGCAGCAAATGTCGCAAAGGTTGTTGCAAAAACCAGGTTGCCTTCCCTGGCAAGACCCGCAGAGATCCCGACCAGGTTCTGTTCGGCAATACCGACATTCAATAATTTATCCGGGTAGAGTGCGCGGAACCGGTCCAGCCCGGAAGTCGAGCATAAGTCGGCAGTAAGGACCATGAGATTGTCATAGTCCCGCCCGAGTTCGATCATGGTGATACCAAACGTGCTGCGCTGCCCCAGCTTTGACCAGAGTCGTGCATTGAGTGAATTTACCGGAATCATGATCTGGCTCACCTCAGGAGTTGAGTTCCCCGGTCGCAGTATCGTACTGGGCCTGCGTAAGCCGGTTGTGGTGCCATTCGTTGTTACCTTCCATGAACGAGACACCTTTTCCCTTTACAGTCCTCGCGATGATTACCCGGGGCGTGTCGGGCCGGTTTGCGGTGCGAAGGGTTTCGTACAGGCTGCCGATATCATGTCCGTCTGCCACGACAACATCCCAGCCGCACCCCCGCCACAGAGCCTCGTAATCCGCACCCATGATATCGCACCGTGCGCCATCGGACTGCATGTCGTTGGCATCGATGATCGCAATAAGGTTGGAGAGATTGTAATGCCGGGCAGCCATTGCCGCTTCCCAGACCGATCCCTCGTTGCATTCCCCGTCGCCCATAAGCACATAGACCCGGAACCCGGCATCCCGTTTTTTCCCAGCCAGTGCGACACCGATACCAAGGGAGAGCCCGTGCCCCAGGCTGCCGCTCGAGAACTCTATGCCTTTGTCGGGGTTCATCACCGGCTGGCCGGGCAGAAATCCCCCATTCTTCTCAAACGTGGCAAGTTCCTCAAAGGATATGAGGCCCGCCTCGGCAAGAGCCGTGTAATACCCAAGGGTCCCGTGCCCCTTGCTGAGGATAAACCGGTCCCGCCCATCCCAGCGGGGATTTTTTGGATCAATCTTCATGATCCCACCGTAAAGGACCGCCATGATCTCAATTATCGATAACCCTGATCCCAGGTGCGCACCATTGTTCCCTGCGGACAGCGCGAGGTCGAGCGCTTTTTTGCGCATCCGCTTTGCCATAGCCCCGATATTCTGTATCACCGGATCGTTTGTCATGGGTATCACGAAGAGATTCAGAGCCCGCCATCGACCCGGATGACCTGGCCGGTTACATAGGATGACAGGTCCGACGCGAGAAAAACCGCAGCGTTTGCAATGTCTCTGGGATCGCCCATCCGTTTCATGTCGCTCTGCTGGATCGTTTCCTGGATGACCTTGTCAGTCATGCTGGTGATCATGGAGGTCCGGGTGATCCCCGGGGCAATGGAATTGACTCTCACGCCAAAGTCGCCGAGTTCTGCCGCCATTGCCTTTGTTGTACAGATCACCGCAGCCTTGCTCGCCCCGTACACGGAGCGGCCGGCATTCCCGTCAATAGCCGCCGATGAGGAAATGTTGATGATGCTCCCTTTCTTCTGCCGCATCATGGTCTTTGCAATATGCTGCGAGAAGAGAAACAGGGAGAAGAAATTTACTTCAAAGACCTCATGCAGCTTGTCCATGGATGACATCAGGAAGAGAGCATTGTACGTCACGCCGGCATTGTTGACAAGGGCATCGATGGGAAGTTTCGTAGCAGTTATTGATTTTGCCGCAGCCTTGAGCTGTTCGTGATCCTGCAGGTCGAAATAGACGGGCCATATGTTGACCTGGTACTTTTCCCGGAGAACCTGGGCATTGGCCTCGAATTCATCGGTCTTTGTCCGGGCGCAGGCCCAGACATTGGCCCCGTTGGCCGCAAAGGTTTCGAGCATCATCTTCCCGATACCCTGGGCAGATCCTGTAATTATCACGTTTTTACCGATCAGCAGCATGCCCGATCCTCCCGTCATCCGATACCTCCATCAACCCGTATTATCTGGCCGGTGATGTAGGACGACATATCCGATGCCAGAAAGAGAATGACACCGGCAACCTCCTCGGGAAGTCCCATGTGCTTCAGGTCGCTTTTCACCATCAGTCCCGCCAGCACCTGGGGGGGCATCTTCTCCGTCATTTCCGTTTTGATGACTCCCGGTGCAATCGCGTTGACCCGGATGCCTGAACCGGCAAGCTCGGCAGACAATGTTTTTGTTGCACCGATTATTGCTGCCTTGCTGGCGCTGTAGGACAACTGCCCGGGATTGCCATCAATGGCGGATATCGAGGAGATATTGATGACGCTGCCGGCTTTCTGGCGCAGCATGTACTTGGTGATGTATTGTGTCAGGAGCATCTGGGAGAAGAAATTCACCTCGAAGACCTTCTTCATCTGCTCCATCGTGGTCATGTGGAAGAGGGCATCGTGGGTCATGCCTGCGATATTGACAAGGACATCCACCGGCTCTTTTGCATCCCGGATTGTATGGGCTGCTGATTTTACCTGCTCCGGATCGAGGAGATCGAAGTAGAGCGGCGTAATCCGGACATTATTTTTTGCCGCGAGTTCCCTCACATGGCTCTCAAATTCCGGATCTTCATGCTGGCAGCAGGCCCATATATTGGCCCCGCTCGCCGCAAAGAGATCCATAGTTGAACGACCGATACCTTTCAGGCACCCGGTTATCACCGCATTTTTTCCTTTCAGCAACATCCCCTACGTCTCCTTAACGAACCACTGTAATTATGAATGAAAGGATTTTTGTCCATTCCGTCACGGACTTTAGTAATAACGTTCGGTTTACAGGTAATCAAACCTGCGGACTCTTCACGGTCACAAATATGCCGGGGCAGGTATCCCATAATAGAGAATACACAAGACCCGGGTCAGTTGTTTTTCAGGATAACCCACCGGACCAGCCGGTTCAGGGTCATGATCCCATCCCATGGCAGGGTGAAGTCGTGCATGGTGCCGGGAATGACAACCCGGTCCACACCCCGGTATGTCACCTGACGTGCAAACGATTCCCGTTTCGCGGGATCCAGGATGCCGATGGAGACTGCCTGGATCTTGTGATTCACGAGAGGGATCACCTCGTCAATTGATCCGATCTCCTTGACGAAAATGCATTTTCCCTGGACCGGCTCTTCCAGGCAGGGATCCGCGTTGAGGAGGATCGTCCAGCCGAGATCCTGCGGAGCAACGCAGTTCTTCCGCTCGGAAAGGAGGTACGTTGCCCGGGTATTGATGATCCGTGCCGACATCCCGGTGGAGATGGGCTGGTTTTTCAGTGCAGGGGGCAGGTTCTCAAAGGCCCGGCGCAGCCGGGTAACGACCGTATCAAGGGAATATTGGCTTTTCTCCAGGAAGAGGACATGGGGGGAAGAGCAGGCCATCTGGTTGAAGACCGCAACATCCCGTACAAAGAGGTCGAGCGCTCGGTCGAACCCTGCTGACCCGATATAATCCCGGTCGAAGACGGCAAACGAATATTTCGGGCCGAATATGATGGTCTCGCAGTGATCCCGGCAGGGCAGCCGGGAGATTGCGCGGACCGCTTCGCTTCCGCCAAAGATGATCCGGCAGTCGGCAGCAAGGGAAAATTTCTCGCTGATCGCCGCTGCCTTTCCTTCAAACGAGACAATCGCAATGGTGTTGAGAATTACGCTGCCGGAATAGGATTTGCCCTCGTACTCGACAGAAATCTCCGGAAGTTCGTAAAGGAGTGACGAGATGAGCGGGACATACTCCCGGGGCATCTTGACGATACTGCCGTTCTTGGAGAGGACTGCCTGGACAAGCGAGAAAAAACCCAGGGTCGGCATGTTCGCCGCGATCCAGTGGCAGACGATCCCGCGTGGTCGGGCTGCCATCAGGAAATTCGAGGCATTGGGATAAAAGCCATCCAGGTACCGCGTGTCCGCATAATTGATCGTGCAGATCTTATCCAGGTTCTCCCGGCGGAGCCAGAGCGAGATATAGCTGACACCCGGCAGGGTGTTGATCTCCTGGTTTTTGAGCACTTTCTTCCCAAGGGCGTCGAGGATCTTTATGATCGCATCGAGCGGGACGTCTGCAAGAACCTCCCGGTTCCTGGTGACGCTCATCGCAATCTCTCCAAAATCAGGAAAGGTCCGCTCTTCAAATTTGCCGTCGGCCAGGTAACAGGTGATCATCTTATCCCTCCCGGAACGTATCGCCGCATCCGCGAACTTCCGCTTTCTCCACCCGGGAGACGAACCGGAAATACCGGCCCTTTCTCCCGCACGGGCAGTCATCCACGCCGACAAGCACGCCAAGGTCCTCAGTCAGGACCGCCTGGTCGTAATAGCTGTCGGCAAGGATGCTCATCACTTCGATCAGCCCGGGTTTTCCGGGGGGGCAGGGCTCAAGGGTGAACGGATCGCGGATGATGACCTGGGAGAACGCGGGTACATGCTTGTTGCCCTCCGGGCAGTCGACAAAGATGATCCCGGTCTGCTCTGCCATGCCATAGAAATCAAGGATGTCCTGTGGCTGCGCACCGAACACTTCGGCAACCGACCCGGAGAACTGCTCCTTTGAAACGGCAAGATCCTGCATCTTCTTCCAGCCGCCGCCATGGAAGAGCGTAAATCCCTTAAACGAGAAACGTATATCTTCCCGCTTGATCTGCTCCATGAAGGTTGTCCAGATGATATACGTGAACCCGAACGCGTACACTTCATCCGCTGAATAATTCGCAATAACCTCCCGGATGACCGGCAGGTTCAGGACCAGTTTCCCGTCCTCTTCTTTCAGGAGGTAAAAGGTCTTCTTTGCATAGATGCTCAGGCCACGCACACCGGCGGTTCGGGCGGAGAATGCCATTTGTGGGCTGTTGATACCCTCGTGATCGATGACAAGAAAGACCTTACGGCTCTTCCCGAGATAATCGGCAAGGATGGTCTTGAGGGCTTTCATCTGGTTCATCGTGGTGGATTTGTCGAGCGGGATCCGGCTTGGCGTGCTGCCGGTCGTTCCGCTTGACTGGAGAATCTTTGCGATGTCCTGCTCCGGGCAGGTCCGAAGATCGAAGTGCTTGAACATCTGGACCGGGATATACGGGACTTCCTCAAGGGACCGGAGCGTACCGGTATTGGTACCCGTTTTTGTGAACAGATTGTCGATCTGCCGGTTGTTCCGCCGGGCAGTATTCAGTTGTTCCCTGATGATGGGAAGAAGGGCAGTGCTCTTCTCCGCATCGAGGAGAGAGTACGGATCCTGCGAAAGGACTGCATCCCGAATCCGCCGGTTTTCCACAAGTTCCGGTTCCATATCCGGCATCACTGGCCCGCCCGAATATTTTTCGCGAGTTCTTCCCGGACCGTAGCAGTGAGTGCCAGCTTGTCCACCTTGTCGGAGGCATTGAGCGGAAAATCCTGAACAAAGAAGAGCCGTGCCGGGATCTTGTAGGAGGGCAGATGCTGCCGGCACCGGTTCAGGATCGCCTCCCGTACCTGAGGTTCGGGCAGGGTTCCCGCATGCTGGACGATGGCAACAACCGCTTCTCCCATGATCTCGTCTGGCAGGCCCACGACAACACATCCCACTACCCCGTCAAGCGGGCAGATGAACTCCTCGATCTCGTTGGGGGAGATCCGGTAACCCCCGGATTTGATAATGTTCTTTTTCCGCCCGTGGATAAAGATGTACCCCTCGTCATCGACCGTAGCGAGATCGCCCGTGAGGAGCTTCCCGTCGGTTATGACCTCTGCTGTTCCCTCCGGGTCCCCGTAATATCCCTTCATGATATTCTCACCGGATGCGATAATCTCCCCAATCTCTCCGGGATGTACCGGTATACCCTGCTCGTTGATGACGGCAAGGGTTACACCCGGGATCCCCTTGCCGATGGAACCCAGTTTCGTGAGGACCTTATCGGGAGGGAGATACGAAAGCCGGGCGGTTGCTTCGGTTGCCCCGTACATGACAATGAATTTCTTCTCCGGGAACGCCTCTGCGATCATCTGAATATATTTGTTGGGCAGCTGCCCTCCCGCCTGCTGCATGTACCGGAGGGTTGGGAGCTTTTCCTTGAGGAACGGGGTTTTGGTTGCAAGGATCTGGTACGTGCTCGGGACCCCTGCAAACCCGGTGCAGCGATGGGTATTGATATCCCGGATTACTCCCCCGAGAAAAATATTGTTGGAGAGGAAGATGCTCCCGCCGGCCCGGAGGTGGGTATGCAGCAGCGATGCCCCGAAGCAGTAAAAGAGCGGCAGGGTAGCACAGATCCGGTCATCCGGGGTCAGTTCCAGGTACTGGACAATCGAGCCGGTGTTGGCGCACAAGTTCCGGTGTGTCAGCATGACCCCTTTCTTTGCGCCGGTGCTGCCGGAGGTGAAGATCACGACCGCCACATCGTTGTCGCTTGCGGGTACGCCGGCAAACGGGGGAGCCGGCGGCAGACCCGCAAGTATCTCTTCAGTAATGAGATTGTCTCTTCCCGCAACCTTTGGCAGGAACTTTTTCTGGACACACGATACCCTGATCCTGCACTGGCGGTAAATGGCTGCAAGCTGGGAATCGGAGATTCCCGTCTCAAAGAGGAGGGCCGTATTGCCGCTCTTAATGATTGCGAGGTATGCGATGATGAAAAACGGGTTGTTTTCAGAGAGGAGAAGGCACTCGTTTCCCGTCCCGATGGTTGTTGCAAGGTGGGCTGCAAGGGTATCCGTCCGGGATACCAGATCCCCGTACGTGAGGACACCATCGCGGGATATGATGCATTCCTTTACCGGATCGCGGATATTTTCAAGGAGATAATCGGCAAAATTCATAGCCCGTTTATTTGAGATACTTGTGGAGGATCTCTTTTACTTTCGCATAGGTTTCCATGGCAATGATATCGTCCATCTCGATCTCGATATCGAACGTCTCCTCGAACATCGCCACCATCTGGAGATGTTTTAGGGAATCCCACTGCTCGCAGGAATTATAGGCAAGGGTATCCGTCACATCCGCCACGGGTATACCCAGGACTTCGCAAAAAATATTCTTTATGGTATTTTCATCAAATGCTGCCATGTCAGGACTCCGGAATAATTATACAAAAAGCCAGTGCCATACCAGAACTGTGCGACAGGCTTATCTTGATAGTTAATTTTTCTGTTTTATCGGTATTAATCCTGACGTACGGGACCCCCAGGTCATTGTTGAGGATCTCGATTGCGGGATAAAAGATATGCGTGATGCCAAGGCTGTACAACGCTTTTATCACGGCCTCCTTACCGGCAAACCGTGCCGCAAGGTGGGAGGCAGGGTTTTCTCTGGACATACAGTAATCCAGCTCGTTCCGGGTAAAATTCTTGGAGAGGAACAGGGAGAATGCCCGGTCATTGAAATTTTCAAACCGTTGGATCCCGACAATATCCGTACCAATGCCGATATCCTGCCCGGGTTTTATGGCCACCGGTACCGGACCGGTTCCGTTACCGGAAGCATCACCGCGGCTCCCGGGGGGTACGAATGCCATTTACATACCCCGTATTACCTTTTTGAACCGTTTCCGGTCAAGGGCAAAATTATCCTTGACCACTTTATCATCCGCGATATCCTGGGTGACCGTGGAACCAAGGGTTATGTACACGTTCTTTCCAACGCGGATCTGGTTCTCCAGGGTGACATTGGGGCCTATCCACCCGTCATCGCCGACAACTGCCGATTCCCCGATCGTTACCCCGGCACAGATCAGGCACCGTTTCCCGATCACAGTTCCCTGCCCGACAAAATCGAGATTATCGATCTTTGCCTGTTCGCCGATCTCGGTATACCCTTTGAAGGCTGCGCGACAGATCCGGGTGTTGGCATGGATGTCAACTTCCCGGTGGAGATGCACACCCCCGCAGGGAACCATTGCACGATACGTCCCTGCATCCGTCAGAAAGACCGGAGAATCCCCGATTATACTGTTGGGCCGGATGACCGATCCTTCATCAATAACGGACTGCTCGTGCACGATCACATTCTTTCCGATGACAACGTCGTTTCCAATCGCCACGCTTGAGGGTGCGATAACCGCGCTCGGGTGAATCTTTGCCGAAGGGGAGATCCTTGTCGGGAACGGCGGGAGGGCAAAGCCCGGATCCGCGTGCAACCCGGAGCACAGGGAAAAAAACGCAGCCCGGGGATCCCTGGTTGCGGCAATGCCGAACCGGTCAGGGAGGCCGGAAGCCAGGGCTTGTGTCGTGATGACGCAGGTAACGGAGGGGTTTTTTGGGATCTTCCGGATATCGTTCTCCCGTGAAGCCCAGACAACCTGCCGGGGGCTGGAGGAAAAAAGCGTCCCCATGGATGCGAATTCCCCGTCCCGGATGATCTCTGTGGGTTTTGACAGGTGATCGGATAATTTCATGCGGATTCTCCCGGCATCATGGTGCCCCTCTGCAAACCATTTACGACGGGCACATTCCGCTCTCCTGCAGGGATCGTTTCACATCGCGGGTCACAACGGCATTATCCGGCAGGACAACATCGTCTTCCAGGATGAGGCCATCGGTGATCGAACAGCGCCTGCCGATCCTTACCCGGTCCCCGATCTTCGAATATCCCCCGATCATCGTCCCTTCAGCCACGGTCACCTGCTTCCCGATAGTTATGTTATGGCCCACTTCAACACCTTCAAGAAGCCGCGACGATTCGCCAATCTCCGTGTATTCCCCAAGGGAACTTTTGTCAATGCAGGTGCGGGGACCGATAACAACATTATCATGGATGATGACGCCGCCAAGGTGCGCAACCGGGATAACCTCGCCTTTGAACCTTCGGACCTCGAACCCTTCCGACCCGATCACCGCACATTCCCCGATGGTAACGTTATTGCCGATAATCGTGTTCTTCTCGATGACCACCCGTTTGCCAATGGTACAGAAATCCCCGATGATGACCCGGTCATAGTCAATGACCGCCGTCGGGTGAATGTCGGGGTGTTTTCCCATGGACCCGACCCGTACCCGCTGGCAGAGACGGGTCCTCGGGGCAAAGCGGTTGAAGAAATACAGCCCGCTTTTTACGAGGGATTGCATTGCCGGGGTGTGCATGAACCACGAGTCCGCAACCGCGGCACTTTTCAGTTTCGAAAAACATCTCTGCAGGATCATGAAAACGATACCGTAATTATTTTCTTGGTTAGCGGGATGTCAATATACTCTTTCTGGCGGAGAAAGGGGGTGTTTGCCGTAATCTCCCGGTTGTCCGGGATATGCACCCGCACGGTCAGCTGAGGCAAGGATCCATCGGGCACGATATTTCCGGCGCCGATGGTGATCGTCCCCCCTTCCAGCCTGCTGGTTATCGCAGCCTGTCTCCGTTCCCTGAACCACTCAACAACATTTCCCGCGGTTGTCACCCATGCACCGTCCACCTTTGCCCGGTTCACGAGATCCCCGTACAGCCCGGACCATTCGCGGGGAGGAGTGATACTCTCATAGTGCCACAGGATGGTGACAGCACCGCCATACCGTTTGGCACAATCCAGGATCCGGTTGCACAGTTCTGCCGCTCCGGTCTCATCCAGATGGAGGCACGGGATTTTTTCCCACCCTTCGTCCACAGGCGCCCAGCAGGATTTCCCGAACAGGCCGATATCCTGGATATGGAGGGGAAGTTCCAGCAGGTTTTCTGCAGTGCGCGGCCGGTAAGCCTGCAGGGTTCCCGCCCGGAAACCGGCATCGTCATTGTAGCCAAACGTTGAATCGTAGGAATAGCCCGCCCTATCGAGTGCCTTCCAGCTCGTTTCATCAAAGAGCAGCCAGTGGGTACGGTTCCCGACAATGGCGCCGGAAACTGCGGCCCTCTCCCGCGTTCCCGCTTCAGCATCCGCCCAGTTGTCGATGCCGTGAACCCCGGCTTCCCAGCCGTCCCGGGTCAGCTGGTGCAGGATCCCGCTGTCGATTGCATACGGTACCGAACGGTACGGGTGTGCCCGGATTCCCGGGTCATCCTTTCGTGGCACAAAAAAGAAGGTCGAGCGGACGCCAAGCCCGTCCTCAAGGGCCTTCCAGCGGGAAAAGAGTACCCATGGGTCGGATCCGATTCCCAGTCGGGCAAAAAGCAGGCAGAGACCGGCCCGGACCTGCCCCTGTCGGAAGCACTGGTATGCCGCAAAGCCCACGGTGCCGAACCGGGATTCCCGGACGGACGTCACATCCACATCGTGGGTGAGTGCCAGCATATACGGATGACCCCATGGAGCCGGCGGGATCTCAACAAGGATCGTATATTTTTTGAGTTCCTGCCGGAGCTGGTCGATTAAAATTTCGCAGACAGGCTCATGGAGATGATCCTGCCCCGTGTTGAGCAGATCGCCGATCGTTTTGAAAAGATCGTTCCCTTCAAGATCGATAAGATTTCCGGTGAAACCGGGCACATCGGCCCTGCGGGCGATTACCACGTCGTACTGACGACACGGTTCATACCATTCCCACGATATCTTGAGGAGCTGGAAGGTCTCCTCAACCGCATACTTATCCGGGTAACACACACCGATACTCATAACACCCTAGATTATCCCCATCTCAGCTAACCTCGTCGGCAAATACTTCTTCGTAACGAAGTCCAGCCCCCGGGCCGCGAACGCCTGCTGTTCTGACTTCAGGCCCAGGCTGAGCTGCAGGTTGATCTGCTTTCTCCAGTAATCCGTTGCAAACCGGGGATCCGTCAGCTCGGATTTCAAAGCCTCGACATCCTTCTCGGATAATTTATCGGACGGGAGATTGTAATCCCGGATATCGCTGGGCTGGAGGCCGATGAACTGGGCTTTGGGGGTCACGAGCAGTTCCGACATATGGGCGCTCTTGATCGCACCATAGGCAACCGACCCGAAAATGCGGTACGACCACGGGTCGCCATCCGTAAAAACGAGGATGGGCAGATCCCAGTTCGAGCTGATCTTGTTGAGCATCCGCCGGGTCGAGCGGGCCGGCTGGCCCTTGAGGTGGACGAGGATCGCGTTGTGCTCCTCGTCAAACCCGTTCTCGATCAGACGGTCGTACATACCGCCGGTCTCTATGGCAATGACGAATTTTGCATCATGGTCCACGAACTCGATATTCTCCACATTGTTCGGGATCGTGTACCCGGCCTGCCCGACATCGTCCTGGCAGTGAAGGGTCTTCATCCCGCGCCGTGTCTCCTCCCGGATCCGCATCGGGCCATAGATCGATGCCCCGTTCTCCTCGGGATGGAGGTGGAACCCTTCGCGCGGCACGTCCGAGAGGATCTCAAGATCCTCGATCAGGAAGTTGCTCTCGTCCTGCGCCCCGAACTTCGCCCGCTTCCAGCCCTCGGAGATGTAATACATTTCTCTGAGTGTTGAGGAGCGGTTTTCGCGGAGCTGCTGCTTGATGAACGCGATGACGTAGGCCATCTTTAAGAGGTGCGTTGCGCTCTTGGCGGATGCCGCCGTCCGCATGCTCTCCTTGTCGCCGTACTTCCAGACCTCGCTTGCATCATCGAACTCGATGTTGTATTTTGTACGGGAGGGAAGCGAGATCGATGGGATCTCCCCGGATTTCATCTGGTCGTACCAGGCGCTCGCGATGTTCAGGAGGGAGATCATCGCCTTCTTTTCCAGTTCCTCTTTAGACATCGAGGTCCACCACCATCTTCTTGTTGTCGTCTATGCCACGGACTTCAAGGATGCCCCCGCCTTTTCCCGGGTAGGAGATGCGGGCAGCATCCTTTGGGGGAACCACGATCTTCCAGACTTTCGTGAACTGCCCGTCCATCTCGCTTGTGAAATCCGCTTTCGGGCTTGCATCGGCCGCATTGTCCGCCGAGATATCGTAAATTGTTATCTCACCGTCAAAACCGCTGTAGTTGGCAAGCTCAATCGTGACTTTCCCGTCGCGGGTTCCTTTCTTGACGATCAGCTTCCGCATCAGTTTGCCTTCAATGGGGGTTGTGTCGACCAGCGGCTTTTCCACGATCTCGGAGACCTTCTCGGCAATCTCGGGGATGATTGCGCAGACTGCCCGGGCCCGGTCCTCGGCCAGCTTGTTCTTGTCCCGGCGGGAGACGAAGAGCTTGAGGTCGCGGCCAAGGTCCTGGAGAGCGAGGATGATCTCCTTTTCTATCTCCGGGATGCTCGCGATTGCATCCTTGCTCTCGCTCGTGAACGGAACATTGGTCGAGGCTACGTGGACAAGGATGAGGATGGGGCCAGTGGGAAGGCCCTGTTGCGAGATGTTGTACAACTTCCAGTTCACGCGCGAGATGCAGTCCGTAATCGCGCAGGCGCCCTGCTGGTACATGAGCGGGACACGGTTCGCAAACCGGAGGATGATCGCATTTCCTTCCGAGGGGAGTTTTCCCCCGTAGCCGATAGCGGCTTCGACCATGAACGAGTGGCCCGAGAAGACAGAACTCGGCCGGGTGCGTGCAGCAACAAAGTCCATCTGGAACTCCTTGTCAAGGCCTCGCCGGATCAGTTCCTCGCCGATGGGGGAGAGGCACTGGGATGACGGGGGGGCAGGGACGGCAACCGCCTGCATGGCAGCAAGGAGTGCCTTGAGCTGCTCTGCGGAGAGCCCGTTCACCTTCAGGGTGGCTTTCAGGCCGGCCTGGTCGCACATGTCCTGCGCAGCCTTTTTTCCCACCCGGCTGAACCCGTTCACCAGGAATTCAGGGAGTTTATCCTCGCTTGCCGCAGCCATCCGCTTGAGCTGGCCGAACTCGATGCCGTGGGGATGGGGCTGGATGGCGACCGGGCAGGCGATAACTTCCTGGCTCACCCGCTCGAACGTGAAGGCCTCGTCGTCCAGCTCCACCCGGAAGCGGGCATGGGGGTTGACGACCGAGGTATAGCGGAGGTACTCGATGAGTTTCTTCTTGGCCGTCATCGTGCTCTTGAACTCGATCTGGACGCGGGTGCCGTGGATCCGGTCCCATTCGAACGGACCATGGGATATAATATCCGGCTCGTTTGTCTCAATCTTGATCTGGATATCGAACTTATACGCCGGTTCCTTGTGACCGGTGCGGGAGATGACGACCGTGGGAATCCCGCTGGTCAGCTGGGCATAGAGGACTGCTGCCGAGATACCGATACCCTGCTGCCCCCGGGTCTGGCGGATCTGGTGGAACCTTGATCCGTAGAGGAGTTTTCCAAAAACAAAGGGAATCTGTGCCGGCACGATGCCCGGGCCATTGTCCTCGACAATGATCCGGAAGAGATCGGTGCCGGTCTTCTTGATGCTGATAAAAATGTCGGGGAGCACCTGTGCTTCCTCGCAGGCGTCGAGCGCATTGTCCACTGCTTCCTTAATCGTGGTGATAACGCCACGCGTGGGGGAGTCGAAGCCGAGCAGGTGCTTGTTCTTCTCGAAGAATTCCGCTACACTGATGCTGCGCTGCTGCTTTGCGAGCTCATCAGCGAGCACCATGGGCATGCACCTCGGCAATGGCCTCTTCGAGTCCGACCGTCTTCTGCTCCCCGGTTGCGAGGTTCTTCAGGGTCACTTCGCCCGTTTCGGCTTCCCGTTTGCCAACGACAACGGCAAAGTCTGCGGACTTCGAGGCGTGGGCCAGCTGGGCGCCAAGGCCCCGCTCCATGAGGTCCATCTCGGTGCGGATGCCGGCCTCGCGGAAGGCCCGGCCCACTTCAAGGGCCCGTTTCCTTCCCTCCGGCATGCAGGCGAGGCCAACCACGGTATCTTTCTTTGCCGTAGTCTCGCCAAGGGAGACCATCACGCGGTCAAAGCCAATCGCAAACCCGCAGGATGCCACATCATCGCCGCCGAAGAGCTGGGCAAGGCGGTACGCCCCGCCGCCAAGGATCTGGTTCTCGGCCCCGAGATTCTGGGCAAAGCCCTCAAAGACGATACCGGTATAGTAGTCGAGCCCCCGGGCAATGCCGAAGTTCAGGGAATATTTCACGCCGGATGCATCAAGCGAGCTGATTGTCTGCTCCACGCGCTCCTTCTCCGGGATCGCGCCAGCGATCTCGAACGCCTCAGCAAGCTCGCGGGTCTCCACGAGCGCGGTGAGGGACTCGGCGAGTTCAGTTTTATTCAGCGACTCAAGAGTCGCGTTGAGCCCCTCGAAATCCTTCTTGTCCAGGTGTGCCCGCACTTTGCGCTGCATGACCGGTTCGAGATCCTTCACCAGGTTCTTCATGAAGGACAGGTGGCCGACCTTGAGCTCGTACGTTACGCCCGTAGCGTTAAGCATGTCGGACGCGAGCATGATGGTTTCCGCATCGGCAGCGGCGGTATCCGCACCGATCAGTTCGACCCCGAACTGCCAGAACTGGCGATACCGCCCCTTCTGGGGCCGCTCGTACCGGAAACAGTCGGCAAAGTAGCACCAGCGCAGGGGCTTGGGCGCAACTTTTGCCTCGTTGATGTACATCCTTATGACCGCTGCCGTGATCTCGGGCCGGAGCGCAAGCTTGCGACCGCCTTTGTCCTCAAAGACATACATCTCCCCGATGATCCCTTCGCCCGAGCGCATGGTGAAGAGCTCAAGGTCCTCGAATTCCGGCGTGCAGACTTCGCGGTAGCCCCACCGGCGCGCAACCTCGCGCAGGCGCCACTCGACCGCGCGGCGCGCTTCCATCTCATCCGGTAAAAAATCCCGTGTTCCCCGTGGTTTCTGGAGCATGATGAATAATCCCTGTCCTTGTACTGTTGGTATCCCACTATTTCTTATTCGCCCTGCTTGTCGGCACGCTGCCAAGGAACCGCTGGAGAGTTCCTTCGTTCTTCCAGATCTTCTCCTTCTCCTGCCGGGTGACAAGATACATGCCGGCAAGGATCAGGCCGAGGCCGAGGATCTCGTAGTCGGGCACGCGTAATGTAATCTGGAGGCCGAGGCCGGCAAGGGCACCGTAGAGGACGCCCCAGTACGCTGCCTTCCGATAACCGGGAAGACCGGTCCTAAAGAAGATCCGGGCATCCCGCAGCCAGAGGAAAACGGTTGCAGCCGTGCCGAACATCGCGACATAGATGAGATACGTCATTTCAATGAACTAACTTATTATACGCCGATCCATATCTGTATTATTACAACCATGCCAGCAAACCGGGCGTTGCAGGATCTGCTTGACCAGTACAAGAACGGCGAACTGAGTGGCGAAGCTGCGGCTGAAGCCATCGAAGGACTGCGACTCGAACGGGTCGGGGATTTTGCCTGTCTGGACCTTGGCCGCAATGTCCGGTGCGGCCTGCCCGAATTTGTCCTTGCTGAAGGAAAGGACCCGGGCCACCTTGCGGAGATCGCCATCCGGCACGCAAAGGCCTCAGGGCGCTGTGTCATAACCCGGGTGAGCCCCGACCAGGTCCTGACGGTCAGGAACCAGGCCGGGAAGGCGGGAGTCCCGGTCGACCACCGCGAATCCGGGAGGATCCTCATCCTCGGCAGCGCACCGGCACCCGCGCCAACCGGGGGCGTTGTTGCCATCATCACGGCAGGCACGTCCGACATACGGGTTGCAGAAGAGGCAAAGGTTGTTGCCGAAGAGATGGGCTGCGAAGTCAAGACCGCCTACGATGTCGGGGCTGCCGGCATCCACCGGCTCTTCCCGGCATTGAAACCGCTCCTCTCCGCCCATGCCTTCATTGTCTGTGCCGGCAGGGAAGGGACGCTTCCGGCCGTTGTCGCGGGCCTTGTCGACAAACCCGTCATCGGCGTCCCCGTCAGCGTGGGATACGGTTACATGGGCGAGGGCCAGGCGGCGCTCGCCAGCATGCTCCAGTCCTGTTCGGTAGTGGCAGTAGTCAACATCGATGCAGGGTTCACTGCCGGAGCCTTTGCTGCACGGATCGCCAATATGGGAGTGAAGCCATGAACAAGAAACGCGGGTTCTATATCGGGAGGTTCCAGCCGTACCACAACGGCCACCAGTCGGTGCTTAAGCACATCGCAGAAGAAGTCGACGAGATCATCATCGGGGTCGGCAGCGCGCAACTCTCCCACCAGAAGGATAACCCGTTCACCGCGGGCGAGCGGGTCCTGATGATCACGAGATCCCTCAATCATCTCGGCTGCCCGTTCTATGTCATCCCGATAGAGGATATCCAGAGAAATGCCCTCTGGACCGCTCATGTCCGGTCCATGGCCCCGCCATTCGATCTCTGTTACTCTTCGAACCCGCTCGTGGTCCAGTTATTCCGGGAAGCGGCTGTCGAGGTCCAGTCCCCGGCCATGTATGAACGCGAACTACTGAGCGGGACCGAGATCCGCCGGCGTATGCTGGAAGGGCAGCCCTGGGAAGAGCTGGTCCCGGCCCAAGTTGTCCAGGTTATCAGCGAGATCGACGGGGTCGGGCGCCTGCGCCAGATCGTGCGCGATGATTAGGTTTTCCGGAGTATGGCGATGTTTGATTTCTTGAAAAATATCTTAAGTAAAAAAGAGCCCGAGATGCTGGATATTGCGTTCGGTGCTATTCCGGCGTGGCTTACCACTCACGAGAAAACCGCGCAGGAGACCCTCGTCTCCACAACGGAAGAGCCGGTCCGGAACATCCGGAACGCAGCAGCCGGGCTCCAGCTCATCGTGAACGGTATTGCCGGTGCGGAACAGGATCCCGTTCTCCACCCGAAACTCAAAAGCATTGCAAAGAATTCCCTGCCCCTGTTCGTGCGGGCAATGAATTCGTCCCTTGCAAAGGAACTGCCGGACGACCGGGAGGAATTTTACCTTGCCGCAGTGGAGTGCGTCAAGAGCTGCCTCAACAGTTCGAGAGGCCAGGGGCGCTATCTCCAGATCGTGTTTCCCGAAGAGATGAAGAGTGTCAAGGCCGGTATCGATACCATGGGCCGGGAGATCAATGGGCTCACCGCAGCATTATCCGCATACCGGCAGGCGATGGCGATCACCACCGAAGTGCGATCCCTGCATGCCACGTTCATTTCCATGAAGGAGGAGCTCGCCCGGTCTGCCGAGAAAGACACTCGGAGTGATAAGCGGATTGGCGAACTTACTGCCCGGATCGCGGCGATTGAGAAGGAACTCGCCGAGCTCAACACCGGTGACCGGATAAAAGAGATCGAAGAGCAGAAATCCGCATTGCTCGCGCTTGAAAAGACCCGCGACGATGCGATACGGCAGTATGCGGCGCTCTCTATGACGGCATCCCACGTTTTCCGGAAAGCCGAGAAGATCTCCCAGAAACAGCACCACCAGCCCGGGACTGCCGCGCTGCGCCATGTCATGGAACTCCTCTCCGATCACGCGGTTCCGGACGAGCCCGATCTTGCAGAAGCGCTGAAACTTGCCTGCCCGCTCGCCGAGCAGATGATCGAGAGCGGGGATATATCCCTGAAAAACAAGGAAGAGCGCGCAGTCTTTTCCGATACCGCCCGGTTTTGTTCCGATATGTGCGCTGCCGCAAGCGAAGTGAAGGCCCGCGAATGTGCCTGCATTGCTGCTGAAGAGAACCTTGCAGGCCACCCGCTTCTTACCCGCATGAAATCCCTTGAACGGGAGAAGCTCCAGCAGGAATCAATGCTTGCAAAAGAAGGAGAGAACAAGCACGAGCTTGCGGAGTGGCGGAAAAAAACCGAAGAGCAGATCCCGGTCATTTCCGAAGATCTCATAAAGAAGATGGGCATTATTGCCGGAAATAACGTGCAGGTCCGGATCACCGGCGCGTAATCCGGTTTTTGATATTCCGCATTTTTTGTATTCTGGATGGTATCTCCCGGATTTTTTGTTTTGAAGTCTGTTTATTAAAACCAGCCGGACCTTATTGAGCGTTTCAGGAATCATGAAACCAGGAAAAACTGATTTTGTCGAAATTCTCTTTTCATAGTGCCTGTTTATTTTCCATAGAAAGGGAGCGTGACCCCCTCTCTCCCCCAGAGGGGGAGGCACCCCAAGGGGAGCATCCCCTTGACCCCCGAGCGAATGCTTGTCCCTCTTGAGGATTCCAGCAGAGCTGAAAAAAAACGATAAGTCCCTCACCACAAGGACTCATTCAGGCACGGCGGGGCAAGAGGATTTTTTCACGGATCCGCCGCTCATGGCGCCCCGTTGGGTGCAGCGGCGTTCATCACAACGGGGGGCATTGGGCTATCAACTCCCATCATCATTTTCATACAACGCAGTGATCTTGACAGGAAACAATCCGTAACCCTGAATGGATCATGGGGGAAAGGAATCCGGTTGACCGGTCATGAACGTGAAGCAAACCGGATGAACGAGAATGTTTTAAAATCCGTGTAGGCAAACTCGGGGGCATACCCGTGACAGCCGCCAACGCGCAGGATGGTGGGGACATCCAGGGAAACCCGGGCCACGTCCAGCTGGATCTTCCGATCCATTCCCAGGTTCACCGGCTGGAAATCGAGCTCGTGCTGGACAATGCCGGTCGCCGTCTTCCGGCAGCAGATATGCTCGTGCTGGTGCCCGCAGCACATGTGGGTGAGCCCCCGCTCTCCAAGATTGTCAAAGGCCATGGGCGCCGTGTAATGGTAGCCGGTGAAAAAGTCGCCTGATTCGTGGGAGAGGCGCTGCCAGCACTTGAGCCGGAGCGTCTGGGTCCCGAGGTCGAGAGGCCCCCCGTGGACAAAAAGCATGCCCTGGTCCGACCACTCCATGGGCATGGTATTGAAGATGGAGAGGAGCGGGGAATCCCGGAGCTGCTCGTGGCGGTAGGTGCTCGCCGCATCGCTGCCGCTCACGAGGATCCCGTGGAGGAACGCATGGTCGTGGTTCCCGAGAACGGACATGAGCCGGAATTCCTGGGAGAGAGTATGGACCTTCTCCAGGGTCTCCTGGGGCCGGCTGCCGCGATGAAGAAGATCGCCAAGGTTCACCAGGAGATCGACAGGCCCGATCGTCTCATAGAAGGAAGGATCCCTGATGCAGGCCGCAAGTGCACCGACAGCCGCTGCATCTGCGTGCACATCAGAAAATATTATGGCACCCATAACGGTAGCGGAAGTATAGGATCTCCAGTCTCATATATACCTAGGATGCCCGGAGTTCAATGCAGGGAAATACCCGCATGGATATGTTGATGTAAGTCCTCGTCTAACGTACTGGCAGGACACGGGTTTATCGCGGGCCGGGCCACCGGGGATGACAGACCGCGATACCACCACAATACCAGGAGGCCAGATCCCATGGAACGATTCCTTGACGCATATATCGGACAGACAAAAACACGCTTTCCCGGTTTTCCCCCCGCAACAGCGCATGAAATTGCATCCGCATTCCTTGCCTACAAGTTCGGCCTGTACGAGAATGCCGTCCGCGAGTGCACGCATGCCATATCACTCATACCGGACAGCCCCGCAAATGCGAGCCTGAAAAAGGCGCTTGCGATCCTCCGCGCCAATGCCGAAGACCGGAACAACTCGCAGGTCACGGCGGATCTCTCGGTTTCGTTCACCGACGCGGAGCGGGCGTTTGTGCCCATTGTAATTCCCCCGGAAAAGAACGAGGACCCGGGCACGCTTGCTCTCGACAATGCGATCATCATGGTCTATGTAGTTGCCCTCGTCACGTCGCCCGATGACGAAGAAACCTTGGAAGAGCACCGCAACCTCATCCTCCGGCTTCTTTCGGATTACAAGAAAGCAATGGGACTTGAATAATTCCCGGCTCTTTTTTTCCCGCTTTGATTTGACCGATCCCAAGCGCGATCTGGATCGCAATTGAAAACCTGATCCGGATCAACCGGACGTTTTTCTTTGGATTTTCAATCGAACCCCAAATGAAAAAGGTTGAGACGTTGAGGGGAATTTCTTCCCGGTAAAAATGATAGCCCGCTATGAAGCGAGCTCATGGGAAACTGCCGGGACGGACAGGGCATTATTGAACGTAGCCTGGTACCCGTCCGGGAAGGTGACGGTCGTCACTTTCGGGGCGAAATTCGCAGAAACAAGCGGGGCAAACCAGTAGGTTTTCAAAACTTCCTGCACCCGGGCAAACGAGATCGCCGGGGTAGTCATGGAGGTCACACCGTTATTCTGAGACACCATGGCATACGAGGGAACAACGATATCCGCAGAGGAACTCGTCACGCGGTTGACCGTGACCTGCCGGTTGGAATTGGTGTCGAAAGCTTTCTTGAGCTCGGCAGCAGGATCGGCCATCTTGAAAAAGACCGCACTCTGTTCGAGGAACGAGAGATCGTACTGCATGGTGATCCGTGCGTCGCCGTTCGGTGCGAGCGTGACCGCAAGCGACCGGGTGGTGAATGCCTGGGCGGGCATGACTGCGAGTGCCAGAAGGCACAGGCACACGAGAATAAGATAAACCCGTTTCATAGCTGATCGGGATCTAGGTTGTCATTTCAGGATTAAATCCTTCTCGTCCGATAAAAAATATCGGCAGCCGCCTGCACGGGGATTACCGGCAAAACCCGGAGAGGAAACAGGATCAGAGGGTTTCTGCAATCTTCACGAATTCATCGAAATGCCGGCTCTTCTTGAACAGCCACCAGGTAAAGCGCTCGATCACGGTGAAATTGAACGAACCCCCCGCTGCGTTCGGGTGCCCGCCCCCGCCGAACTCCCGGGCAATGAGGTGGCTGATCTGCGGCACGGAGCGAAGGGAAAATTTCCCGTCTTTCCCGATGATCACTTCGATATCGGTTTTCTTCTCGTTGCGGATGAAGTGGGCGGTCTCGCTCGGGTACCCGTAGAGCGGGGCAAAGGCAATCCGGTATTTTTTCCCAAGGAAGGTCGCCTGCTTCAGGCTTTTGTGCATCATCTCTTCCATCTCGGCCTTGATCTCCCGGTATTCCCGGTCGATCTGGTCGTCGCTGAAGACACCTGCGATGAGACTGTCGCGGACATGGTCCCGGTTCTTCTTGCGCTGGAGCACCTGCCCGAGCACTGCCGAGCGCGGGTCGGCATGTTTCCAGAGATCGTAGTCGCAGACAACCCGGGCAATCTCTCCGGCTACAGGGTTCTCCGGTGCAAGGTCGCGGGCAACGATCCCGGTTGCGCAGACAGACGTATCGATATGGAGGAGGGAGACGGTGCCCTCGATCAGGGTCACTTCCTCATCCCGCCACCGGTGATGATCCCGCCATTCCACGACCCAGCCGTTCTTTTTTGCTTTTGCGGCAGTCTCTTCCGTCCCCCGGTGGTAGCCGAGATCCGAGATCGAGAGCAGGTCCCCCTTGCCCTCGCAGGACGCGACAAGCGAGAAGAGTGCAGAAAATTTTCCCACAGAACTCCAGATGGAAAATACCCCGTCCGTACCGAACTTCATCCGGTGGATGGCATCCGCTCCCACGGCATCGAGATCGTTATGCGTCAGGTGGACCACGTGGGCAGTGCGGCTTTTTATCGCACTTGCAAGCCCGGTATCCCCGGCACTATCTTTCGGGAGCGGCATTGGTTAATACTGTCATCCCTGCGTATAAAAAAGAACGGGAGCGAAAAATGCCCTGCCGGAACAGATCATTTATTAGTCAAAAGTGACAACACTATAGTCCTGCCCTAGTAGCTCAGCTTGGGAGAGCGCTAGACTGAAGATCTAGTTGTCGCCTGTTCAAATCAGGCCTGGGGCACTCTTTGTTTTCATATGTTTCCTGCCGCATGAACACCGGCTCAATGCCGGAAGAGACCAACCAGGATTCCCCATGTATCAATTCCCATCCCGTATTCCTTCACCAGTGCCCGCCGTGACGACCTCATCGGGAAGCCCGGGATGTTCCGGCACCGACCCGGGGAGGATGCGATAATGGACTTCATGCCAGCTCTTGTCAGCATCGCGCTGATCTCGATCTTCCTCCTCTATGTCGGCCAGCGCTTCAGGCTCCCGAGCATTGTCAGTTTTCTCATCATCGGGATGCTTGCCGGGCCCTATGGCTTTGGCATCATCACGGACCAGGCATCGATCGAAACCTTTGGCGAGATCGGCATTATCCTGTTGCTCTTCACCATCGGGCTCGAATTCTCGTTCGAAAAGCTCCTGAAATCCTGGAGGATCGTGATCATCGGCGGGCTCGTCCAGCTCTGCACGACTATTATCGCGATCACGTTCGTAACCTATGCACTCCGCGTGCCGTTTACCTCTGCCCTGGTTTTCGGCTTCATCATCTCCCTCTCGAGCACGGCCATCGTGATGAAGATCCTCCAGGAGCGCCGCGAAGTCGATACGTTGCAGGGCCGGACCCTGTTTGGGATCCTGCTCTTCCAGGATCTCGCCATCATCCCGATGATCCTGATCCTGCCCGTGTTCATGGGGAGCAGCGGGCCCGATCTCAATGCACTGCCGCTTGGGATGTTCAAAGTTGCATTCATCCTCATCCTGATAGTCATCCTCGCCCGCTGGATTATTCCCGGGCTCCTGTACCGGGTTGCATCCCAGAAGAACCGGGAACTCTTCTTCATCACGATCGCCGGCATCTGTATCATTGTCGCGTGGCTTACCAACCAGGCCGGGCTCTCGTTCACGCTCGGGGCGTTCGTTGCCGGCCTGATCATCGGCGAATCGGATTACAACATCGATGCGCTCAGCCATATCATCCCGTTCCGGGACGTGTTTGCGAGCATCTTCTTCCTCTCTATCGGCATGCTCCTCAACACGGACCTCATCCTTGGCAATACCGCCCTGATCATGCTCGTCATCATGATCGTCACCCTGATCATCGGCATCAAGATCCTGACCGGTGCCTGTGCGTCAGCCGCGCTCGGCATGCCCGCAAGGGTCAGCATCTTTGCCGGCCTCGCTCTCTGCCAGGTAGGGGAGTTCTCGTTCGTGCTTGCCAAGACCGGCCTTGATGCGAACTTTATCCCGGAAAACGTATACCAGATCTTCCTTGCATCGGCAATCATCACCATGGCCCTCACCCCGTTCATGATGAACGCCGCGCCCAGGGTTACCGAGTGGTATTACCGGATCATCCCGTACCGTGCTGCCCGGGCTGAACCTGGCGCGGGTGCCGATATTCCGGGCGGCGAACGCAGGCTCAAGGACCATATCATCATCGCCGGGTACGGTATCACCGGGAAAAGCGTTGCCCGGGCAGCCGAGATCACCGGCATCCCCTACATGGTCATCGAGATGAACCCGGATATCATCCGGCGGGAGAAATCCACCCGCAGGCCGTACTTCATCTTCGGCGACGCCGCCCACGAAGAACTGCTGGAACATGCCGGGATCCGTGATGCACGGGCTCTCGTGGTCGTTGTCTCCGACCAGGAAGCAGTTCCCCGCATCGTCAATGCAGCACACCGCATGGCACCGGACCTGTATATCATCGCCCGTACCCAGTCCATCCGCCACGCCCAGTACCTCCTCGATCTCGGGGCGGATGAAGTAGTCTCGGAAGAGTATGAGGCGGCGCGGGAGATCTTCTCGAGGGCTCTTAGGAAATACCGGCTACCGGAACCGGAGATTGCCAAGATCGTCTCGAAACTCCAGAACTGGGGTTATGCCAAGTTCATCAGGAACGGCAATACCACGCCGGCCATGGGCATGGACACGGTCCTGCTCTCCCTGCGCATCCATATGCTCACGGTTGAACCAGGCTCATTCGCCAACGGGAAAACCATAGCCGACCTGGACCTCAAAAACCGGTATGGCATTACTGACTGCGGCCTGCGCCGGGAAAAAAATACCATTCCAAAACCTGTCGGCAGCACACGCATCCTGGAAGGCGATGCCCTGATCATCTTTACCACGGACCAGGTTGCCGATGAGTTAAAACCCCTCTTTACCGGAAACGGGGATGCCTGACCCGGTTATTGAAATGCATACGGGCAGAAATACCGGGCTGAAGATCCTTTTTTGCTCACGGAAAATACCCGGGACATACGCGGTTTCACGCATTTCCTGCAGAAAGCTGCGCACCCGCTCCCACCGGTTCCCGGTACAGGAATAACGGGATTCTGCAAGGTGCCGGCCGCACGGGCTTCGCCGCATAAAGTATAATATCCTGCTCGTTGTTATTTTTGTATCGGTTCAAAACGCGCCGGAGGATTTTTGAAATGGACCTGCTGATTGCCAGTGTAAGTATCCTGCTGCTCGCCGTCATTCTCCTGTATATCGGCCAGCGTCTCAGACTCCCGAGCATAGTCAGCTTTCTTGTCATCGGCATGCTGGTCGGCCCCTATGGCCTTGGCCTCATCACCAACCAGGAATCCATCGACACGTTCGGCAACATCGGGATCGTCCTCCTCCTCTTCACGATCGGCCTGGAGTTCTCGTTCCAGAAACTCATGCGCTCGTGGCGGACGGTCATCATCGGCGGCATCGTCCAGGTTTTAGCAACAATCGTTGCAATCACCCTCATCTCCACGTACTCCGGCATGCCGTTTAACGAGGCCCTGATCTTCGGGTTCATCGTCTCCCTCTCAAGCACGGCCATTGTCATGAAGATCCTTCAGGAAAAAGGCGAGGTGGATACCCTCCAGGGCAGGACGCTGCTTGGGATCCTCATATTCCAGGATCTCGCCATCATCCCGATGATGCTCATCGCCCCCCTTCTCGTTGGAAAAGGAGGCCCCGACCTGAACGCGCTTCCCCTCCAGCTGGGAAAAGTCGCGTTCATCATCCTTGTCATCATTGTCATGGCCCGCTGGGTGATCCCGGCGTTCCTCTTCCGGGTTGCCCGGGAGAAGAACCGGGAGCTCTTCCTCATCACCCTTGCCGGCATCTGTATTCTCATTGCCTGGCTGACAAACGAGGCCGGGCTCTCATTCACGCTCGGGGCCTTCATTGCGGGCCTCATCATCGGGGAGTCCGAATACAACATCGATGCGCTGGGCCATATCATCCCGTTCCGGGACGTGTTTGCGGGCATATTTTTCCTCTCAATCGGGATGCTCCTCAACACGCGGACCGTTTTTGCTGATTTCTATTACGTGGCCATGATCGTCCTCATCATCATCGGGGTCAAGATCCTCACCGGCGTTATTGCGGCAAAAGTCCTTGGGATGCCCACCCGGGTCTGCGTCTTCACCGGCCTTGCGCTCTGCCAGATCGGGGAGTTCTCCTTTGTCCTTGCGAAGAACGGGCTCGATACCGCGCTCATCCCGGAAGGGATCTACCAGGTCTTCCTTGCCGGGGCTATCATCACGATGGCACTCACTCCCTTTGCCATGAATGCCTCGCCCCGGGTTGTCGACCTGATCTACCGGATCGCGCCGGGCCGGTTTTCCAAAGCCAGGGAAGAACCCGCAGCGGAGCAGGAGGAGGGACTCTCTGACCACATCATCATTGCCGGCTACGGGATCACCGGGAAAAGCGTTGCCCGGGCAGCAACCCTTGCCGGCATCCCGTACATGGTCATCGAGATGAACCCGGAGATCATCCGGCAGGAGCGGTCCTCCTTCCGGCCCCACTTCATGTTCGGCGATGCGGTCCAGGCAGAGGTGTTGGAACATGCCGGCATCCACCGGGCCCGGACACTGGTCATCGTAGTCTCTGAAGAGGAAGCCATCCCGAGGATCATCCATACCGCCCGACAACTCGCACCCGATGTGCACATCCTTGCCCGGACCCGGCATGTCCGCAATGCCCGCACGCTCCTGGATATGGGCGCTGACGAGATCATCTCGGAAGAGTTCGAGGCATCGCTCGAAATCTTTTCCCGGGCACTCAAAAAGTACGATATTCCCGATGAAGAGATAGGCTTCATTATCGGGCGGGTCAAGCAGCTGCGCACGGTCATGTTCACGAAAAGCGCCGATGGCGACGGGCAGATGGAAGATCCAAAAATCCTCTTCAATGACCGGCACGTCCACGCGCTCCACATCGAACCCGGGTCCGAAGCGGAAGGAAAGACCCTCGGCGAACTGGATCTCGGGACCCGTTTTGGCATCATGGAGGTCGGGATCCGCAGCGAAGGAAAAACCACCACCCATATCCCGGCGGAACGCAAACTCCGTGCCGGTGAAGTCCTCATCACGTTCATAACCGACCAGACCGCACGGGAACTCTCGCTGCTGTTCAAGAAGAAAGAAGAATCGCAGTAAGAAGAACCATAGTGCCGGTCCCATCCGGCACCACAATATTTGGCGGTTTCACCGTGCCTGTGTCCACGTTCACGCTCGATCCAATGGCGCCGTTCGATTTCGATCTTACGGCCGCAATCTTTGCTTCCGGAGACCCGCAGATCCGCATTTTTTGCAACGGGCAGTTCCGGCAGGCCTTGGATATCGGCGGCACACCGGTTCTCGCAGAGGTCCGCTCTGAGGGTACCGTCGAACGACCGCACCTGGCCGTATCCTGCCATGCCAACCGGCCCATCACAAAAGGCGTGCAGGGAATTCTCCGGCAGAAGATTGCAACCATCTTCAGTACCGCTGACGACCTGGCCCCGTTTTATGCGGCAATGACACAGGACAGGATCATGGCCGGGCTCACCCGAAAGTTCAGCGGGCTCCGGTGCCCGGTAACTCCCACGGTCTTCGAAGCGCTCGCTGACTCGGTCATCGAGCAGCAGATCTCCCTTGTTGCCGCCCGGAGCGTGGAGAACCGGCTGATCAAAGCGGTCGGGCGACAACTCTCCCTTGAGGACGGGGTATATTTCTGCTACCCGGACCCCGGGACCCTTGCGGAAGTTCCGGATACGCTTTTCCGGGCCTGCGGCCTCACGATAAGGAAAGGCGAGTATCTTCGGGGATTGTCCCGCCGGATCCTTGACGGGGACCTCAATCCCGAAGCATTCAGGAACTACCCGGATACGGAATCGATCATCGAAGAACTCGTGAAGATCCGGGGCATCGGGCGGTGGACGGCAGAGCTTGCCATCCTCCGGGGGCTTCACCGGTCCGATGCGTTTCCCGCGGACGATGTGGGGGTCCGCAGGTTCATCTCGCGGTTTTACCGGGACGGGGAGAAGGTTTCTTCCGCCGATGCGCGGTTGTTTGCCGGGCGGTGGGGGGACTACCGGGGCTTTGCGGCCTGGTACCTGGAAGTGGCAGAGCTCTTAAAAATCCGGCCCGGTGAAACGGGTAACCACCCGGGCTGATGAGACGCCGTACCTGAACCCCGGCCGGTTTTCGCAACCGATATATAGGGTAATCGTCCACCAGTGGATAAGAGGCTTGAATATCGTGACCGGGTGGACTATTCCAAAAGGAAAGGCGGGTATCGGTTTTGGGATCGCAGCGATCATCCTGGGCATCGGGGCAATCATCGTTCCCGTGCTGGCCTTTGCCCTCATTGAATACTTCTTTGCAGCCTTTGCCGTGATCACCTCGGCAGGTCTTGTCATGACCGGTCTTGACCTGCAAAAAGAAAACAAAACCCAGGGCCTGCTCCTTGCGGCCGCCGGGATCCTCGGCGTCCTTGCCGGGTGTGCAATCATTGTTGCACCAAGATTCATGGCCGTAACGGCCTTAACGGTTCTTGGTATCTGGACAGTGATTGCCGGCGCAAGCGACCTGCTCTTTGTGTTTACCTCAATCACCGGCATGGAGCGCAGCATCAAAGCCGTAACCGGGATCCTCATGCTCATCACCGGGATCCTCATCCTCATAGCACCGGCACTCGTTACCGGATTTCTCCTGGTCGTGGTGGTCGGCATCTTCGCAATTGCAACCGGCATCCTCACCGTACTCTTCAATACGGCAAAACCGGCCCCGGAGAAGAAGATCAACCACCTCATTTACAAATAATACTGCACGGCCGGTAGTAGCGGACAATGGACAACGGGCCCGGGTTTTTGATGGAGGGGGAAACGCAGGTTTTTCCCGGTCAAGGACAGGGATCCAAGAGGACCGGCACCACGCAGAAAATTTTTATCCTGTCACAAAGAGATGTGAAACAACCACGGAGAAATGGAATTCATGGACCAGTCTGACGAGATCGGCAGGGAAACGAAACGGACCGAAGAAGAGATCCACAAAGCAGAGATGAGAGAAGAGATCGGGGAGCTAAAGGAAGAGATCAACAGGAAAGCCCGTGAAGTCTCACGCGGGCTCGCGAACGGATCCAGCTCACCGTCCGCAACGGCCGATGAAGACTGACCGGCAGGTGCGGTATCAGGCTCCGAGGAAATTTTCAATGCCGGCTTTGAGTTCGGTGATGGTGACCGGCTTTTGCAGCATCCCGAGTTTTGGATCTTTCATCAATGCTATTTTTTCGGTAACCGAGGGGGATGCGGTGAACAGGAGGATCGGAATGTCCTTCTTTCCCAGGTCCTCGCGGACTTTTTCCAAAAACTCCCAGCCATTCATCGGGGTCATCATGATATCGAGCAGGATGAGATCCGGCGGGTTGTTTTTAACGTGGTCGAGCGCTTCCTGTACATCCGGTATGAGGATCGGTTCATAACCGATCCGCCGCAGCAGGATCTCCATCAATTCGAGGATGGGCAAATCGTCCTCGACAAGCATGATCTTATGCGTCATGTGGTGCCTCCAATGGCAGGTGAATGGTAAAGGTACTTCCGGTATTTACGGTGCTCTCCACGCGAATGTCTCCCCCGTGCATCTCGACGATCCGTTTTGCGATCGAGAGAGACAGCCCGATCCGGTCATACTTCCGCGACAACTTTGCCGCATCGGCGAGCTGGAACGGCTCGAAGATGGAGGCAAAGGCACTCTCCGGGATACCAATACCATTGTCCCGGATGGAGATAATATGATGCGATCCATCCGACGCCAGCCGGTAAAAGATCCGGATTTTCCGGGGGGGCTTGGAGTAATTCACCGCATTGGATAAGAGGGAGTCGAACACGCTGTAGAGCCGGTCCATGTCGGCGTGGATAACAATGTCTGCCGGGATGTCGACGGCAACCTCCGCTTTTGCCAGGTATCCGCCGACATCGAGAACGCTCTTAGCCAGGGTTGCCGGGGAGAAATCCGAGTAACTGAGCTGGAGCTTGCCGCTCTCAAGGATGGAGAGTTCCAGCATCTGGTTGATGATCTGCCGCTCCCGGTCCACGCTGACCAGGCAGCGTTCGAGAATCTTTTTTGTCTCGTCCGTAATGCCAAACCCGGGGGGATCCGAGATCAGGAGGTTCAGGTACCCGAGGATGGGCTGGAGGGGCGTGCGCATCTCGTGGGCAACCGTTATGATGATCCCCCGGCGGCGCTCGTTGTCGAGCTGGATCTTCTCTTCGAGTTTGAGCTTCTCCGAAATATCCACAACAGTGATCATCGTTGCGGGTTTGCCGATATGCACGATAGGCATCGTGAACAGGGCGCCGATCCGCTTCTCACCGCCATTGGTTGCAAAAAGGAACCGGGCCTTTTCGAGCCCCCGCCCGGGTTTTGTCCAGCGGGATGAGAATTCGGTATATTTTTCCTGGTCGGCAGGATCGATCAGCTGCCCGAGATTTTTTCCCATGATCTCAAGTGGCTTGTATCCCGAGAAAGTTGAAAATGCCGGGTTGGAGAACCGTATTTTCCCGTCCTCGACAATGATAATACCCGTGGGGGAATGCTCGGTAAGCTGCTTGTATTTCATCATATTGTCGTTGTTGGCTTTCTCCGCAAGTTTCCGGCCATTGATATTGATCGCCGTGCAGCTGGATGTATTGTCATCGATGGCGCTCCAGGAGAGGTTGACCCAGCAGGCATCGCCTTCTTTCGTGGTGAACCGGGTCTCGAAATCCTCGGTAGTGCTCTCCTTCTGGATCCGTTCGAGGAAACGTTCCTTCTCGCGGGAGTTATGGAACAGGGTGGTGAGATCGCGGGACTGCATCTCGTCCACGCGGTAATGGAGCATGTCCAGGAAGCGGGAGTTGGCCTGGAGCAGGGAGAAATTCTTCCGGTTGAAGAGAACGATCCCGAGCTGGGAATGTTCAAACACGGTCCGGTACCGGATCTCCCCGACCTGGATCTTCTCGATAAAATAGGCGATGACCACGGCAACGACAACAAAAATGATCGCTTCCACGGTCACGCCTATCATTGCCACGAGATCCGGGTAATTGAAATAATACCCTACAGCCTGGAAGACAATGCCGCAGGCCCCTGCAACATAAATTCCTTTTTTCGGGTAGAAGTAGGCGGCATAGATGATGGGGAAAAAGAAGAGCGGGTAATTGACAAAACCCAGGGACCGGTAAAAGGATAAGGCGGAGATGAGGGTACAGCAGACGGTAAGGGACAGGATAACAAAATACCGTACCAGGTCCGTGTCGGAAACGAAACAGGGAAACAGCGGGTGTGTTTTGTTGTCCATCCGTGTACGGGTCATACGATATTCTTGTATTGGGATAACAGGTTATAAAAAGATCCTGTCCGGAACCGGATTTCCCTGTTTGCCGCTGTTGGCCGGGCGCATCTGAGGATCAGTGGTTTCTTATAACCCCAAGGGTAACCCGGTACTGGATGCGTCCCTATGTTGTGATCAACGCGGCGATGAGTGCCGACGGCAAGCTCTCGACCCGCGAACGGCGGCAGGTGAAGATCTCCGGTACCCAGGATTTCACCCGGGTCGACCGGCTCAAGGCCGGGTGCGATGCGGTCATGGTGGGAATCGGCACGGTTCTTGCAGACGACCCGTCCCTTACGGTGAAATCGGAAGACTGCCGCAAGCTCCGCAAAGACCGGGGCACTGACGAGCATCCCCTTCGCATCGTGGTGGACAGCCGGGCACGGACGCCTCCGACTGCCTCCATCCTGCACAAAGGGCCGGGGAAGAGGGTCATCGCGGTCTCAAAACGGGCCGATGAGGCGCGTGTGGCTGAACTCAGGACGCTTGCAACGGTCATTGTTGCCGGGGAAAAAGAAGTGGATCTCAGGGCGCTTTTAGAGGAACTGGGGGCCATGGGAGTCCAGCGCCTTATGGTGGAAGGCGGCGGCACCCTGATCGCGGGCCTCATTACGGCCGGTCTTGTGGACGAGATCTACACGTACGTGGGCAATATCATCATCGGCGGAAAAGATGCACCCACGCTTGCTGACGGGGAAGGATTGGTGAACGAATCGGATTTTTACCGGCTCACGCTCGTCGAGTCCCGCAGGATCGATAACGGGATACTCCTCCACTGGAAAGCCGATCACCCGGAATAACCGTTCGGGATCCCGGTAAAGAGGCGGGTATTACACTGATTTTGTAACCTGCCCGCGATCAGAGAAAAAAAGAGACCGGGAATTCCCGGTTTGATTCAACTCCGTGACTTGTAGGGGACCATCTGGTCGATGACCTTGTACACCTTACCGGAGTTCATCGTGAGGATGACTTCTGCCCGGTCGTTGCCTCTTGTGCCTTCGATCTCGATGATGGTGCCCATGCGGGGTTTGTCGATCCCATCGGTAACAACCGTGCCGTCAGACTTGGTGACGCGGACATCCATGCGGGAAACGGCGCTCATTCCCTTGCCGCCATTGAGAGAGGTCATGATGGTTGTCGAGTAGGTGCCGGCTTTTTCAACAGCGATGGTAACCTCCTGGTAGTCGGGAAGGGAATCCGTTGGGGAGGGTACGAGGGCGCCGGCCGCCTTGGTGGTTGTGGCTGCTGTTACGACTTCAGTTGGGACTTCGGTTGTTTCTACTACTTCCGGCGTCGGGACCGGGGTCGCTGCCGGTGCGGGCTTTGAAGTACAGCCCGCAGAAAGGATGGCCAGAGACAGGAGTATAACTGCTATGGACAATATTTTTGCATTCATGACAGACATTCCGTCTTCTGAATATTTGAGAATTTGTATTGGTTTTTTTGGAACATGGTAAAAACCCGCACATCCGGCGGTCCGCTAATTTTCCGGAACGGGAGGGCGCACAACCCCCGTACTTCCCCGGTTTATTGCAATGAACGTGGCCATGCCAAAAAAAGAGCCACGCGGGAATTAACCTCCCGGTCCCGCCGGGCCCGGTACGGAAACCCGAACGCTCATCTTCCTTCATGGTAAACAGTGATGCACGTACATCGCAGTCATCGTCCTTGTCCTGGTATTTCTCCTGATCGCGGTCCGGCAGGTAGGCAGGTTCAATCTCAAGATCTGGCAGATCATGCTTGGCGGAGCTCTTGCGGTCCTCCTGACCGGCCAGATAGCACCGGCCGAAGCGCTCCGCGCCATCAACATCGATGTGATGGTCTTCCTGTTTGGCATGTTCGTTGTCGGCCAGGCACTCATCGAGAGCGGGTATCTCGGGAGCATCGCCCGCCGCATCTTCAAAAATACAAAGGACACCGGGGGGGTTGTGCTCGTCATCCTGTTCGGCCTTGGGATCCTCTCGGCGCTCCTGATGAACGACACGCTTGCTATCATCGGCACGCCGCTGGTGCTCGGACTGGCTGCACGGTTCAAAATCTCAAAAAAACTCCTGCTGCTCTCACTTGCGTTCGCCATCACGACCGGCAGCGTGATGAGCCCTATCGGCAATCCCCAGAACCTGCTCGTGGCCGTAAACTCCGGGATGGCGTCGCCTTTTGTGACCTTTGCCCTGTACCTGCTCGTGCCGACCCTCATCAGTCTCGGGGCTGCATTCCTTGTCCTCCGGGTATTCTACCGGAAGGAATTTACTGCCATCACGCCGGTCCTGGATTCACCGGCACCCGGTAACCACCGGCTGGTCATGCTCTGCCAGTGCTCGCTTGCGATCCTCCTTCTCCTGTCTGCGGCAAACATCGTGACATCCCTAGCCGGGGTTCCGGTGCCCATCCCCCTCCCGCTCATCGCACTCTGTGCCGCCGCCCCTATCCTCCTCTTCTCGGACGAGCGGATCGCCGTACTCCGCAGGATCGACTGGTGCACGCTCGTATTCTTTGCCGCCATGTTTGTCCTGATGGCAGGCGTCTGGGAGACCGGCTTTTTCCAGTCGTTCATCAGCACGGCGCAGGTTGCCACCGTTCCCGCAGTCCTCGGGCTCTCGGTCGTCCTCAGCCAGTTCATCTCGAATGTCCCGTTCGTTGCCCTGTTCCAGCCCATGATCCTTGCGGCGGGAGGAACAACGGCCGGGCTCATGGCGCTTGCAGCGGGAAGCACGATTGCCGGGAACCTGACAATCCTTGGCGCTGCAAGTAACGTCATCATCATCCAGAACGCGGAGAAGGAGGGGGAGACGCTGAGCTTCTATGAATTTGCCCGGGTGGGCGTGCCTCTTACACTTATCCAGATTGCGATCTTTGCCGGGTGGCTGGCGGTGGTGGGGTAAAGAGACGGGGGGATTACAACCCGCGATATGCCACGCTCCGGTGCCGGAATATATCACGGTCACTTCGCGGCTCGCGGGCAGGACCCGGTAGATCACGCGGCAATCGCCAACACGAATCCAACAGCAAATACCGGGCAATCGTCAACCGTTTGGGATTATCCGGCAATCGTGAGGCTCATCCGGATAAAAACAGCGGGGACTGGCGCGGTTCCCCGGTTTTTCCCGTTATTCAACCTGTTCTTCTGCCCACGAGAGAACACCTTGCGCAAACCGGACGCTTCGGTATATTCTTCTTTGGTTACCGGCGAGGCGATTCCCGGGTACCTCGTATCTGAAGCATATGAGGTTAGGGTGACAGCACACCACAGATGTTCAGGAATTGTGAGGTTATGCTGATCGAGTCCCGAGAGGAGGGCATTGATATCATGCGTGTAAGGATAGGGGATCTTCCGGCTTACAAAAACTGCCTTAATCGCTTTTTCTGCTGCCTGCTGGGCCTGGAAACAGAGATCTTCATAGAGAACCCCCGGTGTTTTTGTTGAGGCAAGGGTAAGGGAACTCCGGGCCCGGGTAAGCCATTCTTCCGGGTTATCTGGCGACTGTCTTCTTCCGCTCATACATGACCCGACCTTCCCGCACCGCGGGATATACGACACTGAAGGGGGAATTTTTGCAATCCTCAACCTGTTGCGGCGTGACAATGACGAGATCGATTGACCGGGCGATACCCCGCATCCGCTGGTAGATTATTCCCGCAATTTTGCGTGCATTGTACCTGCCGGCCTTTATCACGAGAAAGTCGAGGTCACTGTGCGGCCCGGTTGTTCCTCTCGCAGTAGAGCCGAAGAGGAGAACCTGTTCCGGATGGGAGGCCTCAACAATCCGGTGGACGATTTCCTCGATTTCGATCTGTATGAGGGATGTTGTCTTTTGCATATATTCACCGGACCCGTAATCATGTTCCTCATCAAGGTATTCGGCAATCCTGCCGTCGAGGAGTTCTCTTACGCTGTATGGTATCTTTGTTCGGCATTATTATAGGGTTTGCGTACAATCCGGGTGTCGGGCCGCTGCCATTCCGGTGGCCATGGGGGTGCCCGGATTTTCCTTGTGGACGGGCCGGGAAATTTTTTCTAAAAATTCTGCATGAGTCCGGTACACTATTTTGTTGAGAAGTCGTGCGGCTCTCACATTTTTTTACTGAGGGGTCGAACCATCTTTGATAGAAAAGAGCAGGCCCGGGTCGCATACCCGCAGGCAATATCAGACACCGGACGATCGCGGTTATTTTTGTAATTACCTCACCGGAAGGGCACGACGTGATCATCAGAGAGCCACCACAAAGCACTTGGTTTTCCGGATAGTACCTTTCATCAGACACGTTCGGATTTTTTTATATGAACCAATCCATTCCCGGATGCGGACTTGCGCATCCCTGTACCCTGGAACAGCTCGGCTGGACTGAAGAACACAAGGAAGCATTCAGGCACTATACCGGGCCGTACGTGCCGGGCCGGGTGGCCTGCCGGCAGAAGACAGTCTGGGAAGTAGTCACTGAATGCGGACCGGTTACCACCGGGATCTCCGGTGCCCTGCGAAACCTCGGGCGTTTCCCGGCCGTGGGGGATTTTGTCGTGCTGCACCACCAGCCGGAGACCGGATCCTCCATGATCGTTGATATCCTTCCCCGGAAAACCGTGTTCACGCGGGGAGCATCCGGGCGGGAGGGAACAGACCAGGTCATTGCGGCAAACATTGACACGGTCTTTATCGTGACCGCTGCCGGCCCGGACCTGAATGCCCGCAGGATTGAGCGGTACCTTTCGATTACCCACGCATCCGGCGCCCGGCCGGTGATCGTGATCAACAAATCCGATCTTGCGGAGGATCCCGCCTCGCTCGCCCGGGAGATTGTGCCGGTCTCCGCCGGCATCCCGGTCATTCTTATCAGTGCGATGAGCGGCGAGGGGATCGGCCTGCTCGACCCGTACCTCGGGCCCGGCCAAACGATCGTGCTGATCGGTTCGTCGGGGGTGGGCAAGTCCACCCTGATCAACCGGCTTCTTGGAGAGGAGATGCAGAAGACCTCCGGCATCCGGGAAGATGACGGGAAAGGCCGGCATACCACGACCGTGCGCCAGCTCTTCATCCTCAAAGGCGGTTCGCTCATGATCGATAATCCCGGGATCCGCGAAGTGGGTATCGGTACCGCTTCGTCCGGCATTGGCGACACGTTTGCCGATATCCGGGAGCTGGCCGGGGGCTGCAGGTTCTCGGACTGCCGGCACGAACAGGAGCCGGGCTGTGCCGTGCAGGAGGCCGTGAAGGCCGGCATCCTCTCAGCATCGCGGCTGGAGAATTTCCACCGGCTCGTGCGGGAACGTGCGTTCGAGCAGGACAAAGCAGAGATAGGCCTTGTCCGGTCCGAGAGAAAACGCTGGAAAGGAGTCGCGAAACTCGGAAAGGAGATCCAGAAGGCACGGAGGGAGTAGGGATATATCCTGCCGGACATCTCCATACGGGGAGGTCCGGTCCCGTTCCCACCGGCAAGAGCCCCGTCACCACCGCCCGGGATTTTCCCCCATATCCCCCTGCAGGATAACCTGGTAATCCCGTCAGGGCCCCGTTGCGCAGGGTATCGGCAATTGATCGCCCTTCAGGAATGCCCTGTCGGGAACCGCAGGGTTTTCTCATCCGGTAAACCGGGGAACCGGACGTCACCCCTCAACCGGGTAGACATAAAAAACCTGAAGATTCAGGAATTCGTGAAGATCAGTCTCCCGTCTTTCTCATCAACCACGATCTCCTTCTCTTTGTTTACGGATCCATCGAGAATCATTTTTGACAATTCATTCAGCAGGTTCTTCTGGATCACCCGCTTTATCGGCCGTGCACCGAACTGCGGGTCAAAGCCCTGGGTGGCGATGAACTGTATGGCCTTCTTTGTGGGTCTGAGCCGGATATCGTTCTTACCGAGCATCTTCTGGACATTCTCCAGCTGGAGTCCGACAACCTCATGGATCTCATCCTTCGTGAGCGGCCGGAACATGATGATCTCATCGATCCGGTTGAGGAACTCGGGACGGATGGTTTTCCTGAGCAGCTCGAACACTTCTTTACGGGTCTGATCGTACACCTTGTCCCGGTTTTTGTCGGTGACCTGTTCCAGGTTTTCCTGGATGATGGGTGACCCGATGTTCGAGGTCATGATGATGATCGTATTCTTGAAATCCACCGTGCGGCCCTTGTTGTCGGTCAGCCGGCCATCGTCAAGAACCTGTAAGAGAATGTTGAACACATCCGGGTGGGCTTTCTCGATCTCGTCCAGGAGTACAACCGAGTAGGGCTTTCTCCGGACCGCTTCGGTCAGCTGCCCGCTCTCTTCATAGCCCACGTAACCCGGCGGTGCCCCGACCAGCCGCGAGACGGTATGCCGTTCCTGGTATTCCGACATATCGATCCGCACCATGCTGTTCTCGCTGTTGAAGAGAATTTCCGCCAGGGCTTTTGCCAGTTCGGTCTTCCCGACACCGGTCGTCCCGAGGAAAAGGAACGACCCGATCGGGCGTTTTGTATCCTGCAGCCCGGCACGGCTCCGGCGGATTGCATCCGAAACTGCCCCGATGGCTTCATCCTGGCCTACCACGCGCTTGTGGAGTTCGGCTTCGAGACCCAGCAGTTTCTGTTTCTCGCTCTGCAGCATCCGGGAGACGGGAATGCCGGTCCAGCGCGAGACCACCTCGGCTATCTCCTCAGCATCCACCTCCTCGTTCACCATCGCGGAATCCTTCTGCAGCACGGTCAGTTTTCCTTTGAGTTCCTCGATGGTCTTTTCGGCAGTCGGGATACGGCCATAGCGGATCTCTGCCACCTTCCCGAGATCACCTTTGCGTTCCGCACTTTCGGCTTCGAATTTCAGGTTCTCGATCTCGGTTTTACGCACCTGGATCTGGTCAACAAGATCTTTTTCCGACTGCCACTTTGCGGTCAGACGGTTTCGCTCCTCGGTCAGGTTCCCGATCTCTTCATTGAGGCCTTTGAGTTTCGAGAGGTCCTTCTCACGCTTGATGGCTTCGCGTTCAATCTCCAGCTGGCGGATCCTGCGTTCAATAATCTCCAGCTCTTCCGGTTTCGAATTGATCTCAAGCCGGAGTTTTGATGCCGCCTCATCGATCAGGTCGATTGCCTTGTCGGGAAGGAACCGGTCGGAGATATACCGCTGTGAAAGTTCAACAGCGGCAATGATCGCCTCATCCTTGATCCGTACATGGTGATGGGTCTCGTACTTCTCCTTGATTCCCCGGAGGATGGAGATGGCATCGAGCGTGTCCGGTTCATTGACCGTCACCGGCTGGAACCGCCGTTCGAGCGCCTTGTCCTTCTCGAAATATTTCTGGTATTCCTTTAAGGTAGTCGCACCAATGACATGCAGTTCTCCCCGGGAAAGTGCGGGCTTGAGGATATTGGCAGCGTCCAGTGCGCCCTCGCTTGCGCCGGCCCCGACAAGAGTATGAATTTCGTCAATGAAGAGGACGATCTCCCCTTCAGCGCCTATCACTTCCTTGATCACGCTTTTCAACCGTTCCTCGAATTCTCCCTTGAATTTTGCGCCGGCGATCAGGGCTCCCATATCGAGGGAATAGATCTGTTTGTTTTTCAGGTTATCCGGTACATCCCCGTCAATGATCCGGTGAGCGAGACCTTCGGCAATGGCGGTCTTTCCCACGCCCGGTTCCCCGATAAGGATCGGGTTGTTCTTCGTTCTCCGGGAAAGGATCTGCAATACCCTGCGGATCTCTTCGTCACGGCCGATTACGGGATCGAGTTTCCCGGTACGGGCAAGATCGTTGAGGTTCCGGGCAAACCGGTTCAGGGAATCATAGGTAGCTTCCGCGTCCTGGCTTTTCACCGTCGAGCCTTTCCGCAGCTGGCTGATGGCAGTTCTCAGGTCTTTTTCTTTAACCCCGTTCTCCTTCAGCAGCCGGGAGGTGCTGTCGTTTACAGAAAGTATTCCCAGGAGCAGATGTTCGATTGCGACAAATTCATCCTTGAATTCCTGGGCAAGTGCGGTGGCCTTTTGCAGGGCCTTTGTGGCATCATTGGAAAGGAACTGATCTCCCCCGCTGACTTTGGGATACGAATCAATGATCCCGTCGAGTGCCAAGGTGAAACGATCGAGGTTCACGTTCAGCTTTTTGAGGAGGTACGGGATGACATTCTCGTCAACCATGAGCATCCCTTTGAGTACATGCGAAGTCTCGATGGCCTGGTTCTCTTTTGCCGCTGCAATCTCTGTTGCTTTCTGAACGGCTTCCTGCGATTTGATGGTGAAATTATTAAAATTCATAATCCTGGTTCCCGTTCTTTTGTTGGTCTTACATTCGCTCTTCGATATGCGTAATAGCGCTTTTTCCCATCAAATAGTTTGGGAATGTGGCAGGCCATCCGGACCCGAAGAGGAAAAGAGCATCAGAATGCTTCGTCTTTTGGCAGGTCATCCGGCCCGGGAGTGGAGAGGGCTCAAGGGAGTTCTCTCGCCCGACGCAGGAGAAGACCATCCGGGTTTTTCAGCGTGCGGAAGGTTATCAGAAGTCAAAGACTCCGTCTTCTCTTCACCGGGATTTTGATAACTCCTCATGGGGAGAGAGGAGAAGAACGAAGTTCTTCTGAGTAAACGCATTGGTGTTCTTCAAACCGGGGTGGGAATCTCCCCATCCCGCGAAAAAAATTATTCCTGTTCCACAACGAACGCGATTTTCACGTCGGCATGATATTCGACAATCTTGTTGTTCTTCACTTTTGCCGTGAACCGGACTACATCGGCACCCATGATATTCCTGATGCTGTGCGAGGCGCCTTCTATGGCATTTGCGGTTGCATCTTCCCAGCTGTCAGGCGAGCTGCCGATAAGTTCTACGACTTTTGCAATGGAGGTATGGTTTTTTGTACGAGTGTCTTTCATAACGGTTCGTCTCCGGTAAACCCTGGTAAGGGAATGCGTTGAAAACGTGGTCTGGCATTATAGGGTTTTTGCTGAATTGCAAAAATCCAAAAGCACCTGATAAGGGATCCGGGATCGGTGAACGCGGTTACAACAACTCCGGGAATTTTTCGGCTCCTTGCGATCCGTTCAGGATAATTTCCCGCACGCGTTCAGGGCACGGTTACCGGTTCATGAAGTAACCATGCCGGATCCAAAAAATGTTAAATGATTTAATTGCTCATTCCGACTATTTTTCCGGAAATACACAGGCCCTGGTTTCATCCCACGCCCGGCTAACAGAGCCGGAACATGAATAATGCTGTTCGGATTTTCGTCTCAGGAGTTAATTCAGTTTTCTCCATCGGATATCGCCGATGAGATCCAGATTTGTATTGAGGAGAACTTTTGCCTCCCACGCAACAGCACCATGGATCTTCGCCCGTGAGGTTACATCCCGTTGCTCTTTGGGGGATATGTCTGAGGGTTCATCAGTAATAGCCGATTTTACAGTGGCAAGTATTTTACCCCGTTCACTATGCGCTTCGAGGTTCGCTAAACCCAGTGTATGAGTACCACGTTTATCAACAATGCAGCCTTTTCCTTTTAAATATTCGACGGTATATCCCTCTCCGGCATTTCCTATTTCATATGGTGTTGGCATTACGTTGTCCCTCCAAATTCTGTAATTTTCTTACATGAAATTATGATGTAATTTCAATCTGACCATCGTTCTTAATGATTAACCAGGCAGGATTTTCATCCCGCAGCAACTCAGCAGAACTATGGATTGCACGTTCATGTTATTCCCTGAAGCTGGCATCAACCTCTCCGTCCCGGAATTTTTCGCTGCACCGGTTCTGCTCCCGAAAGCTTGCTTTTTTTATAAAATCTGCGGGGAGACGGTGTCCTGCAACCCAGGGGCTGCGGGCTGTCAGGTGAAATTGTTCTAAGGCGGATGGCCTGGATGCACTAGTGATTCCTGATCGTTTCATAGTGGACACAAGTGACTCTCCGGTCCATCATGAGATAAGGAAGGTTATAGGGAGTTACCTGAAAAGCAGCCTTTGCAACAAAGTTTTGAAACACCACCCGGGATTTTTCAAGCGATAAATGCGGTTTTTATCACAGAGCCGCGTGAAGTCATATGAATCGTGCAGGCTACTCGGTCTCGTCGTTAAAAAATTCCTGGCCCGACCAGGGGGTAGGTTGTAATTTGCGATCTCAAAACCCTAAAGGTAAAACAGGGCTTCTTTTCATTTTCCCGCAACATTGCCCATCCGGGAGGAGAACTGCCAGCCAAATGCGTCTATTTGCGCACATTTTATTCTTCGACGGAGAAAATCCAATCGGAGCCCGTATAGACCGATAAAATCTCCTCATTGTACCGTTTTTGGGAATTCGGCACGTTTGGGCAGGCCCGGAGGGGTTTCCCGGCCGGACTCTCTGTCGGAGAATGGGGGTTCACGGGCTGCATCTTCCCGGGAGTATCCCGCAGAGATAATCTCCGACGTAAACGATCCTCCGGACCCCCGGTTAGGCAAACGGAATAGATCTGTTGTCACCCTGTCAGAACCTGCCGAATCGACAACATATAAATACAGATTGTATTAAGATATATCTTGAGATATGTCTTAATTTCAGTTAGTGAATGGAGAGTAATCAATGACGGAACACAATTTCAGCATGGATGAACATCGCTCCCGGCGAGGATGTGGCTTTCCGGAGAACGAAGGTTTCAACCCCTGGCCTCAGGAGCACTATGAGCAGGGTTCGTGTGACAAAGCGTACGGCAGCTCCGGTATCAGAGAGTGCCATGGTTTCGGAGACCGGGAACATGGCGGTTTTCATGGCAGGGACCCACGCAGTTTTGCCGGCCACGGGGTCAGAGACCCACGCGGGTTCGGGGGCTTTGCCGGTGGACGGGAACGTATGTTCGATGCCGGCGACATCAGGCTTGTCGTTCTCAAACTGCTCTCGGAGCAGCCGAGTTACGGATACAAGCTCATCAAGACCATGGAGCAACGCCTTGCCGGGGGGTACGCGCCAAGTCCCGGCGTGATTTATCCCACCTTGACGATGCTGGAGGAAGAGGGGCTTGCCACAGTATCTTCAGAGGGCAGCAAGAAGGTCTACTCGGTAACCCCGGAAGGAATGCACTACCTTCAGACCAACGAGGAACGTGTAAAGGTGTTATTTGAGCGACTCGAAGAGACGGGCAGAGGCTTCCAGCGGGGCCGGTCTCCTGAGATAATGAAAGCCTTCAAAAACCTGCACGATGCCGTGGTGGCACGTATGCTGCGGGGGAACGTAACCCCGGAACAGATCAGCAAGATCGCAGAGGCTATGAATACCGCTGCCAGGACTATCGATGATTTACCAAGGAACACATAACAAAATGACCGCTGCAGTTCACACAGAAAACCTTACCCGGCGATTCAAGGATCTCGTTGCCGTGGATCACCTGTCCTTCGAGATCGGGCAGGGCGAGATCTTCGGCCTGCTCGGGCCAAACGGTGCCGGCAAGACGACCACGCTCTCCATGCTCGCGACCATGCTCAAGCCAACGGAGGGGAAAGCCACCGTCAACGGCATCGATGTCGAACAGGACGAGGACGGGGTCAGGAGGTCGATTGGCATAGTCTTCCAGGACCAGAGCCTTGATGAAGAGCTCACGGCCTTTGAGAACATGGACTTCCATGGCCGGCTCTACCGAATCCCGGCCGAGACGCGGAAGCAGAGAATCGAAGAGCTCCTTGCACTCGTCGAGCTGACCGACCGGAAGGACGATATCGTCAAAACATTCTCCGGGGGGATGCGCCGGCGCCTCGAGATCGCGAGAGGGCTGCTCCACCACCCGAAGGTCCTCTTCCTTGACGAGCCCACGCTCGGCCTCGACCCCCAGACTCGGAACCATCTCTGGCAGTACATCGCAACGCTCGCACAAGAGAAGGGGATCACGATCATCCTTACAACGCACTACATGGAGGAGGCAGACCGGCTCTGCAACCGGATCGCCATCATCGACCACGGGAAGATCATCGCGCTCGACACGCCCGCAAACCTCAAGGACGGGATTGGCGGCGATGTCGTCACCATAACATCACCGGACCCCGCTGCAATCGTTGCGGCCCTCAGGGAGCCGTGGATCGACCGGATGGATATCCATGACAATGAGGTAGTCATCAGCCTCCGGAACGCGGAGCAGCACCTCAGCGGCATTGTTACAATCCTTGTCGGCCAGAAGATTGCCATCAGTTCGATCTCGATCCACAAGCCGACGCTTGAGGACGTCTTCCTCTCGTTCACCGGCAAGACGATCCGGGAGCAGGAAGCGAGCGGCACGGAGATCATGCGCCGGCAGATGCAGAAGATGGGGAGGCACTAGATCATGGATATCATATACACGCTCTGGCTCCGCAGCATGAAGCGGTACCTCCGGTCGAAGAGCCGGATCATCGGGAGCATCAGTATGCCGCTCTTCTTCCTCCTCTTCCTCGGGTTTGGCCTGAACTCAGTGGTCAGTATGCCCGGGCTTTCGGGGAACTACATCCTGTTTCTCATACCGGGCATGGTCGCGATGAGCGTCCTCTTCACCTCGGTCTTCTCGGGCATCCAGGTAATCACGGACAAGCAGTTCGGGTTTTTGAAAGAGACGCTTGTGGCGCCGGTCACCCGGCTCGAGATCATGCTCGGCCAGACTGCCGGTGGCGCAACAACGGCAGTCGTACAGGGCGTTATTATCCTTGTCCTGTCGCTCTTTCTCGGGCTCTCGGTACACTCGGCGCCAGGATTCCTTATCGCGATCGGGTTCATGGTCCTGATCGGGATCGGGTTCACCGCTTTCGGGATCGCGATCGCGTCCCGGATGGAGGACCTGACCGGCTTCCAGCTCATCATGAACTTTGTCATCTTCCCGATCTTCGGCCTCTCGGGAGCGCTCTTCCCCATCAGCGCCCTTCCCGGGTGGCTCGGCCCGATCACCATGCTCGATCCCCTGACGTATGGCGTCGAGGGAATACGGTATGGCCTCACCGGGGTCTCGCAGATCAGCCCGGTGATCTGCTTTGCGGTCATTGGCGGGTTTACCATTGCGATGACGGTCATCGGGGCGTATTTGTTCCGGAAGATTACCGTTTAATTTTTTGGAAAAAAATTTCTGTGAGGGTGGCGGTGAAAGATTTCTCTTCGCTGATCTGCTCGTTGGTCCATCCCCCATCACAGAATTTGGGCGGGATGTAATTCCGGCGGGTATCAGCTTCAGTGATCATTACGGGTCAGATATATTGAATGTAAAAAATGCTAGGGAGTTCCATCGAATCTGCCACGACCCCTGCGTTCATTTACTTTAAACTTTAAGTAAATAACAAAGTAAATAACCCGGGCCGCCAATCATCATGAAAAGAACAAGGGAGTGATACCGTATGCAGGATGATATCCTCTCCATCTTAAACGAATCCGAAGGGCTCAATGCGAAAGTATTCTCGCTCGTCCGGCTGAAATTGCTCGCGAGCCTTGTCACCCTCGGACCCGATGGGGCCACCTACCGCGAACTCAAAGCGGCACTCGACATCAATGACGGCGTGCTGTTTGCCAATCTCAATGTGCTCAAAGACATGGGATATCTCACTTCCGAGAAGATAACCTCGGAAGGAAAAGAACTCGAACTCTATATCATCACGACCGAAGGACAGGACGAATGGATAAGAATACGGACCTGGCTGTGTCGGTTCCTCCACTGCGGTGCATGAATTATGGAAAAACACAAAAAAGTAATTGCCTTTTTTAAGGAACTGGGCTTCGCATTCGATATCTCACGGTTCGATGACCGGCTCATCGCCCAGAAACTCGTCTGCCTGCTTGGGCTCAAAGGTATCGACATCGGGTATTCCTGCAGTTTATATGTACGCGGACCATACTCTCCGGACCTGACAAAGGACCTGTTTGCATTCACCCCCGAATTCGAGAACCTGGAAACCGGCTCCCGGCTGAATACCGCAGAGAAAGAGGCAGCGGGCGAGCTTCTGCGGGTCTTCGGGCTCAAACCCGTCCCGCTCGAAGTCGGCGCAACCTATGGGTATTATGCAATCCGGCAGGATTGCGATCCGCTCGAAGCATCACGGCAGGTAAAACGGCTGAAGCCGTTCTATTCGGAAGCCCAGATTGCCCTCGGCATCTCAAAAGCAAAACAATTCCTCTATAAGCCTACCCGGAAGGATCTCGAAGACCTGAAACAGGAGACAGGTATCTGGCAGAGGGCCTCATTAAAATCACTGGAGCACTAACCTAAATGAAGAACGGTGCTGTCTGGCTCGTGGATCTCACCGATGCAAAAGGACATGAGCAGCGGGGGATGCGACCCGCAATTATTGTCGGGGGTGCGAACGGCCTTATCCTCGTTGTCCCGCTGACCAGCAGCATGAGCAGTGCAAGGTTCTCGCATACCCTCACCATTTCTCCTGACCCGCACAACGGCCTCGATGACGAGAGTGTTGCTCTTGTATTCCAGATTGTTGCTCTGGACCGGGAACGGTTCCGGCACCGGATCGGTGCCATCAGTGAACAGCACCGGCTCGCGATCGTTGCGCTTATCCGGGACCTGCTGGATCTGGATTGATCTTTTTTATAAACAGGGCCGGACGGGCCCTCGGGTTGCCGGTGAGGTTTACCCTGGCGAAGATCAATGTGCTCGACCGGGAAGTGGGAGTAGTTGTTGAGAATGATGAAGATTATATCTGCATCACCGATATCGCACGGTACAGGAATGCAAAAGAATACTGACGATCTTATCCGGAGCTGGCTTCGGAATCGCTAGCACGGTCAAATTCCTCGGCATCTGGGAGCAGCTCAACAACCCGGATTTTAATCCCGTCCAATTCGACGGGTTTAGAAAACAGGCCGGCCTCGGGCAGTTTCATTCTGGCACGTTTGTCTATATTCATGCAATTCTTTTCATCTGCCTATGTATCTAGACAAGTATCTAGACAAAATGTCCAGATTGATTCATGGTACTTCTTTCCTGAGTCTAATCATCTGAAACAATCATCTTGGTACATTGTCTACATACACGAAAATGCCGGTCGAGAGAGCGGGACGGGGGAAGTGCTGAGGGTGCCAAGGTTGTGCAGCGGACCAGTCACGGGTACCAGATCCGTCACAAGTATCCAACCGGTCCCGGATCAGCTGACGCGTCACCGGATTGACAGGAATTTCGACCTAATTCTCCGACGGAGATTTCACCCACCTCCGGACCCCCCAAAACAGGGCTTCTTTTCATTTTCCCGCACCATTGCCCATCCGGAGGGAAGAACTGCCAGCCAAATGCGTCTATTAGCGTACATTTGGATCTCCGACGGAAAAAATCCAATCGGAGCCCATATAGCCCGATAAAATCTCCTCATTGTACCGTTTTTTGGGAATTCATCACATTTGGGCCCGGCCGGAGGGGTTTCTCAACCGGGCTCTCCGTCGGAGAATGAGGGTTCGCGGATTGTATCTTCCCTTAGGGTATTCCGCAGGGATAATCTCCGACGTGAAATCACCTTCTCCGACGTAAATGAACATCCGGACCCCCTGTTATGCAAAAATATCCAGGAGTTTTGTATCGAACAGGGGGTCGGCGGATCCCCATCCGGGACCATATCGGGCTCCGTTCCAGAAAAACGGGGAATCGGGGGGCGTATCGGGGCCGGATTGGGGATGGTGTGAACTCGGGAAAAAGGGGGTTTGGGAGGGGAGATTCTGGAGGGGTTTAGGGCATGAAGATTGAGAGGATGCGTTTCGGATTTTCCCAAATTCCGGCCAGGAAAATTTCCGAAATTTTTTTGTAAAAGTTTTTGGCAGGGAGAAAAAAATTTGAAAAAAATTTCTGAAACGTTTTTTGGGAATTATTTTTGGCGTGGGAAAATATTTCCGGAAAAAATTCTGTGCGGGCCCGCTGTATTATTTTTCCTGAGGGGTCATGGGGATCAGAACCTTTTTTGTTGAGGGGGGCTCATGAAAAATTTTCAATGAGCGGCAAGGGGGTTTCGGGAATATTTTTACGATGGGGTATACCCCTCGTTGTTTTGATTTGAAGAGGGTCCGGCTGTTTCCTCCGGCGGCGAGCGGGCGGTGAGCGGGTTTTCTAAGAGGGGAATCTTTGAAATTTTTTGACGAGGGGGTTTCTAACTGAACGATACACAGGGTTTGATAGGAATATGAAGATTTAATTTTTAATCAATGATGAGATCGATAAGTGATAAGAATGAATCCTCTGATAGTGTCATTCTCCCATCCCCTTTTGAAAGAGAATAATAATAACTCCTGAAATTATACCGCCAATAATTGCAACGACGAGCTCAATTGAGTTATTCGGAAGTAAGTGAGATTCGTATTCCATTGCAAAATACATAAAAACAATTATTGCAACAAAATAAGTTATAAACCGTTTCACCGGTTTCATATACGGTAAGACATGAGCTTCATAAAATTCATTTAAAACATTTTTATGAATACGTTGATTTGTTGAATTCTCGTCTATTTTGATCATTTCTGTAGGATTTCTTTTTTCTTGTTCCGTAACCATGGGCATTGGTGCAACATTCTCTGACGAAGAATTTAATTCTGATAGCGAATTTTCCAAGGGGATTATTGGAACAAAAGTCAAACGTTTATACATTAGATTTAGGCAATCAATCAGTAGTGTTATACAAATAATTATTCCGATCAAGGACAATGTGAGATTTCCGGAACTCATCGGAAGTACTAATATTTGTGTCTGAATCATTTGAGCTACCAAAAAAACCAGAAAAAAAGAAAATACACCAAATATCACTATAATTACTCTTCTTATCCCGATATCAGATATTTTTCCGGTTAACTTTTCATTTAACAATTCTGGTAACTTTTCGAAATAATACCTGTATGTGTAGTATGTTCCGATGAAAATAAGTAAAAAAACAATAATTGACAAAGTAAAAACAAAAACTTGAGCCATTTGCGGGTTAGACAATACATAAATTGTTAAAATTGAAATCAGGCAGATAAAAAAAACAAAAAACAATATCATTGCCGGCAAGATCCTAATACTCTTGATTATCGTGGACAATGGGAATTCCTTGTAGTCCGGTTCCTCAATTTTAATGAAGTGAACTAAATCCCAGATACAAATAATCGATAAAATAATGACAATCATTAAACTTAACAGACTGCCAACATGGAGAAACGGATTTGATGGATTACTCTCCGGTGTTGCATTGTTTAATAAATAAATAGAAAGAGCTCCAAAGATTCCGATTAAAGTAAATAATTTGTATTTCGCCAATAGAAAATTTTCAAGATTGCGAGAGACTTTCGTATAACAACGAGGGCACTCCTGTGAATCAGTATTAACTTTACAATCACAATTGGGGCAATATTTTTGGTTTTGATCCATGATAACAACTCAAAATTTATTAGAAATTCTAGCCACCCAATTCAATTTTTGTCAGAAACGCCAGTGTATATCCTATAATCGTTCCCATAAGGAATGTAAATGCACCAGCATCCAATTTTCCGATCGAGGTAAGCCAACTCGCAACGATAACTATGATCGCTAAAAAGATGACCACGAGTGTAATTCGAAATATTGAGTACCAAATCTGCCCTTTTTGTATTTTTTCTCCGTATAACGTCAATCCCGTTTCCAGGATTCCTTGAAAAAATTCTTTGAGGGCTCTTGTTCCTTCAGGGTTTTTCAGAGCTTCATTAAAAAAGGTAGTTCTACCTTCAGCAATTTCTGCTAACTCATAGAGATGATCGTATTCACTTTTTGAAATGGTTATCGATTCCTCTTGCCCGCCAGTTAATCCTTCATCTGCCATAAAATTCCCCAGTTAATATTCTAATAATCGATTTGCACGCCATCTGATAATTCTATTCTTTGCCTTAAATAGATACAACAAGAACGGATAGTCAATTATTGAGTGATTTCTGGGACATTAAATTATTTTTACTTCTCGGTTGATGGTGAGGAGTATATTTGTTATTTTTTGTCGGGTTTGAAGGCCAGTTGGAAGGAGTGGTTTTTGAGGGGGGTTTATGGTGTGCGGGAGAGGGACTCCGGTGTCGGGATTTGTTGTGGGTCGATCTGGGATTTTTTTGCGGGAAATTTTCTGGAAACGGTTTGGGAATATTTTTTTTGCGTGGAAAAAATTTTAGAAAAAAATTCTGTGGAGGTTCGATGAATTTCGTTCTGAGGGGGTAATGGCTCACAAATATTTTTGCTGAGGGATACGGGAGATCTTGGAAATTTTTAATGAGGGGGCGGACCTTCTTTGATTGGCTTAGTGGGCCCAAGGTGTGATAGCGGTTGGTTCGGAGGGAGGGGAGATGGGGCGCGGGAATGATGGGCCAGCAATTTTGAGACTCGCAGGTTGGTAACTATGACAAATTTTTTTAAATTGTCATTTTTTTGGTTTTTCAATTTGTTTTTCGATTTCTTTACATTTCCCAATATTCTTAAATAAACTATGAAGGGGTTCTTCAGGAAATATTGTTTGAACAATTCTACAAATATTCAAATATTCCTTAATTGCCAATTGTCGAGCATTTATCATTTTTTGGTCAAGGTCCAATTTTTGATTGTCAAAATCTTTTTTATCAATATTTTTGAATACACGGTGAAGAATGAGCCGGTTACCATGTACTGCGATCATACGTTCCCGTCCATTTCGTGATTGTTGAATTCTTTTAAGTTCTTCATCGACACTTCGCATGATTTCGATATAATGCCACATCCGAAGACTCGTTAATCCTGGTGAAAAAAGTGAAGTGTAGGGTGGTTTTTCAATATTTTCCCATAATTGGCCTAATCGACCCTTAGCTTTGACGGCTAGAGAGACATCAGGATATGCACAAGCCAATGCAATAGTTGCGTCAATTAATGTACATCCTTCAGACGTACTTTGTATTTTTTCACCTCTTTTGTAGACATATTGTTTTTGGAGATCAAGCCACAGCTCAGTTTTAAGTCTTGCTTGTTGAGAATCCATCGAAACAAAATCCCGACCTTCAATCCGATTTTGAGTATTTGTTGAACGAGTTACTTCTGTTCCAAAATCATCGGGACAATTTTGAAGAGAGATGAAACGAATTTGAGCTTTTGCTTTAGTTGCGCATTCAGGTTTTTGCACGAATGCGGAATGGATACTTCCCACAGTTTGGGCACCATTCACAACACGAATATTTCTGCATTCAAAAACTCCACTCGCATGTTCCGAACCACCTATCGGTTTTTTCTTAATATCATCACACAAAACAGTAATACCATTATTGTAATACCAAAATTTTTCTGGTTCCTGAAGAAGTGTCTGCGAGATTGAGGCGTTTACTTCAGAATCGGTAATTACTTTTCTTAAATTGTCCTTTAAAATTCTTGGACCGTATTGATCATACCATCCGGCAATAATTTCAGCCTCAATTTGACCATAATATGAAATATATGGTTCTCTGATTTGCCCCCATTCAAAAAGTGATACATCAACGTTGATTGGATCTCCTTCAGTCCCACCAGTGACAAATTTATGTAATTCATCTTGAGTGAGAACCGTAAGTGTGTAAAATTCGGAGGGGGTATTACCTTTACGTAAAAAATCATCCAAAGAATCTTTCACAGGCTTTGAAATTTTATGAATGCCGGTATAACAAATAATTATTGAAAATTTTACGGCTGCGTCATCGAGCGCCGACAAAATTAGATCTTTTTTCCGATTTATACGTTCATTAAATCTTTCAAATTTTGCATCAATCAAATCATTAATTCCTTTAATCAATTTTTGAATATCACCCAACTTTGGACTTTTATCATCCTGTTGCATCCATTTTGAGAAAACGATATAGAAAATATTGTTTGATTTATCGAAAAAAATTCCGTCAATACCATTGTCTTCATATCCATCAACAATCGCATCCACAGAGGTTTGAATATCAGTATTCGCAGTTTTCATTAATGAATAGGCGGCGAGTGATCTTGACAATATCATTAATTCTTGATCGGCCGGCTTTGCCTTACACATATCAGACATATCTATTTTATCCGCGAAATTTTTCTCCAATGTAGAACGAATATGTCTGATGTGAATCTGACTCATAAGTAAAACCTGTAACTAAACTATTATAGATGTGTTGATTTTAATCCTAATTATTTTTAAAACAACATTTTGTTTCTCTTCTTTTGCCTCTCATCAACCTCTCTTGTTTTGACACATGACCTAATATGAACCAAAGTATGAAGCATAACACAAAAAATTTCAGATAATCCCGCACATCCTCCCATCCCCCGGGGGCCTGCCCACGCGGCTGGGGGCGCCAGCCCCCAAAGAGCGTCAAATCCCTACAGCACACACACCTTACAATCCTGGCAGCCGCACGGAATATTATCAATCTTCCACTTCAGCGCCCAGGATTTGATCCCCCGGATCACATCGACAATTTCAAGCCCGCTCCAGGTAAGAGTGTACTCGCTCTTCACCGGAAATGAGGACGAATCGATCTTCTTCGTGATGATGCCCTCCTCATCAAGTTCCTTCAAACGCTCCCCCCCACCCGACCCGAAGCAACCGGTAAAAAACCCCCACACAAAGGTCGACATCACGACCCTCTGCGAAAAAACGTCCCGGCAGGCCAACGAAACCTTCAACGCACTCGCACAAACTAAAACACAGGACCGGACCCCGGCACGCCGGCACAGGATACCGACGAATGGTTAATATGAGAACACACCAACCGCACTCATAAGGAAACGCTTTTGGACGCACCCGCACTCCTCCGGCAGCACGAACCGGAACTCAAACAGAGGTTCGGTGTTGCGAAGATCGGTATCTTCGGCTCATTCATTCGCGGAGAGGAACGGCCGGAGAGCGATGTGGACGTCCCCGTTACATTCCGGAGGGAGAGGAGACCTTCGATAACTACATGGACTGCAAGTTCTATCTCGAAGATCTCTTCGGGCGCAAGGTCGATCTCGTCATGAACGGCGCGATAAAAAAACGGCTGAAACCCTACATTCTCGGGGAGGTTGTCTATGCGTAGGACATCCCTCCAGTATCACGATGATCTCTGATTTCTCCTGGAAATAATGAATACATTTTTTATTCAATTGAATACATTATGTATTCATGCTGGAAGCGCTCATCTCATCAAAGACTCGGGTGAAGCTTCTCACGCTCTTCCTGCTGAACCCGGGGAGCGAGTTCTACCTGCGCGAGATCGTAAGGAAAGCAGAAGAGAACATCAACGCCGTCCGCCGGGAACTCGCCAACCTTGAATCCTTCGGTCTTATCACGAGCCAGAAGAAAGGGAACCAGCTCTACTATACGGTCAATACCGGTCACTACCTCTACGCAGATCTCCAGAAGATCATCTTAAAGACCGAAGGTGTTGCCGGGACCCTGCGGGAGGCCCTTGCCGGGGAGGATATTGCGTGTGTTTTTATCTACGGGTCATACGCGAGGGGAACCCCCACAAAAAAGAGCGACATCGATCTTTTCATCATCGGATCTGTTGAGGAAGACCGGCTCATCCCGGTCATCCATTCCTGCGAGCAGGCAACCGGCCGGGAGATCAATTATACCCTCATGTCCGACAGCGAATTTTCGCAGCGGAAAAAAGACAGCGATCCTTTCGTAAAGAATGTATTGCAGGAAGATAAGATCCTCATCAGCGGAAACTGCGATGATTGAAGATCTCGAGCGGGAAGGTCTGGTCAAGAGACTGACTCCGGATGTAAGAAAAGTGCAGGATGCGATTGCACTCGCTCACCGGGACCTGAAGACCGCAGGTATGATTCTCCCGACCGATCGCGACTGGGCCTATACCATTGCCTATAACGCGATCCTCCAGGCCGGCCGGGCGCTCATGTTCTCGAAGGGTTACCGCCCGGATGGTGCGAACCAGCACATTTCCGAAGTAAAATTCGCGGAGATTTTTCTCGACCGCAGCGACACGATCATTTTCGACCGGATGCGGCGCAAACGCCATAGTTCGGTCTATGATATGGCCGGTTCGATCTCAGAGACTAAAAGCAGAGTCTGCCATTAATCATGCGGAAGTCCTGATCAGAAAGATCGAAAATCTGCTTGGGACTCCGGCATGAACAGACTAACCGTGATATGATTAATTCAACAATCCAGTCGTGATGTGCGGTTACAACCTGCCACAACCGCCAGAACATGTATGGTTACAACCCATCACAAACCGACATTTATGGAGGGGTATAACCCCACAGATCTGTAACGCTCTGTGAACTGCCCGCTGCACAGAACCCGTGGGGGAGTGGACACCATTTTAATTTCGGCAGCAGGGTGCGGCAGAAAAAACACGGTCCCAAAAAATCCCGACACCCTACAACACACACACCTTACAATCCTGCCCCCCGCACGGAATATTATCAATCTTCCACTTGAGCGCCCAGGTTTTGATCCCCCGGATCACATCCACCAGTTCGAGACCACTTGAAGTCAACGTATACTCGCTCTTCACCGGGAATGAGGATGAATCGATCTTCTTTGTGATGATCCCCTCCTCCTCAAGCTCCTTCAAACGCTCCGACAAAATCTTCTGGGTAATATCACTCAGGGAATCCTTCAGCTCCGAGAACCGGCGCGTGTAGCCCGGGCCTTTATACAACTCAAGAATGATCAGGAGCGTCCACTTCTTCGTCAGGTACTTCACGGTCAGGTTGACCGTGCAGGCTTCGTCCATGGTATATTTTCTGAAACTCTTTTCTATTTAACCTTGGTATACTAAAGAAACCTTGTAGCAAAAAGATACGAAATGGAGTTGGAAGATGTTCTGTTACCAGTGCGAGGAAACCGCAAGAGGAACCGGCTGCACCATAAAAGGCGTGTGCGGCAAGGAAGACAAGACTGCCGGGCTGATGGATGTCCTGATCTGGCTCTGCAAGGGAATTTCTGAGCGCAACAGTGCTGCGGCAAAATCCGGTAAGGACAACAAAGAGGCCGGCCTGTTCATTGCCGAAGCCCTCTTTGCCACGCTGACCAATACGAACTTTGACGATGCACGGCTCCGCGGCCTCATCACGCAGGCCATCGCGATCCGGGACGCACTCCCGAAGAGCAGCGCGAACGAACCTGAGGCCTGCACCTGGACACCGAAGAGCGAGGCCGACATTGCAGCAAAAGCCCAGGAGATCGCGACCGCCGCAAACGGCAACGATGATCTCCGCTCGCTCCGGGCCCTCCTCCTCTTCGGGCTCAAGGGCGTTGCAGCCTATTACCACCACGCGGCCGTGCTCGGGTACACCGACAAAACAATCACGGACTTCATGCAGAAGGGGCTCGCATCCACGCTCCACGATCTCTCCGCGGGAGACATGACCGCGCTCGTTCTCGAATGCGGCGGAATCGGGGTAAGCACGCTCGCCCTGCTCGACGAGGCGAACACGAAGACCTACGGCAACCCGGAGATCACGAGCGTGAAGACCTCGGTCGGGAAACGCCCGGCCATCCTCATCACGGGCCATGATTTGAAAGATCTCCAGCAGCTGCTGGAGCAGTCTAAGGACAGCGGCGTGGACATCTACACGCACGGCGAGATGCTGCCGGCCAATGCCTACCCGGCGTTCAAAAAGTACAGCAACCTTGTCGGCAACTACGGCGGCTCGTGGTGGCACCAGAAGGAAGAGTTCGGGCAGTTCAACGGCCCGGTCCTTGTCACCACCAACTGCATCGTGCCCCCGAAGGATTCCTACAAGGACCGGATCTATACCACCGGCCCCGCAGGATTCCCCGGCGTGAAACACATTGCTGCAGGCAAGGACGGGAAGAAGGATTTCTCATCCGTCATCGCGCACGCAAAAACAAGCCAGCCCCCGCAGGATCTCCATGCCCCCGGCCGGGACCTCATCACCGGCTGCGCCCACAACGCGGTGCTCTCCATTGCCGGGACCGTTGTCGAGGCCGTGAAGAACGGCGACATCAAACGGTTCGTGGTCATGGCGGGATGCGATGGCCGGCAGGGCGAGCGGTCGTATTACACGGACTTTGCAAAGGCGCTGCCGAAGAACACGGTCATCCTCACCGCGGGCTGCGCCAAGTACCGGTACAATGGCCTCGACCTCGGCTCCATTGGCGGAATCCCCCGGGTCATCGATGCCGGCCAGTGCAATGACTGCTACTCGCTCGTCGTGATTGCGCAGGCACTTGCAAAGGCATTCAATGTCGGGATCAACGAACTGCCCATCTCCTACAACATTGCCTGGTACGAACAGAAGGCAGCGCTCGTCCTCCTCGCCCTCTTGAACCTTGGCGTCAAGGACATCACGCTCGGGCCAAAACTCCCGGCGTTCGTCTCCCCGGGCGTTCTCGATGTGCTTGTCAACAATTTCCAGGTAAAGAAGAACAGCACGGTCGAGGCAGACATCGCCCGCATGGTTCCGGCAGCATAAGCCGTATAAGGGGATACCCATAATATCCCCGGCGCACGTACCCACAACAAGGAAACAGTATGACCGAACCCCCAACAGAACAAAAAACCGCCGCTGACAAAAAGCGCGAGGAACTCGTGGGAAAAGTCCTTGCGGTCAATGATCTCGTCCAGTACCAGGACGGGACAGTGGCAAGCCGGATGATCGTCTTCAAACCGGCCGGCACCATCACCCTTTTTGCATTCGATGCCGGTGAAGGACTATCAGAACATTCCGCGCCATTTGACGCAATTCTCACAGTCACGGATGGCGTTGCCGATGTATCAATTGAAGGCGCCCCGTTCACGGTCAAAGCCGGCGAGATGATCATCCTGCCGGCAAACCGACCGCACGCGGTCCAGGCCCGGCAGCGGTTCAGGATGACGCTCACCATGATCCGGGAGTGAGACTTATGGCAGAATTCCATCTGGAGCACGGCGACAGGCCGGACAAGAAACGCGAGGAGCTGAAAGGAAAAGTCATCCGGCTTCCCGAACTCGTGGAGTATGCCGAGGGAACGGTCGCAAGCCGGATGGTCATCAACCGGAAGTGCGGCAGCATCACCATCTTCTCGTTCGATGAGAACGAAGGGCTCTCCGAGCACACGGCGCCCTTCGATGCCGTTGTCACGATCCTTGACGGGGAATGCGAGGTCTGGGTCGCAGGCACAACCTCCCGGATGAAGGAGGGCGAGACCATCATCTTCCCGGCAAACGTCCCCCACGCCCTCTCCGCGATCACGAAGTTCAAGATGAGCCTCGTGATGATCAAGGAGTGAGCGGCAACACAAAGGGGCGGGAACAATAGAATATTCAGAATCTCTTTTTTTACATAACACCGTGTTCACGGTGAAAAAAGGTAACCTGATAACTCGGCAGAATAACCGCAAGATTTTTTTCACTTATCGCCAGGGTTATACTGCATCCAAAAAGAGTAATTGAATATCCGTAACGACAGATCCCGTGACTGAATTACCGTGTCCGTGGGATGAGGTGATGGGTAACATGGGAAGGTACCATAATTTGTTCTATACCCTTTTTGCAACAGGGGGAATCGTTTATTTCAGTATATTCCTTTTTCAGGGAGTAATTGTCCACACTTTTCCCCAATCGGAATCTGTCATGATGACGGTTACCCGGATACCGGGAATGATTCTCTTTATTTTGGCTATAATCTTAGTTTCTGCGATTATTTTTTGTGGGGCAAAGAAAATCTATGCGTTCCTTTGTTTGGGATCAGAGAAAATCCTGACCTTCGTTAAAAAAGAGTAACGTTCCGGATCTTCCGCTCACTTTGCCTGTTTGACGGCCTTTTCCACTTCGGCCTTTGCCTTGTCTACTTCGGCTTTGGCACGGGAGAGGATCTCGTCAAAGGACTTCTGGACCTGGGCGGTTGTTTCCTTCACGGTCTTCTCGATATGCTTCTTGCCCTCATCCGTGGCAACAAGGTCGCGGGTGACTTTTGCGAGATCGTCCATGGCAACGATGACCGATTTGGTTGCGGATGTAAGGCGGACGTTGATCTGGCTCTCCTCTTTTGCGGGGGCTGCAACGGGTTCTTTCTCAACAACCCAGATGCCCTTTTCAAAGTGTCCTTTTTCAGTCATAGAAGTTCCTGATCTGAGATCTGTTCTCCAGATAATTAAAATGCCGGCACGCGGGTCGCTGGCAGCGCACCCGCGTCCTGCCGGCCGGACCGGGGTCCTTTGGTATCTTTCAGGATACCATCCCTTTTTTTACCGGCAGGAATAATGGAGACGTGCGAGGAACGTATGGGCGGCAACGAGACTGACGGCTACTACTGTTCGATCTGCGGCGGGATTCCCCCCGACCAGATCAAGATCAAGAAGATAGCGGTCGAGGGCAAGGATACCGGCATCGACCGGCTGGACTGGATACTACAGGAGGTGGCAAACCTGTGCCTCACCCGCGACGATGAGATCGCAGACGAGCTTGTCAAACGGGTACAGCAGTTCAATTATATCCCCTCAAAAAAGATGCCCGAATACCGGGAAGCGCTGCTCCGGGAGTACCGGATGCTCGGGCCGGCCGAAAACAAGGCCCGGGAACAATACCTTTTTTGATCCCTCCGGGAAATTTCCAATACACGGTTCCCGGTTCACCGGTTCCGTGAAGCGAACAGGATGCTCGCGATAACAAGGGCGAGACCGGCAAGGATGATGAACGGCAGCAGGGGATCGCTTGACCAGGGAATGCTGCCGGTCGTGTTGCCGGAAGTATTTGTCGTTGCGGTGGCCCCGGGCAGGACCGCCAGGATGGCGGAGCCGGAGCAGCTCACGAACGCATCCGTGCGCCAGATCGTGACCTCATAGGAGCCGGGAGGGAGGCCGGGATTGTCGAGCACCCATCTCCACCGGTTCACGGTCGCACCGGGTATAACGGCAAGGTTTGCGGAGGCGGCAGGGGCGCCGTTCTCACTGCCACGTATCTCGGCCCGGAGCGAATCACGGGGATTGACGTTCGTCTGGCCCTCAAGAATGATCGGGTCCCCGACTTTCACATCGGCCAGCCGTGAATTCACCGGATCGCTCATATGATCGAACGAGATCGAAGGATTCTCGACAATAAAGTAGTACGGCGTGAACACATCGTCAGCACCCGGGTTTGCCGCCGTGGATGAGAACTCGCTGATTAAGGGTACAACGCTTGCCCGGAGATTTTCCCGTGCGCCGATATCGGCAAACGTCCGGCCCTGGTTCAGGAGGATGATGTCCCCATTGTCATCAACCCGGTATTCGATATCCAGTTTCAGGTCCGGGCCGGGGTCCTGGACAACGAACGCGTACTGGCCGCTTGTATAGTCCCGCGTGGCAGCGGAATTTAACGAGAGGGAAAAGTTCCCTTTGGTATCCGGAATAATGATCTCCCGGCCAATGTAATTCCGTCCAATGACCCAGAGTGACGAGGTCCCGTTGATGGCGTTGATACCGGTTATCGAGAGCGCATCCCCTTTGGTTATGATCACAGGCGTGCTCGAAGAGAAGGCCACGGATGCCGAAGCGGGAAGCGCGATGAGCGGGAGGAGACAGATGAGAAGTAGCAGGATTCGCGCTCTGGGGTACATGGGATTCAGCCTTTTAATTTCTGATGAAGGGTACGCGGCGGTCTTTTAAACGCTTTCTGTATAGGTGTGCCACTACCGGTGTAAACGACAGATGGTGAGGGAAGGAACCGGAGGGATTGGGGAAAACGGGGATGGTGAGCCCCGGGGGGACTCCGGACCAACGGGACCGGAATCTGCTTCCGGCGGATCCGGAAAAAACCGGCGCCATTGCACCTTAAGCCAGGTACCTCCACGCCGGCCGGGTTTCCGGAAGATCGTGATGTCAGGTTCAGCAGGGTAATAAGGTTCAAGGAGCAGACATCCCAACAGGAAATTAAGGGCCAAAGGAAGGATCCTCACATGCCGGCACCGGAAACAAAAAAAGCAGAGATAAAAATTTCAGGTATGAACTGCGCGACCTGCGCTGTGACTATCGAGGAATCGTTATCGCAGATACCGGACGTGGTACAAGCCCGGGTGAATTTCGGCACGGATTCCGCCCACGTGGAATTCAACCCGGGAAAAGTCACCCTTGCAACACTTGCAAAAGCGGTCAGCGATGCCGGCTACACGGTTGTCAACCGGGAGGTGACGATCAAGGTCGGCGGCATGATGTGCGCCACCTGCGTTGAGACCATCGAGACCGTACTCAGGGCACTCCCGGGCGTTGTCGCCGCAACGGTCAATCTCGGTACGGAGAACGCCTATATCACCTACAACCCCTCGGTCTCGGATATCTCGGATTTCAAAGCGGCCATTGAAGATGCAGGCTACCAGTTCCTGGGAATTGCCGGGGAAGTGAGCGAAGAGGCCGAGCGGGCTGCCCGGGACGCCGACCTGCACGAGAAGTTCATGCGGTTTGTGATCGGGTTTGCCGTCAGCATCCCGCTCATGCTCGCCATGTACGTGCCGCTCCCGATCACGATGCAGAACCTGGCGTACCTGAGCCTCGTCATCGCAACGCCGGTCTTTATGTACGTTGCCTGGCCGATCTTCCGCGCAGCCGGGGTGGCCCTCCGCAACCGCTCGCTCTCGATGGATGTCATGTACGCGATGGGCACCGGAGTTGCCTACGCGGCGAGCGTGCTCGGGACATTCGGGATCGTCCTCACCAATGAATTCATGTTCTACGACACGGCGATCATGCTCGCCGCGTTCCTGATGCTGGGCCGGTTCCTGGAGACCCGGGCCAAGGGCCGGACATCGGACGCCATCCGGACGCTTGCCGGCCTCCGGGTGAAACAGGCAACCGTGCTCCACAACGGGAAGGAAGCGGATGTTGCGCTCGAAGAAGTGATAGTCGGCGATCAGGTCATCGTGAAGCCCGGCGCCAAGGTGCCGGTGGACGGGACGGTCGAGACCGGCAGGAGTTACGTAGACGAGTCCATGATCACCGGCGAACCGGTGCCGGTTGCCAAGGAGAGCGGGAGCCAGGTCGTAGGGGGAACCCTGAACACCAACGGCGTGCTCACGATCCGGGCAACGAAGGTCGGCAGGGATACCATGCTCGCCCAGATCATCAAAATGGTCGAGGATGCCCAGGGCTCAAAGCCGCCGGTCCAGCGGATCGCCGATATCGCCGTCTCGTATTTCATCCCGGTCGTGCTCCTGGTAGCATCGGCAGCGTTCCTCCTCTGGTTCTTCGTCTTCCATTCAACGCTCATCTTCGCGCTCTCGGCCCTCATCTCGGTGCTTGTCGTTGCCTGCCCCTGCGCCCTCGGCCTTGCCACGCCGACTGCGGTCACCGTGGGCGTGGGAAGAGGAGCGGAACTCGGCATCCTGATCCGGAACGGCGAGGCGCTCGAAGTTGCCGAAGGCGTGACCACCATGGTCTTTGACAAGACGGGGACGCTCACCAAAGGAAAACCGGAAGTCACCGACATTGTCCCGTTCGGGATTCCGGAAGACACCCTCCTTGCGATTGCCGCGAGTGTCGAGAAGGATTCGCAGCACCCCCTTGCCGAAGCGATTGTCCGAAAAGCCAATGCCCGCACCATCCGGGTCGAACCGGTCCGGGACATGGACACCATTCCCGGCAAAGGCGTTGCCGCACTATACCTGGACGAGCAGGTCCTGGTCGGGAACCGGGCGCTCCTCGCGGAGAAAGGGGTGGCCATCCCGGCCGCCATTGAGGAGCAGATCGCTACCCTTGAAGCAATGGGAAAGACCACGATCCTGGTTGTTACCGGTGGGCAGCCTGCCGGGATCATCGCGGTTGCCGATACCGTCAAGGATACCAGCAAAGAGGCGGTCGCCCGGCTTAAGGAGATGGGCCTCGATGTCATCATGATAACGGGAGACAACCAGCGCACGGCGGATGCTGTAGCAAAAGAGCTGGGCATCGGCCGGGTGATCGCGGGCGTGCTTCCCGGCGACAAGGAAACGGAAGTAGCAGCACTCCAGCAGCAGGGAAAAGTCGTCGCCTTTGCCGGGGACGGGATCAACGATGCCCCGGCGCTTGCAAAAGCCGACGTGGGAATTGCCATCGGCAGCGGCACGGACGTTGCCATCGAGAGCGGGGACATCGTGCTCATCCGGAGCGATCTCATGGATGCCGTTGCTGCACTCCAGCTCTCGAAAAAAGTGATGGGCCGGATCCGGGCCAACATCTTCTGGGCATTTGCGTACAATGCCGCACTCATCCCGGTGGCTGCCGGTGTCCTCTACCCGTCCTTTGGCATCACCTTCAAGCCCGAGCTCGCGGCTCTTGCCATGGCGGCAAGCTCGGTCACGGTGGTTTCCCTCTCGCTGCTTCTCAAAAAGTATATACCCGATGCAAAACGAGGGAGATAACTGAGGTGCAAGTATGGCAATCGATCCGATCTGCAAGATGACCGTTGACGAGAAGACTGCGAAGTTCACGAGCGAGTACAAGGGGAAGAACTATTATTTCTGTGCTCCCGGCTGCAAGAAGAAGTTCGATGCAGAGCCCCAGAAGTACGCGTAACCTGGCGGGACTAAAAAAACTGCGATACTCCGCGCGATGCAGGATATCTGCGCGGATTTTCCTTATTTTTCCCGGTTTTCAGATAATCTTCATATAGAATCAGGCAGCAACTTTTTTTAAGCAAACCCGTCCTGAACAAAGGACGCGGCGGGATCATGGGATTTTTCATCATCAGTCCGGAAATTTACTCCTGGGTCATCCTCCCGCTCCTGATCTTCCTTGCCCGCATCGGCGACGTGAGCATGGAGACCATCCGGGTCATCTACATCTCGAAAGGGATCAAGTACCTGGCCCCGTTCATCGCCTTTTTCGAGATCGTCATCTGGCTGCTCGCCATGGAAGTCGTGATGAGCGACCTTGCCAACATCGCCAACTTCCTTGCGTACGCCTTTGGTTTTGCCATGGGAACCTACATCGGCCTCGTCATCGAGGAGAAGCTCTCGATCGGGATGGTCATCATGCGGATCGTCACGACCAACGACTCAACCGACGATATCGCCGCCTTCCTTGAGGCAGAAAACTACGGCATCACGAGCCTCGACGCCACCGGGTCGAGAGGAAATGTCAAGATGATAATCACGCTCGTCAACCGCGTGGATGTCCCGGCGATTACCGCCCACCTCCAGACAACGAACCCGCAGGCGTTCTTCTCTATCGAGGACGTCCGGTACGTCAACCAGGGCGTGTTCCGGCCCAAGAAATCCAATGCCATCTCGGGCTGGTTCCATTCGGTCACGCAATTCTGGAAAAAGAAATAAGATTTCCCTTTTTTAACAATACCAAAACAGCTTGAGGATAATTTAAGTGGATTTGCCGCCAAGTGAGGTTATACCACATCCCGATCACGTGCGGACCACCAAGTCTGGAGACCCCTAATGAGAACCGAAATGCCATTGTCCAAGCCCATACGCCGATTTCTCCACCACACCGAAGAAATCCTCGATACCGAGATCTCGCTCCTCCGCCAGCCCGAAGCCGAGCCCGGCGGCACGCTCGTGGACATCTACACCTACGACATTGAACACAATGTCATCATCTTCCCGGCACAATACGTGGGTCTCCTCAAGGACTTCATCATCGCAAAACACTGCACGAACCTTTTGATCAAGGGCGCAGCGGCAAAGAAATCAAAATACCTTGTCTGTTCCTATACGGCGGACACGGTGTACAAGGGCATGCGCCAGATCTATCTCGACGCCCTCAAGGACGAAGCCAAGAAGGAGAAAAAACTCCCGGTCCAGAAACTCATCCAGATGCTCTTTATCCTGTTCTCCCACTTCAACGAGGATGTCAACGATCTTCCCTGGAACGCGATTGTCAACGCGAGCGTCTACTACCGCATGCCGAAGATAAGGAAGACCCAGCTCTACCACGTCATGAAGGAGAGCCAGAACGACATGGACGAGATGATCGAACAGGAAAGTATCGTTCCCCGCCGGTATTTTGTCCTGAACAAGGCCATGTTCTATGCCCGGGACATGTTCCTTGCAAAGACCCTGCCCGCCGACGAACTCATGCCGGTCTTAAACATCCCGCAGATGAAAAAATTCAACCATCTTGAAGTAAAGGAGATGCTCACCACCCGCTGGACCCACACCGCCTGGTACCAGTCCAAGGTGTTTGGCGACAACATGCTCGAGATCATCGACAAGCCGCTCGGGGTCGTGCAATGGAATGCCACGCCTACGCTCGATTATTACTATGATCTCTACAAGATCGGCGTGAACCTGACCAACAGCCTCCTCTCGTATATGACAATGAAAGACTGGTTTGTCTGGGACACGCCAAAACACCTGCTTTCGGCCCACGAGCAAAAAGAGGTGTACGAGAAAGATGCACTGAAAAAAATTTTTGGCGATCTCATTGCTGACTCATGGGAGGAGACTTAAAAATGCCAAAAAACCCGCTCAGGATGGAGGTGCCCGTATGCCATCGAAAGAAGTGATCGAATTACTCAGGAAAGCACATTCCTTTGCCCGCAGGACAAAATACAAAGAAGCCCTTGCCCATATCGAGAAAGCCCTGTCGCTCGACCCCCGCTGCGCCGAGAGCTGGTACATGAAGGGAGGGGTACTGATCGACACCGGCAATTTCAAGGAAGGGCTCGCCAACTGCGACAAGGCAATTTTGATCGATCAGAATCATGAGCAGGCCTGGTCGAAAAAAGCCCTGGCCCTCTTCCACCTCGAACAGTTCGAGGCCGCACTGGCGGCGAGCATCCGGGCCTCGACCCTTGACGGCAACGATGTCTCTGCCTGGTACATCCGGGGAGTCTGCCTCGATGAACTCGGCAGGAGCGATGAGGCCCAGGTTGCCTATGGCAAATCCCTGGAATTGGAAATTATTCTCGACATGCAGGCCGAACAGAAACGGCTGCGTAGATAAGATCCCGGTACCTTTTTTTTCATCATTGCTCAAATCCAGCGCCTGCGGGCAGAGTGCCGCTATACAAAAGCATTAAAAAAGGGAACGCCAATGAACGATCAATCACGGAGGATTTCCTATGCTTTCAAAGACCATGGAAGAAGCCCTGAACAAGCAGGTGAACCGGGAATTTTACTCGGCATACCTGTACCTTGCAATGTCATCGTATTTCGAGACCATCTGCATGAAAGGGTTCGCACGCTGGATGCGGGCCCAGGCAAAAGAGGAGCAGGCGCACGGCGAAAAGATCTATGACTACATCATTGCCCGGGGCGGAAAGACAACCTTCGCGGACATAGAAGCACCCAAAGCCAAATGGGCGTCCACGGGAAAAGTGTTTGAAGAAGTCTATGCCCACGAGCAGAAGGTCACTGGCATGATCAATGCCCTTGTGGATCTTGCCATTAAGGAAAAAGATCATGCAACGTTCGAGATGCTCCAGTGGTTTGTCAAAGAGCAGGTGGAAGAAGAGGAACAGGCTCTCGACATCCTCAACCAGATTGGGATTATCGGGGATGTTCCCGGCCATCTTTTCTACCTTGACCATCACCTGGCCAAGCGCGAATAAATCCAAACCCTTTTTTCCTGATATATTAAATCAGCATTAAATGCCCCGGAGTAGATCGATCCTGCTCATTGACGATCAGAGGGACCTGCTGGAAATTACCCGGATCTTTCTTGAACGCTACGGAGAGATGACCGTCCGGACCGCTGCGTCGGCAGTGGATGCGCTGGAGCTCCTCGGGAAAAACCCCTTCGATGCCATTGTCGTGGACTACGACCTCCCGGATATCAACGGCGTTGAATTTTTGAAAATTCTCCGGAAGAAAGGCGATACCACCCCGGTTATCCTGTTCACCGGGATCGGGAAGGAGCATGCGGCAATCGAGGCGCTCAACAATGGTGCCGATTTCTTTGTGAAAAAAGGCGATGAGCCCCAGACCCAGTTCCGGACCCTTGTGGACGTTATCACCCGCGCGATAGAACACCGCACGAGCGGCAGGGGGATGGGCACATCGCAGAAGATCCTTGAAGATGCGATCAACTTCTTTTCCGAGCCGGCCTATGCGGTCGATTACCAGGGAACGGTGGTTGCCTGGAACCGGGCAATGGCAGCGTTCACCGGAACGGATCCCGGTGCCGTCCGGGGAAAGAAGATTGCCGATATCTCCCCGGCCATTCTCGGGCCCCGGGCAGTTATGCTCACGGACCTCGTTTTTGAGAAGGACGAGGAGATCTCCCGCCACCGGTACACCGGCATCTCGCGGGAAGACGGGTACATGTTCGCCAGGATCAAACGTTCCCTGCCCGGGAGCGGGGAGAAGATCCTGCAGATGAAAGCTGCCGTGCTCATGGATGCAAAGGGCATGTTCATCGGGGCAATCGGATCCGTTGGGGAAATTGCGGATCCGAACGCGGGACCGGTGCCGGAGGAGACCCCATCCGACGACTGGGAAGCGCCGATGTTTCCGGATACCGCCCCGGGCGGCGTTATCGCCCGGCTGAAAAGTACCGTGAGGGCCGATTACAGGGAAGCCACTCGGCTCTGTTACAGTTCGGGAAAATATGCCGAGGCCATCCCGTTTTTCAACAAGGTTCTCGAAGCCGACCCGTCCTATGCCGTTGCCTGGCACGACCTCGGGGTCTGTTATCGCGAACGCGAAGAGGAGCAGGAGGCACTCCGGTGTTTTGTCCGGTCGGTGGAGCTTGAGCCGGAAGACGATGAGTTCCTGTACAGCCTTGGCGATATGCTCAAATCGATAGCACTGCATCACGATCATAAGAATTACCTGGATGCAGCAGCCCAGGTTTTCACCAAGGTCGTGGAGATCAATCCCAACCAGGCGGACGCATGGAACAGTCTTGGGATCTGCATGAGGGAGCAGGGGCGAGACGAATTGTCCCGCCAGTATTTCGATCGCGCCAGGGATCTTCTCATGTGGAACAAAGCCACCCGGAAGACCCGGAATTTTAACCTGAAAGCTTAAAGCCCGGACAGATCGTTTATACCTGTCATTGACAATACATCCGGATGAGGGTATCCATGACGCGGAGTCCGGTCTATTTTGCAAGCCTGAGGGCGCACTCGGATAAAGAGAGCACCACGGCAAAAGTACGGCGGCTTTTTGAATGTGCAGGGTTTGACAAGCTTATTGCAGCAAACGACAAGACTGCCGTCAAGCTCCATTTCGGCGAGACGGGTAATGACGGGTTCATCAGCCCGGTGTACGTCCGCCAGGTTGTGGAGAAGGTGAAGGAATGCCGGGGACTGCCGTTCCTGACCGACACCAACACGCTCTACCTGGGCAGCCGTTCGAACGCGGTCGAGCATATCACCACGGCGATCCTGCACGGTTTTGACTTTGCGGTTGCAGGCGCGCCGGTGATCATTGCCGACGGGCTGAACGGGAAAAACATCCGGAAGGTGACGATCCACAAGAAGCATTTCGAGGAAGTGTCGATCGCGGGCGATATTGCGGCAGCGGACAGCCTCATTGTGCTGAGCCATTTCAAGGGGCACATCGTCTCCGGCTTTGGCGGGGCCATCAAGAACCTTGCCATGGGGTGTGCCCCGCCGGAAGGGAAGCGGGCGCAGCACAATGCCCGGCCGTTTACGATGCCGGAGAAGTGCACCGGCTGTGCGTCGTGCATGAAGGTCTGCCCGGGTAAAGCGATCACCATAAAAAAGAAGAAGTCGGTCATCAACCTCGATCTCTGCATCGGCTGCTTCGAGTGCATGCACGCCTGCCCGGAACACGCCATCGATATCGACTGGGAAACCGAGATCCCGATGTTCATGGAGCGGATGGTCGAGTACGCGTACGGGGCTGTGCAGGGAAAAGAGAACAAAGCCGGGTACATGAATTTCCTGATCCGGATAACCCCGGACTGCGACTGCTTCCCCTACAGCGATGCCCCGATTGTCCCGGACATCGGCATCCTTGCATCAAAGGACCCGGTGGCAATCGATGCGGCAAGTTTCGATCTCGTGAACCAGCAGCAGGGATATGCGGATTCGGACCTTACCGCCCATCACCATGCGGGCGGGGATAAATTCAAAGGCGTCCATGCCCAGACTGACGGATACCGCCAGGTCCGGTACGGCGAGGAGATTGGCCTGGGATCGGGCACATACGATCTCATCAAAATCTGATTTTTTTAAAATCCGGTTTTTACTTTTTTCCTGATTTTTTGATTTTATCCAGCCATTTTCCGGGAAATTATGGTGGAAATATGCTTCCACCACCAGAAAAAACCGAAACAGTTATAATGGGGTGGAAAGCAAGCGCTTATTAGTGAACGCGTTTTAAATAAATTTACGTTTGAGCACAACATCTCTCTCAAACAATGCCTTCGCCCATCGGAGGTAATTCATCAATTTCTATCGGAAGTGTATTCATGAATCTTAGACAGCCAAATGCAAACGAAGCAACGGGAACGGTAAACCGCTCACGAAATGTTGCTCCGTGTTCAGGTATCTGTACCCGCTGCCTTGACGGATGCAAGGGCAGCTGTGAGATCTGGTTAGCCTCGTTCAGAGGACGGGAAGTATTGTACCCCGGCCCGTTCGGCGAGATCACTGCCGGCGCGGACAAGAACTACCCGATCGATTATTCCCACCTCAATATCCAGGGATATGCAGAAGGGGCAAAGGGACTTCCCGAAGGAACCGAGATTGGTCCGGACTCAGCGGTTTTCTCCTCCGTTAACACCGAGACCGAATACGGCTGGTCCAAGAAAGTCCAGATGAAGGTCCCGATCTTTACCGGTGCACTCGGCTCGACCGAGATTGCCCGGGCAAACTGGGAGCACTTCGCGGTCGGTGCCGCTATCTCCGGCATCACGCTCGTCTGCGGTGAGAACGTCTGCGGTATCGACCCGGGCTTAAAACTCGACGCCAAGAAAAAAGTCAAGGAATCTCCCGAGATGGACCGCCGGATCAACACGTACAAGAAATTCCACAACAAGTACGGTGAGATCCTTGTCCAGATGAATGTCGAGGACACCCGCCTCGGTGTGGCCGAGTACGTGGCAGCCAAGCACAACCTCGACACCATCGAGCTCAAGTGGGGCCAGGGCGCCAAGTGTATCGGCGGCGAGATCAAGGTCAAGACCCTTGAGCGCGCAATCGAGCTCAAGAAGCGCGGCTACATCGTCCTCCCCGACCCGACCCTCAAAGAGAACCAGGCAGCCTTCAAGGCCGGCGCCATCAAGGAATTCGAGCGCCACTCGCGCCTCGGCTTTGTCACCAAGGAAGGTTTCCTCGAAGAGATCGACCGGCTCCGCGACATCGGTTTCAAACGCGTGACGTTAAAGACCGGTGCATACTCCATGGTCGAGCTCGCAATGGCACTCCGCTACTGTTCGGAAGCCAAGATCGACCTCTTAACCATTGACGGCGCACCCGGCGGAACCGGTATGAGCCCGTGGGCCATGATGAATGAATGGGGTATCCCGACGTTCTATCTCCAGGCACTCACCTACGAGTTCGCCCAGAAACTCGAGAAGAAAGGCTTCCGCGTCCCCGACCTCGCCATGGCCGGCGGATTCTCCGATGAGCCCGGCGTCTTCAAGGCACTCGCGATGGGCAGCCCCTACTTCAAGGCAGTCTGCATGGGTCGCGGCCTCATGATCCCCGGATTCGTTGGCAAGAACATCGAGAAGTGGGTAAAGGAAGGCGACCTGCCCAAGTCCGTCTCGAAGTACGGCAACAATATCAACGAGATCTTTGTCTGCTACGAAGAGCTCAAGGAGAAGTACGGCAACAAGATGAAAGAGATCCCCATGGGCGCAGTCGGTGTCTACACCTATGCATCCAAGTTCCGGACCGGCCTCCAGCAGCTCATGGCAGGCAGCAGGAACTTCCGGCTCTCGACCATGACCCGCGACGACCTGATGGCACTGACCGAGGAAGCGGCCGGTGTTTCGGGCATCGAGTACGTCATGTCCGCCCGTTACGACGAGGCAATGGGCCAGCTGCTCGACTGATTGCTGACATATCAGTCGCGTTACGTCTGCTCGCCGGGATTATCCCGGCAAATCTTTTTTGGGAAATACAGCCCGGTTCTCCCGGCCTGATAACACAAAACCAGCTGAACAGGAAGAACCGGAGTACCTGCACACCGGTGGCTGCCGGTTCAGAATGTCCAGGAAAGGAGCCGATCAATGCATAAATCATACCGTTACGGGTTGTTGTTTTGGGGTTGCCGGTGCGGACATTCTCATGGTCACCCCGCGCCATATTTTCCCGGAACAGGACTGCCAGCACAATCCTGACAAAGACAATCACCATACCAATAAGGAACGCCATGTCAAACCCGGTCCCGGGTTCCATAATTGAGTGATGCGGGAGAAGAGATAACCGCAAATATATTTTCACTCATCGCCAGCGTTATCCCGAGCCTATCCGGATTATTCACCGGTAAACGTCACTACCTTCCCCGGGTACAACGAGAAAAACACAACCTCGCGGTCTGCGATGGGAAGTGCAGGCGTCTTCTCCCAACCGGACCCGGTCCGGATACCCTCCGTCGGTGAAGATCCTCAGAAAAAGGGTCGGGATGGGTAAGGATCGACCTCTCGTAAAATGCCCGGATTGGCAATCGGAGCTCGTATGTCCGACTTTTTCCGGACTCCTCTTTTCGGGTTCCCGAAAATAGATCGAATTGGGGGAAAAACGGTACAATGAGCCCGGATTACTGCCCCAAAAACATCCGGATTGGTTTTACGAACGTCGGAGGCCGTGAAATGTCCAAATAGCATCAATTGGGTTCGAAAAGTCGCCTGCGAGCGTGCAAGGGCCAGGCAAAACAAAGGGTACCCCCTTTTTCCGGGCGCACTCACGTCTGAGGGATAGGATTCTCCGTCGGAGAATCTGACGGATTTTTCCCGTCCCCATCATATCTTTTTTCTGGGGACGTTGAAGAAATTGTCAGTCCGGGGACTCCCTTGGGGAAAGACTCCCGGCAGTGAAAATGGGTATAACCGGATCCTCCATTATCCCTTACGGGATCCGGAGCCCCGGCGAATTTTTCCGAAAGGTACCGGGGCCGGAATTTTTTTTTTAAATGTTTCCGGTTTTTAAAAATTCATCTGAAAAACAATCAAGGACCCTGGTGCTATTTCAGAAAAACCGGATCACTTTGAGCGTTTCTTCCACAGGAAGATTCCCGCAGAAAGAAGAACGATACAAGTTCCAATCCCAATGATACCGTACTTTACACTTGGATCATCAAATGGCCTGAAGCAGCACGTCACATTTCTTTGGCTGGCTGCGGCTTCCTTGTACGCACCATCCCCCTTTTGGTATGCCTCTGCGGCTTTTGACCGGGCCTGTGCATAATTTCCCGCTGCCATCTCATCGTTCGCTGCCACTATTGCCGCCGCTGCTTGATCCCGCTGAGTGATGAGTGCAGGCAGTTCTTTGCTGTGTGCGGTCGATTGGTTTGCCTTGTACCAGCCAATAATTTCATCCGCTTGTTTCATCGGGACCTGAGCATCGGCAATCTTCTTCTCCGCCCAGGCCTTGTCGAGCAGGCGCTCGCCATCATCTATTGCATTTCCGGCAACTCCGAGTTTGTCCAATGCGGTTGCATGTTGTCCTGACGGCAGGGTGCCTGCAGCAGCGATATTCTCTTTTGCAACCTGGTATTTCACTTCGGCAGCGGAGGTATCGATTTCCATCGCAGTTTTTTCATCGATATGGGACCGGAATGTCTGGAGATCGGCCAACCTGGCGCGGTCTAAGGGTATGCAGTCACAGGGGTTAATGACTAAACAGGTCGCAGTCCTGTTTGATCCCGCGATTGGGTTGTTGCCGGAATCAAGTTGGGTGATCCTGACAACGGTCAGGTTCGTCACCTGCTCTACTCCGGGGGCATGCCCTGACAAAGTGACCATCACTTGTTCCCACACGACATTTTGGAAAACACCCGGCTCCCAATCCGAAAGCCGGACGGTGGCCTGTTGTCTGGCGGGCAGCGGCCGTGTCACGCCCTCCGAAATGACGGGAACCGACCAAGCAGGCTCCACAAGATCGGTGGACAGCTCCAAATCCGTTGCACCGGGAAAATCATTTTGACCGGATTGCGGTTTACTGATGATGAAGGTGACAATTACCGGCGTACCGGGCGTCAGTGATCCGTTTGGATCGACAACCAGCGGGGAGATGGTATATGCCGATGCCATCGGGGCAGAGATGAGCAGCAGTCCGATAATCAGCAATGCCGATCTCATTCCTGTTTCACCGCCTTTCTCTTCCTCAACCAGAATATTCCGGCAATGAGAAGAATGATTATGATGGTGATACCGGCTCCGGTTAAAAGAATGAATCTTTCCGTACCGGTTCTGGCATAAGGTCCAAAATAGCTGACACAGGCGCATGCTCCGTATTGGAACGTGACTGCATCATTGTATGATTCATTTGCGGACGTGTATGCGAGTGTTGCATTTGAACGGGCCAATGAATAACTGCCCGCAGTAAATTCACTATTTGCCGTGGTGAGATACTTCGCAGTCTGTTGGTGTTTCAAAAGAACCGGCTGGAGTCCCACTAAGTTTGTGGTGCTTTGGTTTTTTTCGAACCAGCCGATGATCGCCTCAGTCTTATCCATTTGTTCCTGAGCATCGGCAATCTTCTTCTCCGCCCAGGCCTTGTCGAGCAGGCGCTCTCCTTCAGCGATTGCGGATTGGGCATCATCATATTCAGAACGTGCTGTTGCATATTCAGCAGTGCGACGTGAATCAGCGGATTTGATCTTTTGCTGTGCCTCGTTATATTTTTGCTCAGCTGCCAAGGTATCGACTCCACGGCTTGCATTTTCTTTGATCTGATCCCTGAATGGTTCGAGGAGGTGTCTTGGCGCAGAACAGGCAATGGGGACGCAGCCGCAATTGATAGCCATCGGCGCATAGTGGAATTTTTCCGTGGAGATGATCCCCGCCGGCGAACGATCGATTTGTCTAATGGTTAGTACCGTCATATTCTCTGTTTTCTGGATGTATGGTAGCCGGGAGGAGAATGAGACATTTATCTTCCGCTCAAAACCCGGTCCTTCGGAGCCGGAGATATTCAGGGACGAGAGAAAGGCAGTCTTGTTTTTTATTTCTGCCCGCGAGGTTTCCCTCCCTTCAGTATACAGGACAAGTGACCAGTCTGGCTGATCAAGGGAAGTAAAAAATTCCCCTTCGTTCAGATAGCGGTCGCCTGAATCTGTGGAAAACGAGGTAACGGTAAATGATCCTGAGACCAGGCCGCATGACTCCGAAAGATACCCGGTTGGGCTGACAGAAAACGAGGACACTTCAAAGGCGTCAGCCAGAGGTATACATATCAGCAACAGACAGAGAAAAACAAGCCCGGCCCTTGGAAATCCATGCATCGGTAAAAGAATTATTGGTGCATTCGTCAAATATAGATGATTTTGACAGCAACAAAATTTTCACTCATCGCCAGCCTTAATCCGCACCCGACAACATTCTTGCCAATGAAAATTCCGGGAACAATTCTTCTCGTCCTGCTGGTCGTTGCAGTAGCCATCGTTGCTGCCGGATGCATGGAACTGTCCGGGAAAAATCCATCTGGTGCACCAGATGCCCTTGCAGTACCCATGAGTGCCGAGAGAAATGCCAGCGCGGAAAAACTGATGATCGATGCCAATAACCGGTTCGCATTCGACCTCTACTCCAACCTGAGCCGGAGTCCGGATAATACGGGCAGGAACCTCTTCTTCTCACCTTACAGCATCTCATCTGCCTTTGCCATAACCTATGAAGGCGCCCGGGGAAAGACCGCGGACGAGATACGATCCGTGTTTTATTTCCCGGAAAATGCAACCGACCGGCGCCTGGGATATGCCGGTATCTACGATAATCTCAACCATGCAAATACCAGTTATACCCTCCGCTCCGCGAACGCTCTCTGGACGGATAGATCGTACCCGTTCCTCCCGGCATACATCAGCACCGCAGAACAGAATTACGGGGCAACCGCAACCAGTCTCGATCTCCTCAGCCATCCGGAAGAATCGCGGCTGAAAATCAACCGCCAGGTCGCGGGCGTCACCGGGGACAGGATCAACAATATCCTCCCGGAGGATTCCCTTGATAGTGACACGGCGCTTGTCCTTACCAGTGCGATCTATTTCAAGGGGGCATGGGAGACACCGTTTTCCCGCGACGCAACAACAGAACAGGTCTTCCGGGTGTCGCCCAACACGACAACGCGCGTACCGATGATGCAGCAGATGGACGGCGAGGCCGAGTTGCCGTATATGGTGACTGCCACGTTCCAGGCCCTGGAATTCCCCTACGAGAGCTCCGGCGGGAAGAACCTGTCCATGCTGGTTATCCTTCCAAAAAATGATAACCTCACGGCCGTTGAAGATGCCCTTGACCTGCAGCAGATCGCCAGGATCAGGCAGTCCCTTAAATCGCACGAAGTGAAGGTCTCGTTCCCGAAATTTTCCCTTGAATCAACGTACGAGCTCCCGGAAACGCTGAGTGCCATGGGCATGCCTGCGGTATTCGGGAAAGAGGCCGATCTCTCCGGAATGGATGGCGGACATTTCCTGGGAAAAGGTCTGCAAATCGACCGTGCGATACACTCGGCATTTATCGATGTGAATGAGGAGGGAACGGAAGCGTCCGCAGCAACTGCCTTTGTGGGTACATTCTCTCCCTCACCGGTCTTCCGGGCCGATCATCCCTTCGTGTTCCTGATTGAGGATATGGACTCTGGTAATATCCTCTTCATGGGACGGGTCGTGGACCCTTCGGCGGAGTAAACAGAAGGTTCGTGCACAATCATAACTGCACCATTTTTTTCACTCAACGCTGGGTTAATCCGTTCTCTGTTCTGAATTTTAGAAATGCACAGGTCCGTTGATACTCACAGAGGATCCCTGGATCCTCACACGATGCAATACCCGTTTTTCAGGAATGCATTGTCGGAAACATCAAATTCTCCTATGAGGTGATTGCTAATGAGAATTCGATTGATTTTACTTGGCCTTTTTCTGATTGCCATCGGATTTACGGTATGTATCACAAGTGGAACCGTTGGTAATCTCTTAAATCAGGACACCATGCATTCCCCTTCGCCATCCAACGTGTTGCTCGTAACAACGACCGATAAAGATGTGGCATCAGACGATCGTGCTTATTGCAATGAAACCAGGGAAAGATGGGGTAACCTTTCCGGTATGACCTCCCCGACAATCTGTTTCGATTACGGTAAGAACGCGTCATTTGAACTGTCCCACGGTCCCGTGACCATTCAGCGGAATGATACTTCAGACCCCGAACAATCCTATCTTGTGAAGACCAACATAACCTTAAAAAATACCGGTCTCGCGCCCGTTGAGATGATTTATATGGTGAATAATCTGATGGATGATGTCGGTGATGGCTGTTTTTACAATTTTGGATTCGAATGCGGTGTAATTGATTTTGGGACTCGGAACCACGATGGATATTCCTGGCTGGAACCGGGAAAATCTGAGACAAAACAACTCAAAACTACTATCGTTTCACCGAAAAGTATCGAGTACTTGTCCTCACAAAAATTTCTTCTGAGTAATGTATTTGCGATTACGGTGAAATTCCCCGATGGGAGTTTTGACGGTAGTACCGGATTACGCAGAGAATGGCTGATTGATTTGAATCAAACGGTAACACCTTAAGGATTCTGAAAAATTTGCGGTTGATCCGGGATTTGATCTCAAACGGTGAAATAACCGCACCAATTTTTTCACACATCACCGGGGTTACACCGCCCTGGCAGAAACTATTCTCTGATAGCCGTTTCCAAAAACGCATGAGGATACGATGAGGTCAACCCCTCCCTGCCCCGGGCCATGCCAACGGCTTTTTATTAACCCGCATCCTCGACCGCAAATCAGACTGCACCTGCATGCAGTAAAAAAAAGGAATAGCCCGGGATCAGTCGTGGGCCCAGAAAACCTGTTTGTTATCCGGCCCGTAGACCCGTGTGATCCCCTCTTTATGGCTATGGGAAATTGTACCGCCCATGGGGACATCATAGCCGAATATACGGTATCCCGGGCTCAGCGGCGCATCGACAATGATCATGGGGGAAACATCGTCCTGGATTTCAAGCGACGAGGATATAACCGGTGCCTCGGAATAATCCAGTGAACCGGTAGCGGCATGCAGGACCGTGGCATGCATCATGCTGGTCGTTGCCGGCAACGGCTCGTACAGGATTATAGTGTGTGAATAACCTGCGGCGACCATACGGACATTCACGCCGTGGATCTCCCCGGTCTGGTCGTACTGGTTCCAGCCATAAGCACTTGCCACCCCGTCATTCTCGAGCAGGATACCGTGGTAGCCTCCCGCTGAAATGGCAGTATAATTATTTCCCGGAAGTGAACCGCGTCCACTCCCCCAGATGACTGCCGATCCATTCGAACGGAGCGCCAGGTTGTGATACCAGCCGGCCGATATTGCAACAAAGTCGTTCCCCGGCGGGATCTCCCCCAGGTGGCGTGATGTCTGGCCCCATGCAACGATCGATCCATTGGAACGCAATGCGAGCGAATGGCATCCGCCGGCCGATACTGCGATGAAATCGTTCCCATCCGGGACATCGGTCTGCCCGTAATCATTATTTCCCCATGCAGCGAGCGTATGGTTTTCCCGCAGGGCAATACTGTGCCAGGTACCGGATGTGATCGCAGTAAAATCCGAACCGACGGGTACATCAGTCTGGTTTAAATTATTGCGACCCCACGCGGCAAGTGATCCGTTGCTGTGGAGTGCGATATTGTGATACCCCCCGGCAGATATGGCGGTAAAATCGCTTTCGGTCGGGACATCGGTCTGCCCGTACGTATTGTCCCCCCATGCCACGACACTGCCATTTGCAAGGAGAACGAGACTGTGGAATGCACCGGCAGATATGGCAACAGGGTTCTGTACATCAGGGTAGTATGACTGGTTGCTGGCGTCATTTCCCCAGCTGTACAGGTATTCTTCAGAGGGGTTCGTTGCCGCTGCGACAGGAACCGCTGACAGGAGGAGTGCAAGCAAAAGTCCTGTTATCATGAGCGTATCAGAAAAAGACATAGTAAAATCACCGTTGTACTGGTTCATTTCTGATACAGACAGAGAAAATGCTGGTGTTGAGTGAAAATTATTCTGCAGTCACCGGTGCCGGTTGCCGGGAAACGATTGCTTCCCGGATCAACAGGAGGGGAGATAGAGACACAGGCCTGTTTTTGGGGGGTGCGGAGTGCCGGGAAATCCTGCATCGCCACCAGAGTTTTGTCGCTAAGTAAAAAGCAATTCTTGCAGCGGATCATACGCGCTTAAAAAATCCGGACCGGGTGAAACGGTAATTTTTTACCCGTAAAAAACCGGATGAATCACGGTAAAAACCGGAAAAACATCTGGTTCCTGACAGGAAAACCAAGTGAATCCCTGCCGGTACGAAGAGTTCTCCCGGATATCAGAGAAGAAATAAACCGAGAACATAGGACGCGAGGTTCATGCCAAACGAACAGACAATAGCGGCTTTCGGTTGCAGGCCGAGCACCCGGTTCAGGATTATCGCTTCAACAACAATGACCAGGGTTTCCCCGGTAACCGTATAGTATGCCAGGTTCACGTACGCGGGGATGACGAACCACAGGTACGGGAGTGTCAGGGCCGTACAGAGCATTCCCGCAAAGAGGATCTCTGCCCGTGAAATGGTCCTGTCCCGGAATACGATCCGGATAAGTCCGAAGAGTACCGGGATCTCGATTGCCCAGGTTGTGGCAAGCGCCAGGAAAAATAGTGTCTGGAAGAGCATGCTAACAGGAAATGCTGATGATGTTCAGGATGCCGCAATACAGCGATTCGACAGGACTTCTTTGGATCCCGGGACTGATTGTCTGGACACGGTCACTCTGCATGTTCTTATCGGAAAACAAGGTGCTGGATGTGCTGTTTTCACGGGATTGGTCTGGCAGCACTGCCGGGCGGGTCCCGGTGCGCATCGGTTGTATGTCCGTGGGGATATCGAACCGTAGCTGGTAATAACTTAGAGCATCCTTTACTTCCGTCTCGTTCATGCGCATGCCATTATTTCTTATGCATGAGAACATTGCCTGGGTTGAATTTTCTCTGCATTGCCAATAATCGGGTCCGAGATCTGTCCGGTAGCTCCCGGATTCATTTACAAAATCCGGGGCACCCTTAATGATGAATGTATCACACGCACGTTCATTTCTTAACCTTTGATCGTGACACCGGGTCTCGGCTTGTTTTGAAAGGGTGTACGTCTCACATTGTTCACCAAATTGGGTAATCTCTGATTCGGATGACAACATCGGCTCTCGTGAAAAATTTTTCAGGAGAAAGGGTTTTCCCCTGTATGTCCCGCTGAGATCACAATATGAAATTTTTATCATCCACGGCATGTCAGGATTATGGATATAACATTTTTCAGCAGGCCTGCAGGTTGCAGAATATGCGTAAACAGCATCATTATCCCCGGTGGCATTCAGGGCTTTTTTAAGACCGTACTTGTTAAAGTCAAGACCACCGGGCCAATCCCTGACATGTCCAAAACAATCAAGGGAAAAATCAACGGTATCATCCACAGGACTCCCGTTTTGCGTGATGAAGACCTCTGTCATGGTGGGTTGCATGGGATTGGCATGGACCGGCATAACGGGAATCAGTAACAGGGATAAGCAATACAACAAAATCTGCCATCGTCTGTTTATCATGTGTTTCCCAACCCAAAAGGTACCAGAAATCCGTGCTGGCATTCCGATCTCAATTTTAGTAATTTACGGGGATAAGCCCAGCGTTGAGTGAAAAAATTGGTGCAGTTATCCGGGGGTGGAGGCAATCATGGGTGCGATGAATTTTTTTCCATAGTGGGAACTGAAATCTCACTAGAGAAAAACCAGTAACTCTTGCATCCATGTTCCGGACGTCCGGTATTACGCCTTGCGGATAGAGAGATACCGGTAATCTCCGGGTGCGTGATCCTCCGGTCCTGATGATGCCAAAACCTCATAAATCTCGCTCGTACACCAGTTCGTTGTGGGTACTTCTATCTTCCACGAACGTTCTTCCGCATTCAGGTTCTCTGCCGGGACAGTTTCGCTTACATAGCCCAGAGTGCATTTGCCGCAGCAGATAGATCCGGGATAACTATCCGGATTTCTACAATTGAAACAGGGATGCATCGGCGATACAACCGTTACAGAGATAGGACTGCCGGCAGAAAGGTTGGTCCTTCCGGAGATGGTGAGGTTCGTTCCCTTGACCGGTTCAAGGAACGGGTCGATGACGATCCAGGGGCCGGAGGTTGTTGCCCCGAAAACTCCCTGATCGGAGACCGTGCTGTCCATGTTGACTGCATGCACTTCCATAAAATATGTGCCCGGGGAGAGAGCTCGCCCATCCTGAAGCGAACGATCTGTCAGGTTAACCGGCAGGAAGAAGGAATTAGACCCGTTATTTCCTGGCAGAACCGGCAGCGTTTCCCTAATAATCGGTCGGAAATCGATATCATGCCGATAATTCTGCTTATTGTATACCCGGGGATAGATCTCAAGGATGAGGGGATATCCCACGGGGAGGTTCGTTGTGCCGTTGACAAAGAATGGTGTAGATATATCCTGTACCCCGGGCGGGTCAAGATGAATCCATGATGAGGACTCGTTTATTGAGCCCTGGGGAAACGCGGATGGCCCGGTGGCCGTGGCAAAAACACCGTATTGACAGACTTTGACATCGACAAGGCACGTATCCGGCGTAAATTGAGGGGGATTGCTTGTCAGGGACCAGGACTTTTTGCCATCCTGCTCGCTCATGAAAAGGAGTCCGTCCACTTCAGACACGTTGTGCCCGGCTGCCATAGTATCCGGGTTCGAAGACGAGAGATGGAGGTGGACAATGACGTATTCGCCATTGGCAGGGATATTTCCTGTCCCGGAAATCGTTGCGCTCTTATTAGCGATCATGGCCGGGAGGCGATCAATGCTGATCCAGTAGGAAGAGGGTGTGGTTCTGTTGACGGTCTGATCCCCCTCAATACCCTGCACTTGTACCGGTACGATAGTTGTATTTGCCGAAGCCAGCCCGCAGGAGAGGATAATAACCAGCATGAGGATGATTGCAGCATTGCGTTTCCGGATATCCATGCATATCATTACGGGGAATCGATGCATAACGCCAGCGATGAGTGAAAAAAATTGTGCAGTAATTCTGTGACAGATCCGCCCCGGAAAATGCCGATGTGGCGCTAACAGGGCCGTTCGGGTTTGGGAGCAAATCACTATTGAATGTAACGGGGCGGACGCATCTGCCGTGTGAAAATTCCGGGCCGGGCCTCATTGTGGGCGGGGGCGGAAAATGGGAGGGGGGCAACCGGATCCGTAAGTGCAGGTGTTGCAGCCCCCATTTTGCTCATGGGGGATTGTATTGCTGGTAACGGAGAGGGTTACACGCAGCCTGCGGGAGCAGAGATCTCCGGACACTTACGGGCCTTGCTCGGGTCTTTTTACCGGGAATAAGAAACAAAGGGTCGCATAGAGCACTCCCGAAACAAGAATCACTTCAAGATAAAAACCCGCAGCCATGAGGGAACCATAAACCTGTGATTCATATGCATAGACAAAATCAGTTGCATGATATGCCTGTATCACACCGTCCATGAGCCATCCGACAAGGAAGGGAAACCGGTCGGCGGCGTGAGTCCATGGACGACCTATCATCATGTCATACTGGTGAAAGATCGAATATGCCAGGCAGAATATCTCAACAAGTGCCGCAGGGATGAGAACATAACAGACATTTGCCGTGTTCTCCAGATCTATTTTTTTCCTGAAGAGCGGGAGCGGGATGATGATCATGAGGGCACAGAGGAGGAAAAACAGGACGGTCTTTACAGCGGCAGCCACCATTCCATGATTCCCGGGAAGAAGATTTTCTGCGATAATGAATGCGATGATCGCGAGAACAACCGGAAGCCAGAACGGAACCGGAGTTATAATTTTTTTCAGGCCGGTATAGATCAGGATGGGTACAATGAGGAGCGCAAGGAAGGAGCCCAGGATGACAACCGGCCAGAAGAGTTCACTGAACATAGGTTATCCGGTTGTATCCTGGTTTATGTAATGCCAGCGGTGAGTGAATTTTTTTCATAGACCCGGCGGAACGGGAACGACGGTGCCAGCGGGGCTCCTGGTCGGGCCGGGGATCGCGTAAGGGACAGCAGCCGGGGAGGGAGGGAGAGGCCGACAAAGCGAAGTGAAAAACCTGAAAAGAGGGGAGATTACTATTGCAAGAAGCATCTGTTTCTTTGCCTGATAATCGCTCTTCCGCTTCTCAACAGAACACCTTTCCCGGGACCCGTTACCGGAACAATAACAGCCCGGCTGCAAAGGAGGCTGCATTCGCAAGAACCGAGACTGCGGCGGCGGGCAGGGGCCGCATTTCCAGGACCGCCATATACACCGCCGCCTCGAGCACGATCACGATGAGTTCCCCGGTAAGGGGATAATACCCCATGTCCAGGTATGGCGGCAGGACAAACCAGAGGTAGGGAAGCGTGAGACCGGTAGCGATGAACCCGGTGGCGATGATCTTTCTCCAGGATGGCCGGTCTCTCCAGAAGATCCGGGCAAAAATAAGGAGGATCAAAATCTCGATCAGCCAGGAAAAACAAAGCGCAACCAGAAACTGCGTTTCATACAGCATTCAGCGGGTTCCTCCGAAAATCCGGTTCAGGAAAGAGAAAATTCCGTGGGAGAAACTGGTCGTGTCTGGTGAACCTGAGATGCTTTCATTCCCCGGGGCTATCGGAGAAGACAACGGTACCCTCAGTTCGCATACCCTCATAACCGGGTGACCGTTCGGATCCAGGATCATATCCGAGCGGTTGATTTTTTCCAGGTAGCGGGAACACTCCTCCATCTTTACCGCCCGTTTCTTATCGTTTCTGCTTACGCATTGGTTGAACTCCGGGGTCTCATTATACAAAACGCCGTCGATTCGCATTGTTGGAAAATGGGACTGGAGAAAATACGCCTCCTTCTCTTTGGGAACCGGTTCAAGATACTGGGTGCAGTTCTCCATCCCATCCCCCATCCGGTCCGAACAATTCCTGTATTCCGGGGTAACCCGGACATAATCCTTCCCATCATACATCCCGACATCGCGAACCGATGTACAGTTGGGATCCGGTGTACTGGAGAAGTTGTGGATAAGGAATTTTTCGCCGCTCTGATCTCCTTCGATATCACACCGGTCGATATGCCGGTAATTCAGGTAATAGGGCTCGTAGATTTTGCACCCGTATGTGGGGCAGGTTGCAGAGAACGAGAAGACTACACTTTCGTTCTGCGGGGTCCTATTCGGTACCGGTTGCTCCCAGCAGTCCTGCGAGGGGTAGCAGGCCGTGCCATAGCAGTTCATGGTAAAGGAGACGGATTCATTAACCGGGGTTCCGTTTCTCTCGAAGAATACGTTTGTAAGTGTGGGGAAGGTTACATCGGCAGATACCGGGATAACACAAAGGACCACCACAATCGCCAAGGCACAGAGAATTCCCGCCAGGTTCCGGGTTGCAGGTAAATTACGTTTCATATCAGGTCACTTCTCACCGTTGGTTTCCTGCCCGGAAAATGACAAATAAGGCAGACAAATACCTTTTTAACCATGATAACCCTGACAGGACTCGTATACTATCTTCCTTGTTGCAGAGATGATAATCCCGGCGATGAGTGAAAATTCTGTTGCAGTCTCACGGGTGAGCCGGAGTGATCGCTGCCGGCGCCGGGGCTGCGGCCGGGTTGGTGGTGGCGAGGCACCGGGAGATTTGCGGGGCAAAACCGGGTGGAGGTAATACTCGGTTGCAGCCGCAAATTTTTCAGAATCCCTAAGGAGTTTCCGTCTGATTCAAATCAATCAGCCATTCTCTGCGTAATCCGGTACTACCGCCAAAACTCCCATCGGGGAATTTCACCGTAATAGCAAATACATTACTCAGAAGAAATTTTTGTGAGGACAAGTACTCGATACTTTTCGGTGAAACGATAGTAGTTTTGAGTTGTTTTGTCTCAGATTTTCCCGGTTCCAGCCTGGAAAATCCATCGTTGTTCCGAGTCCCAAAATCAATTACACCGCATTCGAATCCAAAATTGTAAAAACAGCCGTCACCGACATCATCCATCAGATTATTCACCATATAAATCATCTCAACGGGCGCGAGACCGGTATTGTTTAAGGTTATGTTGGTCTTCACAAGATAGGACTGTTCGGGGTCTGAAGTATCATTCCGCTGAATGGTCACGGGACCGTGGGACAGTTCAAATGACGCGTTCTTACCGTAATCGAAACAGATTGTCGGGGAGATCATACCGGAAAGGTTACCCCATGTTTCCCTGGTTTCATTGCAATAAGCACGATTGTCTGATGCCACATCCTTATCGGTCGTTGTTACGAGCAACCCATTGGATGGCGAAGGGGAATGCAGGGTGTCCTGATATAAGGGATTACCAACGGTTCCACTTGTGATACATACCGTAAATCCGATGGCAATCAGAAAAAGGCCCAGTAAAATCAATCGAATTCTCATTCTCAATCACCTTCATCCTAGGAACGGCTGGTTCCTGCTGATGGCCCCGGCATTGCAGTCATTACCGTAACACAGGACCATGGGCAGGGTCTGCAGATGGGCGGGTGAGGTTTGGCCGGTGATATTCATCAGTGAATTATTCGGAGGGGGTCGGGATAACGCCAGCGATGAGTGAAAAAATTATTGCGGTTATCCGGGCGATACCACATCGCCGCCGGCGCCGGGGCTGTGGGCCGGGCCGGGGATCGTAGTGGGGCACGGCACCGGGAGATTTACGTGCCCGACAAGGGCGAAGGAAACATCGCAAGGCGATGAGGGAAAAACTGGTGCGGTTAGTGGCCTTCCGGCTCCGTCTTTTTCAGCAGGATCCCGAGATACTGCACCACGCGAAGACCGGCAATGATCCAGATGCCGATCAGGATAAAAAGTGCCAGGCAGAAGAGAGCCGATATAATCCCGCTGACGTCAAGGTTCAAAAGAGTTGCCAGGATCCAGAGCAAGCCAAGCACCAGTAACCTGAGCATGATATCCCCGGGACTCATGGCCAGAATGGTGTTTACATCGGGAATAAACGATCTCTTTTCCCCGGCCTCCAGCCACCTGAACTGTATCAGGCAGAGGAGGCCGATACCGGCCGTGACCGCGAGTGCAAGGACAACGGATGGCAGGAGTCCTAAATTTCCCATCGAGAACAGGAACATTGATAAAAATGTGCAGCAGAGCGCAAGGCAGATCCAGGCAGTATTTTTCATAATAGTCAAAACCTCCCCGGCCAAAAACATCTATTCAACCGGGAATTTCCTTGTTGCATAGGTTATGTCCGGCCGTGTATAGCAGTGGCGATAAGTGAAAAATTATTTTCACCCGCAAGACCCGGGCGACACCGCATCCCCGCCGTGGCGGTGGGATGATCCGGGGATCGCGTGGGGCACGGGGCTTGAGGATCGAGAGGCCGACGATATGAAATGAAGATCGCGGGGCGGAACCAACGCGATGCTGCTGGTAGGGCAGCCCACCGCGAAAAGGGGGGTTCGTCAGCATCCCACCCATCCCGTAAGTGGAGGGAATATCCGTCGGTCCCTTTTTTACCGGGTAACTGCCCATAATGGTTTTTATTCAGACTGCCCGGTAACTACAAAAAAAATTGCAGTCAACTCAATATTTATTCGGGTTACCATGCAAGGAGATCCTGTGCCCCTGTGGCAGGAAGATCGTGCAATGAAACAAAATACAACGGGAAAATTCTTCATGATGAAAAAAACATGCCTGTGTATCTTTGGGCTTTTACTCATGGGGATGCTCTGCGTACCGGTGGCGGCAACAACGCAACGCCCGGGCTACTGGAATTTTGATATTGTCAACGACGTTCTGCCGAGCGCGGATATGCTTCTCGATAATAAAGATGACAATGCAGACGCGATTTACCAGAGAGTGTATGTAACAGACGACAATGATTGGATCGAGCTGCAGGTGAAGGTAACCGCGGGCCCGGATACAACCCTTACCATAAAAAAGGACTATATAACCACGCTCCGGAATAAATGTCAGGAGGATTGGGAGCCGGCCCTGGTTGCAGATGGCGGCTTTTTGACGTATGATGTGGATGCCGTATGTATCGATACCAACACGACAGTTCCCTCCGGAGCGTCAGTTGCGATTAAGGGCAAAGTCTATGAACACCTCAAGAAACGCGGTCTGTTACACGCTCAGATCGGGTCTACTCTCTATTACCAGGACTTTACCCACGTGGTCGAGCGCCATGTATGCAGGAAACATCATTTATGCTCGTAGAAAACCTTCACCATGAGAAATCGTAAGAATCGGTGAATAGTACAGACAATCATTTTAAAAGCGATTTCTTTTGTCTGAATCCGGAAGATTCTTGCGTTAAGATCCCCGTCAAACTTTCTTTTCAGGACGGAGATTTGGTTTTCCACGAGTTGTCGTCCGGGATAAACAACGTCATTGAACGGTTGAGCCATCTCCCGATGATAGGTACCCCCGGTTATATCATTGTTCCCGGAGCGAATCGGGATAACCGGATTGGCATGACGATCTTTACGGATCAGCCGGTGAATCGCTTCGGAGTCGTATCCTTTATCCATGACGTAACAATCCGGCTTTCGGATTTTGTGACAGTGCCGGAGTAATTTCTCGGCATGCCGGGTATCGTGAACCCGGCTGTTCGAGGCTACGAATCCCGTAATTACGTGTTGATCGGTATCAACTGAATTCGGGGTTTTCAGGAACGGTTTTCGGATTTTGCCTGTTCTTTCCGAGAAATAATGGCTTCAGTATCCGCTCGTGATTTTTCGGGAGACTAACAGGTGTGAATCCGCTCTCGCATAAACCCGGGAACGAGAATACTATTGAAAAATATATGACTGCCAAGGGGTACAACGGGGGTTGGGATCCGCAGGCTGCTGCGGGGCTCAACTCCCCATAACGATGAGGTGAAAAAATGGATAAAAACAGTGGATTTTTTAGTTGCCTGTTCGTTGGGATTAGTCTTGATTTTTTTTAGGTTTCTTGCTTGTGGATCAATAATGTGGTTTTTTGGAGATTTGATCTTCTTTATTTCCTTACATTTCTTCTCATAGGGAGAATGAATCTTCTTGAGGCGAACAGGAAAAACCTGGAACGGATTGCAGATCATCTCGAAAGCATCAGATTCTCTCTCAATACCCGGCAGAATAGCCGGGAGTTGAAAAAAGAATAAACCCGGGGCATGTATAGCCATTTTTCCCAATCTCATGTTTTTTTAATTGTGCCCTCCATCTTACGGATCCCCGGGACATAAACCGGGAAAAAAATGCAGCCGTGACAACATCGGTGCATACGATGAAGGGTATGAAAGCAGAAGGGAGAGGGATTTTGTTGAGCAGGTATTCCGGGAGAGATCAGATCTGTATTTGAAGGGAGTTATGCCTTCATTCCCACCATCCCAGATCAGGATTCTTTGATCTCTTTTGAAATATATGCCAGTACCCGTACGGAGCGGATGACGAAGAACATGCCAACTGCTCCAACCATGACAAGGCCCATGGCACAGATCATACCGTATATGCCCGATTTACTGAAGAAACCTGTTGAGAAAAATAGTGCATACAGGAGTCCTGTTGTCAGGAAGGAACAGATGACTGGATCCGTGTTCCCCCAGAACCGGGGAAACTCTTTCCGGATATGGGCATGCACAGCGATGACCGCAACCGGAACCGCAATAAAACTAAAGACCGTGATGGTTAACATCGAGCTGTCGAATAGATTAATGAACGTTACCAGACCGGTGACAACAACAATCAGGAGAGTAATAAACCTCATAGAACGGGTTTTTCCCAACAGGAGTGAACTGTTGAAAAAAAGTGTTCCGAGTATTGCCAGTGCCAGCCCGACAGGATACATCGGGTAAAAATCATAGGTTATTACGCCGGCTACAAAACACATCGCGATCAGGATAATACATCCGATAACAAGTGAGAGTGCGCTGATCGCAAACAATGATTGCGGGTTATTTTCCCCCTTAATGCATAGTGTATCATCAGTCATGGTTTCACCAATTTAACCCTTTAATCTAAGTGGACATTTAATGCGTTTCGAGCTTTGAAAAGACCGGGTTGCAGCACGTCACTCCGGAGGTATGTGAATACATAACCATCTGTGAATACACGATTAAAACATCGTTATAAGTGAAAAATTTTGTGCACTCATCGTTTATTTTTATTATCGTAAAAAAGAGAAGAAAGGTATGGATCTTTCTCGTATCCCCACCGGCATTCTCACCGGGAAAATCCTGATCGTTCTCGGGATAATTAATTGTGTAATCTATCCGCTTATTGTCCTGTTTTGGCAGCAGATAGCTCTTTCAACGCCCATGGGTAGCATAGGTATCCAATGGCTTGACGTGCTGACCACATCTCTTGTTTTGTATATTGTGTCATCTATCGGTGTCGCTCTGGGAATAGCAGCCCTCATGACAGAAGATTCCCGAAAAGCCGGTAAACTTGCCGTTCTTGGGGGGGTCCTTGCAGGAAATTTCATTAACTGGATCTGCCTGCCCCTGATGATCATCGGAGGCGTGTTATGTTATCTCGGTACCAGGCCCGTTGAAAAATAATTATTATCTTGAAATCATTTTCAGGATCTCCTGGAAGAACCTATTTTCAATCGGCACTCATCGGCATGAAAAATAACTGTATTTTTTTTTTCACTCATCCGCATAGTTATGGCGTGTCCCGTTGAATTCTCTCTATGAATCCCAATAATTCAGGAAACAGAAAACTGGTAGCCGTGATTGGAGTGGGTACAGGACTCATTCTCATCCTGTCAATCATTTTCTGGTTTGGGATGATACCCGGGCAGGTAAAATTCGAACACCCCTTTGATGTTGCTGTAACTCCTGACGGGCGGATCGTGGTTGCCGATACCCTGGATAACCGGATAATGATCTTTGATAGTGAAGGAAAACTCCAGCGTTCATTCGGTTCAGAGGGAAATGATACCGGTCAGTTCAGGTTTCCGCAGTCAGTCGCAGTTTCACCGGACGGGAATATTTTTGTGGTGGACGGCTGGAATAACCGGATCCAGATCTTTGATCAGAATGGGACATTCCTGAAAACATGGGGTTCCAAAGGATATCGCGACGGCGAGCTGGATTCTCCTCATGGCATTGCTGTTACCCCGGAAGGTAACGTTATTGTGACCGAACGGGAAAATAACCGGGTCCAGGTTTTTGATCGTAACGGCACATTCAAACGGAAATGGGGTGCAACCGGTCCGGCTGTTGATGTACGGGGGATCTATAACAAACCCAATTCCGCCGTCAGTAGAGATGGCAATGTGGTTCAGCTTGCGGAGGGCAGGATCATCAACACCTGGGATTCATTTGAGGATATTGATGACTATTCGTTCAACAATCCGAATGGTGTTGCCATTAACCGTTCCGGTGATATTATCATTGCCGATACGTTCGATAATCGGATCTCTGCTTTTACCGCGAATGGGACGTTTCTCTGGAAGACCCATAAGCGGGGGAGTATCCAGGGCCGGGGTCCCGGTGAATTCTGGGGTCCTTCTGATGTGGCAGTTACCCCCGGGGGAGATATTCTCGTCGCCGATGAGGTGAATAACCGGATCCAGGTACTCAGCTCTTCCGGCTCGTACAAAACGGAATGGCGTTCGGGAATGCTTGGGGGCGTCCTTCCGGTCTCGTATGACAACCCCTTTGGAATTGATGTAGCACAGGATGGAACGATCCTCGTTGCTGATACATTCAACAACCGTATTGTGATCCTGAACAAAACGGGGATTCCCCAAAAAGTGATTGGATCGCGGAATCCTGTTGAGGCGTTAGTGAATGAATTCCTCTAAAAAAAGGTCCTGAAGGATTTTTTTACGATATCCTTCACGACACGGCAGTAACTATTTTTCACTTATTGCCGGAGTTAACGCAGAACAGGGATCGCCGGTAAATATCAAATCCCCAAAAAAAATTATTCCCCTTTTCCCTCAATAATCCCGGTAACCATTTTCCCGATCGGTTGTCCGGTAATACCGGTCCATCGTTTCATCTGGCGTCAGGCATTCCCCAATCCAAGCTTCTATCCACCCCCGACGGCCCAGCCATCGCGGACCGGGCGACACTGCATCGGTCTTCATGGCCCACTGCATGAATTTAGGCAGGAAGACAAAGAGTGGCAAACTTCCGGCTCTCGACCATGACCCGCGACGACCTGATGGCACTGACCGAGGAAGCGGCCGGTGTTTCGGGCATCGAGTACGTCATGTCCGCCCGTTACGACGAGGCAATGGGCCAGCTGCTCGACTCATTGCCGACATATCAGTCGCGTTACGTCTGCTCCGGGATCTCCCCGGCAAATCTTTTTTCCGATTGTTTTTCCCAAAAAACAGGGGATTAAACGCTTATTTTTTTCTGCGTCTCCCCATGCAGATAACACACACCCCGATAACGATCAGGAATAGTACAAGGATGAGGGGGATGCCGATATCATCCGGTCCGGATGTCGGATTAGACGAATCCAAGTCATAATTAACACCGGTCTCCAGTTTCGGGGAAATTGAGACTAATAATTTTTTCAGCGGATCAAAACGATCCTGCACATCTGCCGGCCCTGTAACCCCCAGATAAATAATATAATAATTGATGCCAGAATACCAGGAATTTTCATGTACGATAAAATAGCCGGATGTATCTTTTCCACGATATTCAGTAACATTGAACTGCCGGCTTTTCAATCCGGAATAAACGGAATTATTGGATAAAACCAGTTCATCCGACAGGTTAATGGAGACTTTTGATACCTGTCCATGCGTCTGCAAAAAGCGGGATAACTCATTTTTTTTGGTTTGAAACATTCCCCTGTCATCAAAAAACCACACCTGGGTTACATATATTTCACCGGTTTTCAAGTAGAGAAAATGCTTGTATGCCCAGTACTGAGATAGTTCCGGGAAAAATGATAACGATGAACCGGACGTAATAATCCTGTTTTTGTATGCATAGACCTTCCCGGGACCTACATAATCCAATGTAGTGAAACGATCATCCGTCGAGTTATCCGATGAAAGATAAAGATCGTACGATCCCATGGTCGTATTATAATCAACTGAACCCGGGAGTAAAGACGGAATGCGGGATTCCGGCGGGGGTGGTGAGGCGTGGGCGACGGGAACCAGAGTGATGAACAGAATAAAGATGAAAACAATATTGCTCCAAATGTTACATTTTTTTTGTGGTTGATAATACATTTATTTCAACTCCACACCGGTCACGAAAAAATAATTTAAGTGATCACTGGATGAAAGCCATCAGAGAATACTCAAGAGATATTTTTGACCAGAACATCATAAAGGTCGTGCTGAAGGTGATTGTATCGAAATTCCGGTTCTTTGAGATAGAGCGGAAATTTATCAGGATTCACACGGTAATATTTTATCACTGTTTATTTTGCAAAAACCGGAATCCCTCGATACCATTGATACAGGCATTTTCATTGACGGATTGATTCGCAAGATCGATTCTCATATGACGAAATCCGTATGAGATAAGCCGGTTATAACTTCGGAATTTGCAGGTATAAATGAGACTCCCGCGCTTCACGTTCCTGATCGCCATCGTGAGGAGTCACCGGTGACATTCTGAACGACTTCCACCCGGTCTTTTCCTCAATAACATAGAATGCCGCACACATGGATCTTCCCGGCAAAATTTTAAAATATACGGCAGGGAGGGTTTGGACCGGGTAAACAACCACTGCCGGGAGTCTGCCAAATACGTTTCCGGAAAAAACATGAGGTAAACACCGGGAATGTTTTCCATTCACCGTTTGCCGGAATCGTATCGTAACAACAGGTTAGTAAGATCAGACCCTGAAAAATAATGAGCTGAATCCGGAAGTACACCATGACAAAACCCGAATTGCAACCGGAAACCATCCAGAAGCTCGGCTCTGCCGCTTACCCGGCCTTCGCAATGATCGCCGGCATGCAGCTCGACCTGTTCACCCCGCTTGCTGCCGGCCCGAAGGGCCCTGGGCAGCTCGCAGGAGAGCTGGGCGCAGATCCCGCAAGACTGGCCCCGCTGCTCTATGCCCTTGTCGCGGCAGGATTACTGACTGAAGAGGACGGGCTGTTTGCCAACACGCCCGAAGCGGATTGTTACCTGGTCAAAGGCAAGCCGGAGTACCTTGGCGGCCGGCACGCATTCTACACTGCCCGCTACAAGGAACTCCAGCAGACCGCCACGTCCATCCGCACCGGCCATCCCCAGGCAAAACTCGATTTCGCGCAAATGTCTCCTGAAGCAATGGAGACGTACCTGCGCGGACTGCATCCGGGAACCAGGGCAGTCGGGCGCCTCCTGCTGGATCACCTGGATTTCTCGTCCCGCTGCCACCTCCTCGATGTTGGCGGGGGATCGGGCGGCCTTGCAATAACTATCGCTGCGGGTTGTCCCCAGCTCCGCATCACCGTGCTGGAAATGCCATCCGTTGCACCGATCACGCAGCGCTTCATCAAGGAGGAGGGCATGGCCGGGCGGGCTGAGGTGATCTCTGCCGATGTCGTGAAAGGCCCGCTGACAGGAGTCTACGATGTCGCGGTCCTGCGGGCGTTCTTCCAGGTCTTATCGCCGACCGAGGCACGGCAGGCACTCAATAACCTCTTCCAGGTTCTCGAACCGGGCAGCCCGATCCTGATTGTCGGCCAGGTCCTGGACGATTCGCGCCTTTCTCCCCCGGCAACCGTGGCCTTCAACCTGATCTTCATCAATGTCTATGATGAGGGCAGGGCATACACCGAACAGGAGTACCGGAGCTGGCTGACGGAAGCCGGCTTTGCCGGAATTGAGCGGGTCATCCTCCCAAGCGGGGAAAGCCTCATCACTGCGCACAAACCGGCCTAGTTCCCGAAGGTTCCTCACCCCGGACCGGAAGTAATTCCGGTTCTGGGTGCAAGGCCGCAACCGGCAGCACGGGCAGATGACACGGACAGGAAATATCCAAAGCCGGGAACGAGCCATGTTCCGCCAGGAAAGAAAATTGCGTCAGCCCCGGCTACACCCCTACCCGGCCGCCGTTCCTTCCTTATCGATCAGCTCCAGGGCAAAGCAGATATCGGCCACGAGCTCCTCAAGAAGCAGGATCTCCCGGTCATTGAAGAAATTCACCTCTGCCGCATAAAACCGGATAGCCCCAATCGCCCTCCCACCGCAGACCAGGGGAATCGCTGCCGATGACCGGTACCCCCGGCGGGCCGCCTCGTGCCGATAATTCTCCATCCTTGGATCGGACGCAATATTGTTGCTGATCATGGGCCGGCGCTCGCGGATCGCCGTGCCCGTAAGTCCCATACCGGCGGGGATGTTGTCCGTACTTACGGAGATGTTGCTCAGGTAGCCCTCCTCGTACCCGCAGGCAGCTACCGGGAGAACGGTGTGCGTTTCCCGGTCCACCATACCGATCCAGGCCATGAGAAATTTTCCTTCCTCTACAGCAATCCGGCAGGCCTCCATGAGAAGTTCATGCCGGTCGCGGATATGGATTACCGCCCGGTTGATGCGGGACACAACCGCGTAAAGGCGGTTTAAGTGCAGGATGGTCTCGCCTGCCCGTCGGCGCTCGACCGACCGGGTGATGATATGCACCAGCTCGGCGAACTGCGATTTTGGCTCCCCGCCTTTCTGGAGATAGTGGTCGGCCCCGCAGTTCAGGGCCTCGATGACCACCTCCTCCCTTCCCCGGCCCGTGAAGATGACGAACGGGAGGTCCGGCCAGGCTGCCCGGATCTTTTTTAAGAATTCAATGCCATCCATCTCCGGCATCTGGTAGTCGGAGACGATCGCGTCGTATTTTGTTGTCCGGATCCTTTCCAGTGCAGCAGAAGCAGAGATGAGGATATCAACCTGCATTGTTCCGGATTTTTCAAGATACAGTTTTCCTATATCAAGGAGTATTGGGTCGTCATCGACATAAAGAACGGAAATCATAGTGTGTCAGACCTAAATTGATCGGGAAATGGTGATGGTACCTGCCATAACAACTAGACCCGGAATTTCCGGTTGGCTTCGAGTGCGGAGAGAGAGATGGTATTTACCAGCTCAACCATGCGGGATATTTCGCCGACTGCTGCGGATAATTCCCGGGTGGATGCGGCGGATTCTTCCGCTTCACCGGCCGTATCCCGGATTCGCCCGGCAATGGCATTGATGCGGTCGGTAATTTTCTCCGTAGTAACGGTCTGCTCTCCCGTAGCGGCTGCAACCTCGCAGGCACTTGCCGCGACTTTCTCAATATCGGATGCAATCCGGGTAAATGCATTCAGGGTTTGTGTGACTGCAGCAGTTCCCCTCCCGACAACGGACTGTGTCTCTTCCATGGCCGATGCAGCAGTCATTGCTTCTGCCTTGAGATGGTTGATCATATCTTCAATCTGTTCTGCGGATCTCCGGGATTCATTTGCCAGGGATTTTACTTCCGCTGCAACAACCGCAAACCCGCGCCCGGCGTCACCAGCCCGGGCAGCCTCGATTGCCGCGTTGAGGGCAAGGAGGTTGGTCTGGTTTGCGATATCCCTAATAAGGCTGACAATTTTCGAGATATCGGCCATCTGGGCTTCAATTTTTGTCACCATGCCGGACACGTTCTCCGTGGAACGGGCAATTTCCCCCATATTTTTTTCTGCACCTGCGGCAAGAACGGATCCTTCGTGGGACCGGTCGTTTGCCCGGTGCGAGATCGCAGAAACCTCTGACATGCTGGCAGTGATCTCTTCGACCGATGCGCTCAGGTCACCGACTGCCTGCAGGATCTGCCCTATACCTCCCGATACTTCCGCGGCATTGGTGCTGACAAGATCTGAGTTCTGGGCAATACCTCCAATCTCTCCCGAGGCATTCCGGATGCACCGGACTGCATTACCGGCAGAGGCAGTGAGGTTCTCCATCTCCTTGTTCACCGTGCGGATATTTACCTGGAGGCTCGCGATGATTCCCTGGACGGCATTCTGCATTTTTTGCAGCTGGCTATACGTAGCTTTTGTGCTCTCATCGGGCGTTGTAAAGCTATACCGGAGCGTGAGATCGCCAGCCCCCATATCAGCATAAACCATAGAGAGACCGGCAACTTCCTGTTCCATGTACCGCTGGATTGCCTCGATTTCGTGGAACTTGCTGTCGAGCTCCTGCTCGCCGGTCTTGCGGTCAAGGTAGGTCTTGATCATTTCCGTTAAGGAATTGATGAGGTTGCGCTCTTCGGCAAGGAACGGCCCTTCGGCTTCATGAGGTTTCTCTTCCAGGTATACGATATCCAGGATGCCCGGTTTCCCCTTGACCAGGAATTCGGCACTCTGTTTCCAGCGGGTGTCACGGTAATTCGGCGTGGTGACGATGATATCTTCAAACTGTATCCGTGCCCCGCATACCTCGGGATACTGCCAGCCGGGGGGAACCAGCTGGACGATTTTGTCAAGGACCTGTTCCCATTTCACTGAATCGTCCTGGATGAGTTTTGCCGTGGCATAAAAGAGCGTCTGCTCTTTCACCCGCTCACCGTAATCGTGGAGGAGTTTGGCCTGCTCGCGAAGTTTGCTGTCGAGCTCCTCCTCGCTGGTCTTCCGGTCAAGGTAGGTCTTGAGCATCTCCGCAAGCGAATTGATGAGGTTGCGCTCTTCGGCAAGGAACGGGCCTTCGGCTTCATGAGGTTTCTCTTCCAGGTACACGATATCCAGGATGCCCGGTTTCCCTTTGACCTGGAATTCAGCGCTCTGTTTCCAGCGGGTGTCGCGGTAATTCGGCGTGGTGACATTTACCCCGCCAAACTGGATCCGCGCCCCGCATACTTCGGGATACTGCCAGCCGGGGGGAACCAGCTGAACGATCCTGTTGAGGACCTGTTCCCATTTCACTGAATCGTCCTGGATGAGTTTTGCCGTGGCGTAAAAGAGCGTCTGCTCTTTCACCCGCTCACCGTAATCGTGGAGGAGTTTGGCCTGCTCCCGGTATTTTTTTTCAAGAATCACTTCACCGGTTTTCCGGTCAAGGTAGGTCTTGATCATTTCCGTTAAGGAATTGATGAGGTTGCGCTCTTCAGTAAGGAACGGGCCTTCGGCTTCAAACGGCTTCTCCTCAAGGTACACCACTTCGATTGTACCGCGGCTGCCATCCTTTGTTATGAATTCTGCCACCTGTTTCCACCGTACATCGCGGTAATTCGGGGTTTTTGCATCAATATCCGCAAAGGTGATCCTTGCCCCGCATACCTCGGGATACTGCCAGCCCGGAGGAACCAGGCAGACAATCTGCCGGAGAATATCTGCGGGAGTCCCAAAATCGTCCTGGATAAGTTTTGCCGTGGCGTAAAAGAGCGTCTGCTCTTTTACACGCTCGCCGTAATCGTGCCGGAGTTTTGCATGGGCCGATTCCTTTGCCTCAGAGGACCGGATGTCCGGGGTGATATCCCGGAATACCAGGAGGATGTTGTCAGATGATCCGGATTTCTGGAGAACCGGAATAATCTGCTCTTCGAGGATATAAGTCCCGGTCCGGAACCTGAAGGAGAGCCTGCCAAATCCACATCTCTTCTGGTTCCGGGCAGTTGCCGGGTCATCCCCGTTGCGGCTCACCAGCGGAAGATCCCCGTACTTCATCATGAAAATGGAATCCGCATCAAGCCCGCTCATACGGACAAACGCGGCATTCGCGAAAATAATTTTTAAATCTGCATTGAGTACGAGCGAAGACTGGGGTGTTTTTTCAAGGACACCAGTCATCAGATCACAAAATTGTGATGAATTTGGAACATATCCTGTATCGGGGCTTTCCATTGTTTATCACGCCAGGGATTTGACAGGTCAGAATATCGTTTTTTACCGATGTACTGGCCCGGATGTATCTTTTTGTCCGGTTTCCACATGGGACAGGTTAATTTTTGGTGGAAGTACAATTCCACCTTATTTTTTTAAATATGTATTGTTTTTATCTTGAATACCAACCCGTCGGGACCGGACAGGATCCGGTTCGGTTCCTGCCGGATCCAAAAGGGAGACGCGGGATATACCGCACGCGGGAAGGGGGTGTTTGTACGCCCGGTGAGATGAGAGAGGGTTCTCCGCGTGCCATGCCGGGGAAGGAAATTTTCAGCAGCAGCCTCCCGCCGGTCTCCGGAGCAGGACTTTGAGATCGCGGAGCCCGGTCCGTTCGCTTGAGAGCTCGAACCCGAGCCGTTCTGCATCGATCTCGATCCAGGGCGGCACATGGTCGCAGATGATCTCCAGTTCAGAGAACGCGCCGGCGTGCACGAACTGCCGTAGCACCTGCTTGCTGCTCACCTCGGGGCGCTTTCCCTGGATCTCGCTAATGGAGATGTAATATTTCCCGGGAGCAATCTCAAGCGGTGCCGGGATATCGGTGCCGGCCGGCAGGGGAGCTGCTGCTTCCTGCTCCTCCTTTGCTTCCTGCCAGACACCATTGAGAAATTCCGGGGGGGTCCCGGCGATCTCGTAGATCGAAAACCCGGCTTTCTCAAGCCCGAAGAAGAGGGCCCCGCTTGCCGACTGTGCAACAAGGATCCGGCACTCCCCGAGGAATGCCATGAGTTCTCCTGTTCTCGTGCGCAGGCCGGCAAGCCCGCCATCGCAGTCGAGCGCGAACGGGAGCTGCCGGTTTGCAAGCCACGTCCCCCGCTCCCTGCGGTACACGACGACCGTGCCCGGTTCGCTGAGCGGGACGGTCCGTCCGTCACTGCCCGTGATCGCGGCTATCTCTGATATACACATGATCTCCTCCGGGTCACAGGGCAAGACGCCCCACGGGGTTTCCGCCTTCGATATGCGAGTCGAGGATCTCGGGCACGTCATCGGCGCTTACCGACCCGTACCAGATATTGTCGGGGTATACGACCACGACCGGCCCCTTCTCGCAGATGCCAAAGCAGCCGGTGTTGGAGAGGAAGACCTCTCCTCCGATGCCGCGTTCTTCGATCTCTTCCTGGAATTTTGCCATCACTTCAAGTCCTGCCTTAGAGTGGCAGAACCCTTTCTGCTGCCCGTTCGGACGGGAGCTGGTGCAGACAAAGATGTGCCGTGTGGGTTTTTGCATATCAGATACCTTCTGAAATTTCTGTCCGGTTCGTTTCTTCGTACCGGAGCTTCCGGTACGAACCGTGTTTCTCTTCAAGGAGCGTGTTGGTGATCCGGTCGAGAAGCGCGAGCGTTCCCGCGTAGCCAACCGACAGGATCCGCTGGCCCCCTACCCGGTCGTGGACGGGAAAGCCGGTCCGGACTACCGGGATGCCGTGCCGTTCAGTGAAGAACTTCCCGCCGGAGTGGCCGATCGCGATGTTAGCACCGGCCCTGAGGGCTGCCGCTTCGATTGCGGCAAAGTCCGTTTCCTCCAGGACAACGGGCTGTTCATCGAGGCCCGGAAGGAGCGGTTCGAGCAGGGATGAGAGCCGGCTCGTCCGGGTCCCGGTCGCGATGACAACCGGGGCAATGCCGTTCTCGGTGCAGGTCCGCACAAGGGATAACACCAGTTCCGGTTCGCCGTAGATGACCGCCCGGCCCTCCGCATTGTACTTGTGGGCATCGGCCATGGCATCGAGGAGCCAGCCGCGTTCGGTAACAAGGGCTTCGGGCCGGGGATGTCCGCTGACTTTTTCCAGGAGGAAAATGAGCTGGTCGGCTGCCTCAACCCCTACGGGGAGCGGGAGGGTGACGAGCGGGACGCGGTGCTCCTGTTCGAGCCAGAGGCCGGGCGAAAGATTGTCCGGGCAGGTTGCACCGAACTGGATCGTGAGCGGGGCGCCGGGCATGGCAGCGATCTCCTCCGGCCTCGTCCCGCCCTCCGGGATCTTCCGGTACTGCCCGGCAAACGGGCGGTCGAGGGTTAAGGAATAATCGGGGATGAGCGTTGTCTCAACGCCCATGAGGGTGAAGATTCGTTTGATCTCCCGGATGTCCGCGGGGCTGATGTGCGGGACAATCACGTTGATGCGCCGGTGCGGCTCCGCGGGCCGGGCATAGCGGGCTATGATCGCCTTTGTTGCTGCCCAGTACCCTTCCGTGTGGCTCCCGCTGTAGCTCGGGGTCGGCACCGGGATGATGTCGGGACAGCCGGTTCCCTGCACCGTCTGGTAATCGCGGATGATCCGGTCCAGGTCCTCGCCCATGGTCTCGGCAAGGCAGGTGGTCAGGACACCGATGACAGACGGGGCATAGACGCGGCGGACATTGTCGAGCGCTTTTTTGAGGTTCGCTTCCCCGCCAAGGATGGTCTGCTTCTCGTTGAGCGAGGAGGAGGCGATATCCACCGGCTCGTTGAAGTGGTTGACACAGGTGAGGCGCATGTAGGTGCTGCACCCCTGCGAACCATGGACGAGCGCCATTGCTCCCGCAATGCCCCGGAATGCGATAACGCCCCCGAGCGGCATGCAGTGCTGGCACTGGTTCTCGTTCACCTGCCGGGCGGTACCGGCGTGTCCGGCTGGCGCCATCATGCGCCTCCCGCCGGGGCCCGGAGGTACTTCCATACCGGCGAGCAGGTGCTGATGTACACCTCGCGGGCAAAGTTCACGGCGCCATCGAACCCGGCCAGGCATTCCTTCCGGTCGTGGTTGTGGTCCACGAAGCCGACGCCCAGTTTGTAGGCAAGCACGCGTTCCTTGACGCCGCCTGCCATGACATCGACCTGCTTTTCAATGAGGAAGCGCTCGATCTCGGCCGGGTTGGTATCGTCGACCACGATCGCACCTTCCGTAAGAAGGCCTGCTATGGTTGCGTACTCCTCCGTTTTCCCGGTCTGGGTGCCGGTGAGGACAATCTCCATCCCGAGATCGCGGAGCTGCCGGATCAGGGCAACGGCCTTGTAGGCCCCACCTACGTAGATAGCTGCCCGTTTGCCGGCCAGTTTCTGCCGGTAGCGTTCGAGCTCCGGGCGGATGCGGGCATTCTCCCGCTCAATGAGCGCCTCGGCCCGGGCGGAGATGGCCGGGTCATCGTAGAACCGGGCGATCTTCCGCAGGCTCTCTGCGGTGTTTTCGGCGCCGAAGAAGTTCACGTCCATGAAGGGAATCCCGAACTGCTTCTCGAGCTGCTGGGCCATCCAGTGCATCGAGCCCGTGCACTGCACGAGGTTGAGGCACGCGCCGGGCGCCTGCTTTAAGGCGTCCACGGTCGAGTCGCCCGTAAAGGCTACGTTGATCTCGATTCCCATCTCGGCCAGGTAGCGCCGGGCCAGCCACATCTCCCCGCTGAGGTTGTACTCTCCGAGGAAGTTGAGTTTCTGCGTCTTTTCGACCTGCTCCCCCTCCTTTGGCGTGATGAGCCGGAGGAGGGCAAGCGCAGCGGCCCGGTACCCGACAACCTTGTTGCCGGAGATGAAGCCGCTCGACTCGACCGGGATCACTTCGGTGTTGTGGTGGCGCGTGGCTTCTTTGCAGACGGCAACGATGTCGTCGCCGATCATGCCGGTGACACAGGTGGCGTACACGAAGATCGCGGGAGGGTTGTACTTCTCCACGATCTCGTCAATGCAGGCAGCGAGTTTCTTCTCGCCCCCGAAGACCACGTCGCGCTCCTTCATGTCGGTCGAGAAACTGTTCCGGTACATCTCCGACCCTCCCGACAGGCTGCCCCGGATGTCCCAGGTGTAGGCAGCGCAGCCGATCGGGCCGTGGACGAGGTGGACGGCATCGGTGACCGGGTTCAAGACAACCCGGGCCCCGCAGAAGACGCAGGCCCGCTGGCTGACGGAGCCGGCAAGGCTGTCGTCAGCGCAGTGGATGCCGGTTTTGCTTTTTCCCGCAGTCAGGATAGAGTCCTGGCGTTCGCTGATGCACGATGCCCCCCCGGCTGGTATTGAGCTGGTATCCATGGTTTTTCTCCCGGGTATTACCCGTTATAACACAAGTTCGAAATCCTCATCCAGGCAGTCGCGGTCCCGGCGTTCCAGGAGCGCGTTACTGATCTGCTCGATTAGGCGCAGGCATCCCCGGTACCCGACCACTGGCATGAGCGGGTGGACGGCCCGGTCCAGGATCGGGAATCCGAAGCGGACGAACGGGATATCCTCGGCCCGGGCAATGTACTTGCCATACGATGTGCCGATCAGGAGATCGACCGGGGCCTCTTTGATCCATTGCTGGAGTTCGAAGAGATCGCCTTCCGCTTTGACTCGTGCACCGGTGATCCCCGCATCTTCGAGCATCTTCTTTATCTCGGGCTCGAAGGACTTGCCGGGCGTACCCGTGAGGACATACACCGGGACCATGCCCATGGCGAGCAGGAACTCCGTGAGCGCAATCACGTGATCTGGGTCGCCGAAGACCGCAACCCGTTTTCCCTGGTAATGGAAGTGGGTATCGATCAGCGTATCGACAACCTGCCCGCGTTCGAGCGTAAGTGATGCCGGGATCTCGACGCCGAACCAGTCTTTTATCGCCATAATGAAATCATCGGTTCCTTTGATACCGATGGGCAGCCTGAGCGGAATACCGGTGACCCCGCATTTCTCCTGCAGGACTTCTGCGGCATCGTGCGATGCAAAGGAGCCAAGCGCAAGGGTGACCTCCGAGTTACCGGAGTCGCGGATCTGCGCAACCGTTGTACCGCCATCCGGGTACATCTGGTACCGGCTCGTCAGCGGGGTGTCGAGCACGCCCGACGTGTCCGGGAACATGATCATCTTCACGCCAAGTGCGTCCACGATCCGGCGGATCTCCCGCATGTCGCCGGGATTGACAAAGCCGGGCAGGACGTTCATCTGTGATTTTTTTTGCGGGCTGTCGGATACGGCGAGGTACGAGACCATTGCTTTGCACATGCCGGAGAATCCCGTTACGTGGGAGCCATGATAACTCGGGGTGTTGACGTGAATGACCACTTTTCCTTCCGGGATCTCTGCCGTTTTGATGATATTGGGCAGATCGTCGCCTATCGTCTCGGAGAGGCAGGTGGTGTGGACCGCCATGATCTCCGGGTTGTAGATCGCAAACACGTTCTTTATCGAGGTCTTTAAGTTGGCAGCCCCGCCGAAGACCGAAGCGCCTTCGGTAAAGGAGCTGGAGGACGCGAGCACCGGGTCCCGGAAATGCCGGGTGAGGTGCATGCGGTGGTACGCACAGCAGCCCTGCGAGCCGTGGCTGTGGGGCAGGCAGGCGTGGATGCCGAGCGCGGCATACATGGCGCCGAGCGGCTGGCAGGTTTTTGCCGGGTTGATCTTGCCGGTCGTATGTTCAACGGGTCCTTCCGGTATGCATTCAAGCATGGGTTTCACTTCCTTCGCTGTTATCTTTCTCCCAGGGGGGAGTGATCAGTTTCCAGGCCGGGGACGTCAGGGCATTGACTACGTCCCGGGCAAAGTTCAGGGCGCCGTTGTAGCCGGCGTACGGCCCGCTGTAATCGTAGGCGTGCAGCTGCTTTGACGCAACACCCATCTTGTGGACAATGTACTTGTCCCGGACACCCGAGAGGAACAGGTCCGGTTTTGCGGTCCGGATCAGGGTTTCGACTTCGTGGTGGTTTGCATCGTCGATGATGACCTGCCCGTCCTTCATGTTCGGGTACATGCCCTCGTAGTAGCTGAGCGGGACAGCGCACTTGAGCTCGTCGAACTTCTCCTTTGACATGTTGAGGTGGACGTGAGCCTCCTTGTACATTTTTTCATCGGCCACGAGATGGAGCTCGGGGATGTTTTTTGAGTCTGCGTCGCTTTTGATGGTGGGGATGACCTGGCGGCCCTCATAGTCATCGCGGTGGGCGAACTCGTAGCCGGCAATGATCATCTCCATGCCGAGATCCCGGAGCAGGTACTGGTAGTGGTGGCTCCGTGAGCCGCCGACAATGGCAAACGCGGTCTTTCCTTTCAGGATCTTCGCGTACTGCTCAAGGGCAGGGGCAACCCGTGCGGTTTCCCGGGCAATGACTGCTTCTGTCTGCTGTGTGAGCTCCTCGTCCCCGAAACACCGGGCCATCTGGCGCAGCGACTGGTTCGTGGACTCGATCCCGATGAAGTTGACTTTCAGCCATGGCGTGCCGTACTTCGTCTCCATCATCTCGGCTATGTAGTTGATCGAGCGGTGGCACTGGACGAGGTTTAAGTCCGCGAGGTGCAGGTTTTTGATGTCCAGATAACTGGAGTCGCCGGTCAGCACGCAGTTGACCGTGTAGCCGATCTCTTTTAGGATCCGCTCCAGTTCCCAGCCGTCGCCGCCGATGTTGTACTCCCCGAGGATGTTGATGACGTGCTTTCCGGCTTTCCGCTCTGTACCGGTGCCTATCACGTTCTCCATGAGGTTGTTGTTTGCTATGTGGTGGCCTGCCGACTGGCTGACTCCCTTGTAGCCCTCGCAGTTGTAGGCGAGGACCTGGATTCCGTGGCGCTCCATGGCGGCTTTTGCCACGGCATTGATGTCATCGCCGATGAGCCCCACCGGGCAGGTGGCGCAGATGTTGATTGCCCGGGGGTGGAACGCGGCCACGACCTCGTCGATCATCTTGGCAAGTTTCTTCTCCCCGCCAAAGACAATGTCCGGCTCCTGCATGTCGGAGATGAAGCAGAGCTGGGAGTAGATCTTGTCCTTTGGGGTGGTGTCATCCGCCCGGGCCTTGTTGCGCCGGGTGCCCCAGCTGTAGTACCCGCAGCCTACCGGGCCGTGGGTGATGGTGATCATATCCTTGATCGGGCCGACAACCACGCCTTTGCAGCCGGCGTACGCGCAGCCCCGCTGCGAGATGATGCCGGGGATTGTCCGGGTGTTCGCCTCGATCGGGGGACAGCATTCCGCTGCCCCGTCTTTTACCATGAGATGCTTTTTCCGGTTTTTCTTCACCAGGTCCGGGTAGGGGACGAGCATCTCCTCTAGTGTTCCATCGATTTCTGCCATGATTCCTCCGGTTACCAGATAGCTGCTTCTCCTGTTTCGCCGGTCCGGACGCGGACGGCATCGGAAACGGGCATCACGAAGATCGTCCCGTCCCCGATTCCATAATCAGTCCGGTTTGCGTCCGCTATCGCTTTGATGATCCGGGGAACATCTTCATCGTGGGCAAGGATCATGAAGAGCCGGCGCGGGAAGAACCGGGAACCGTCCAGGAAACTGGTGACCATCTTCTCGGTATCCCCTGCTTCGCTGAATTCATCCATGCCCATGGACAGGAGTTTTACTTTGCATTCCTCGATCGCCTTTGGATCGGTAACCAGGTTTCCCCGGCCAAGTACTTTGACCGCGGTGAACCCGGCAACGCCGGCTGCAACGAGGGCTTTTTTGGTGGCGCCGGTCTTCTTCATCCGGACTACCGCCAGGATCTCTTTCATTGTCTTCTCCCTCACAGGCCCGCGGTGCCTTTCGAGATGGTGTAGACCTCGTCGACCGGGCTGACAAAGATCTTGCCGTCGCCAAAGGTGCCTTCCGCACCGGTCCTGGCAATCGACAGGATCATCTTGATGACCTTGTCCTTGGCATCCTCGGGAATGACCATCAGGATCAGGGTCTTTGGGATCTCGTCATAGACCATCCCACCGATCTTGATCCCTTTCTGCTTCCCGCGTCCCACGACATCGACCATGGTCGCCGCATTGAATCCCGCAGAGGAGAGCTCTGCAAGCACTTCGTCCTTCTTCTCCGGCCGCACTATTGCACGTATCAGTAACATTGCCACTCACACACCTGATTTGTCCTTGTTTTTTCTCCGGTCACATTGCGTCAAGGAAGCCGTGCTGCATCATGAGCTCTTCAAGGCGTTCCTGGGTCATCGGCCTCGGGATGACGAACAACTTGTTGTTATCAATGGCTTTTGCCAGGTTCCGGTATTCGTCTGCCTGTCCCGATGTCGGGTCGAAGTCGATGACGGTCTTCTTGTGGATCTCGGCCCGCTGGACGAGGTTGTCACGCGGGACGAAGTAGATGAGCTGGCTTCCGAGCTCCTCGGCGAATGCCTTGAGGAGGGGAAGTTCGTTGTCCACTTTCCTGCTGTTGCAGATGATGCCGCCGAGCCGCACTTTCCCGTTATCGGCGTATTTTTTGATCCCTTTTGCAATATTGTTGGCCGCGTAGAGCGCCATCAGTTCGCCGGAGGCGACGATGTAGATCTCTTCGGCTTTTCCTTCCCGGATCGGCATTGCGAATCCTCCGCAGACCACATCCCCGAGCACATCGTAGAAGACATAGTCGAGGTCGTCCGTGTACGCTCCCAGGGATTCGAGCAGGTTGATGGACGTGATGATACCCCGGCCGGCGCAGCCGACGCCGGGCTCGGGTCCTCCCGATTCCACGCACCGGGTGTTGCCAAACCCGGGCTTTAAGATCGCATCGAGTTCGATGTCGTCGCCCTCGTCCCGCAGGGTGTCGAGCACCGTCTTCTGGCACAGGCCGTGCAGGAGAAGCCGGGTGGAGTCCGCTTTGGGGTCGCACCCGACCACCATGATCTTCTTTCCCGCTTCCGCGAGTGCTGCAACCGTGTTCTGGGTTGTGGTTGATTTGCCGATACCGCCTTTTCCGTAAATTGCCACTTGTCGTTTCATTCTCGTTTCGCCTCTTCTTTCGCCATCGTTTCCCGGTGGTTCCGCTTGCGGGATTTCACCGGATTGTTTTCACACGCTTTTTGATTCGCCTGGATTTCCGGCCCTGTTGCCGGGATCCGCTCTTCACTGCATCCGGATCCTGCTCTTACCGGACCATCCGTACCCAGTTCCCGGTTCGGGACCACCAGATTCAACGCGTGCGATGACCCGCACCGTTGCCATGATCATTCCGCCCGGGGGTGAGCAGGTGAATTCAGCCTTCGGCCCGGATTGCTCCGGCATGCTGCGCCTCCGCAGCGCAGATATCCGGGAGAGTGGCGGCGAGCCGCTGTCGCCCGGTCTGGAGTGTGTAACCTGTTGCATGGTTCCTCCTGTTCTTATTACACAACAATGTTCATTTTACAAATATTTATATGTGATAGTAGGAATCTTCCTTCCATCTTAACCGATCAGATAGAGCATAAAAGATCATGAAAAATTCCTTTAGTATCAACGGGAAACCGGGTGCCGGGCTGCCGTACCAGTACAGTAAATACGGGGACCCACGCGCAGAAAAAGAATAGAACGAAATTATCCGGTAAAAATCCGGTAAAATCCGGTAAAATCCGGTAAAAATCCGGTAAAAAACCTCAAAAGTTCGGCAGGTCAGAATGGCAGCAGCGTTCCCTTCCGGGTTCTTCGCGCAATATTACCCGGGGACTATTGAGCCGTTGCAGGTTTCTCATCAGAACCGGCTGTTTCGTGAGCCGTACCCGCTCCAGGGCCTGGGCAGTCAGGTTTGCAAACGCAGTGAGGATCACTACCTGCTCAGGGGCGATGATCCCCCCCGGTTCCGTGGGCCGGATGCCCATGATGCCGATCACCCCTTGGGAGCTCCGGAGCGGGATATACCGGAGCCGCGAACTGTGCAGGGTCTCCGCATGTTCCCGGGACCGGGTGACAAGGATGCCGATGAGGGCCCCGACAATGATCATCCCGGCAAAGGTGACAGCCGCGATGAGCGAGAGGCTCGTGACATACTCCCTGATGAATGACGCCGGGATGAGCGGCTCTTCGGATTCAGGTTCCTTCCTGACATTCCCCTCGCCGCTGATCACGTAGACGTCGATCTGCCCGCTGTGGTGGATGAGCCGGCGATCTTCCCGCTATGTATGAGGAGATCCCCGTTTGACTGGACCGGGAAGATCAGTCTTGCAATGTCGGTGACAACAAGCGGGTACAGGATGCCCACGAGAAGCGTGAGCAAAAAAAGATCATTACCGCGGGTTTTGCCTGTTTTCTGATTATCGACTGGACCGTTTCGGTAGCCATACATGACCGCCACCATTGTCCGGGATACGGATCATCCGGGGCGGGTTCACATTACAATCGTGAAGATTGCAAGAAGATCTGCTTGCACAAAAAAACACGGGGGGATTATAAATCCCGTGCAAAAAAAGGAGGGGAATATTGTGGCCTCGCCACCCGTCACATGCCCCACATCGTGCTGGCAACCTGACGGGCGATCACCGGCTCCGCGACCCGGTTATTTCTTAACGCCCAGCAGGATCTGTCCGATCTCCATCCACTGCTTGCGAAGTTCTTCCCGGGGGATCCCGGCAATTGCCAGGTTGCGCATCCCGGAAAAGATCGTGATGATGGCAATCGCAAGGGTGCGGGGATCCACGTCAGTGCGGATGAGTCCCGCACGCTGCTGGCAGGAAATGCCGTGGGCAGCCATGTCAATACCCGTGGTCACATCCTCAGAATAACTTGCATGGATCGTTTCATTGCGAACTGCCATTGCCGCGATCTCGAAGAAGAGTGCATGGTATTCCGGATCGAGCGTGATGGACTTATCAAACAGTGCGGTCCATGCTTCGAGCGGAACAGAATTGGGAAAGATCTCTTTTGCCGTTTCACGGGTCTTTGCGTGGGCTGCCTTCACGATCTCCACGACCAGCTCATCCTTGTTTTTGAAATAGAGGTAGAGCACCCCCTTGCTAACCCCCATGTGGGCTGCGATATCGTCCATGGTTGTATTGACATAGCCCTGGCGGCTCATCACCGCGATGCCGGCGGAAATGATCTTCTTCCTGGCCTCTTCCTTGTATTCCGGTACTACTCTGGGCATGCTGCTGACAGATGTTAGGTGTTTGGGAAATATAAATCTGACTGATCAGTAATAAAAATGACTGACTAGTAAGTTTTAATAATGACCAATGCGTATTTTTTAGGAACACCTGTCTGTAACCATCATAATCGGTGAATTTTATGGAAAAAAACAAAACCCTGATACCCGATTCAAAAAAGATACCCCTTATCATGGCCGGGGTCATGCTCGGCCTCCTGATCGCTTCACTGGACGGAACAATTGTCAGCACCGTGATGCCGACAATCATCAGCGATCTCCACGGCATGGAATATTATGTCTGGCCATTTGCCGTGTACCTCCTGACCTCGACCATCGCAATTGTGGTTTTCGGCCGGTGTTCCGACATGTTCGGCAGGAAAACGATCTTCCTTACCGGCATTGCGATCTTCCTTACCGGCTCTGTACTCTGCGGGATTGCACCGGGGATGATCTGGCTCATCCTCTTCCGCGGCCTGCAGGGCATCGGCGGCGGGATCCTCACATCGCTTGCCTTCATCATCGTTGCCGAACTCTTCCCGGTCTGGGAACGGGGCAAATACATCGGCATCCTCGTATCAGCATACGGCATAGCAAGCATCATCGGCCCGGTACTTGGCGGCATGATCACGGATACTCTCGGCTGGCGCTGGGTGTTCTACATCAATATCCCTCTCGGTGCGATCGCCGCGTTCCTGGTCATCAAGGAGGTTCCCGAGACCGCGGAGATCCCGGAGCGCCGGGAGATCGATTATGCCGGCATCGCTACCTTCACCGCATCGATGGTGCCACTGTTTATCGCCGTTTCCTGCGGCGGGACCGTACTGGCGTGGACCTCGCCGCAGGTTATCGGTCTCCTGATACTCTCGGTTGTGCTACTGTTCATGTTCATCCGCGCCGAGCGGATTGCAAAGAATCCCCTGCTGCCCCTGCATCTTTTCAGTAGCCGGACCTACACGTTCACGGCGGTTGCCTCGTTCCTTGTCAATGCCCTGATGTATGCCGGGATCATTTACCTGCCGCTCTTCATGCAGGATGTGGCAAAGACCAGTGCCAGCGGTGCCGGGATGCTGGTCATGCCGATGGTGTTCTCCCTCATCATTGCATCGGTCCTGGCCGGTAGGATCATCACGGCTATGCGGCGTTACAAACCGGTTGCCGTAGGCGGATTTGTGATCGTTGGCACCGGGATCCTGATGCTCGCAACCCTCTCGCCGTCGTCATCCATAGCATTCATAATTGTGGCCACGATCCTTCTCGGTGCGGGTACCGGCACCCTGTTCCCGGTACTTTCCATCGCGGCCCAGAACGCCCTGCCTCCCCGGGATCTCGGGATCGTCACGTCTTCGCAGCAGTTTTTCCGGAACATGGGAGCAACGCTCCTGACCCCGGTCTTCGGGTTTGTCATGTATGCGGGGCTCGGGCAACAGATCGACCGGAGCAGTCTCCTCAATATACCCCCGGAAACACTTGCCCATGGAATCCAGCTCGTGTTTGTTTCCTGTATCCTGATCGTAGCGGTTGCAATCCTGCTGATGCTGATGCTCGAGGAGATCCCGTTCCGGTCCCGTGGACGTCCTGTTCCAGAGGGGACTGCAGAGGCGGAATGAGAGAGATGGGCACCGTATCATCAGGGATGAAAGTATCATGAGAAAACCAGCCACGGGCCGATGGTCGCAAAAGACGCGAAGAAAAAACCAGTCAATGTCTCCTTACGGACGACTGCCGGAAAAGGGAGGATACCCATGATAAAAGAGATCTTCGAAAGCATTGCACATACGATCATCCGGAACCCGAAACGGGTTGCCGCCATGGTCCTGGCACTTTTCTGCATCGGCCTCTTCGGTATGACCCTGCTCGTCATGCAGACGGGATGGCAGACCTATATGGACAAGGATTCCCAGAAAGGGATCCTCCAGTCGAAATATGACATGGACTTCAAGGCTGACACACTGATCCTCATTGTCGAAGCCGCGGACCCTTACAGTCCGGATGTTGTTGCTTATATTGACAACCTGGAGACGGATCTGCTCCAGCAGCAGAACATCAACAGTGCCCAGAGTATCGTCAATGTACTCAAAAAGGCCAACAACGGCGTTCTCCCTTCATCGCAAGCTGATACGGAGCGCATTATCACTGCCCTACCCGAGAGCACCCGCAACCAGGTAGCGCCATCCAATGTGATGACGCTCGTCCAGGTCCGGCTGGACCTGGGATTATCAGATCAGGTCCAGACCACGGTACTGAACAACATCGGTTTGATCGTTAAAGATTCCACGCCCCCGCCCGGAGTAACGGTTGAAATTTCCGGGTCCCCTGCGTTCTACCAGCAGATGAGGGCCGGGCAATCGCGTGACATGGCTACCCTCATCGGCGGGGCCCTGATACTGATGATCCTCACGATGGGGATCCTCTTCGCTTATGTCCGGTACCGGTTCATGCCGGTCCTGCTCGTGGCGATCGGCCTCGTAACCTCGCTTGGCCTGATAGGACTTGCCGGAATCAAGCTGAACATGGCGGTGATCGGGGCCTTCCCGGTTCTGATCGGCCTTGGGATCGATTATGCGATCCAGTTCCATGCCCGGTTCGATGAGGAGGCGAGGAAAGGATCCCTTGAGGATGCCGTCTTCGTGACCGTGACCCGCACCGGTCCGGCGGTCCTGTACGCAATGCTGGCCACATCCGTAGGTTTTCTGGCCATGTTCATCTCGGAAGTCCCGATGATCCGTTCGTTTGGCCTTGTCGCGATCATCGGAATAAATACCTGCTACTGGGTATCCTGCATCGGCATGCCCACGCTGGGTCTCCTCCTGAAGTACCAGCCTAAACAGCAGCAGACAGGGCAGTGTTATGCTGTAGGAACGGAGGCGTGCGACACCGTCATCGGGAAATCCGGACCGGCCAAAAAGAAGGGTTCGTTCTCCTATGGCCAGTTCCTCACCAACACCTCGGTGGGGATCGCGAAGAACCCGATACCGGTCCTGCTCATTGCGGGCCTCATCGCCCTGATCGGGTTCCAGATCGACCCGACGATCCCGATTGAATCCAATGAGAACACGTTTGTGCCTTCGGATATGCCGGCCAAGATCAACATGGACAAGGTAAGCCGCACCATCGGTTCATCCAGTACAGTGGATTTTTTTGTCCAGGGCTCCCGGGTAACCGATCTCGATACGGTCATCTGGTTGCAGAAGTTCCAGGAGTACGAACTGTCGCACCATCAGGAACTCACCGGGGCCACCAGCATCGTTACGTATGTTCTCCAGTATAATGGCGGTGTCATGCCGGAAACCCAGGCCGGACTCGATGCCGTGCTGGAAAAAATTCCCAAGGACACAAAGAAACCGTACCTCAGCGGCTCGATGAGCGGGGTGATAAAATTCAATACTGCCGGGATCGAGATGTCGCGACAGGACAGCATGAAACAGCAGATGAACAAGGATATCGCATTCCTTGAACCCCCGATCGGGATCACGGCAAACCCGGTGGGTAACTTCGAAACGATGACAACGCTGCTGGGGGCCATGTCTAAGTCGAAGGAGATGATGACCTATCTCGGGTTTATCCTGGTCTTCATCTTCCTGATTCTCGTGTACCGGCATCTCCACGCGGTCTCGCCGATCATCCCGATCGTCTTTATTGTGGGCTGGAATGCGGTTATGATGTCAGTCCTGGGCATCGCGTATACGCCGCTTACCGCGACACTGGGATCGATGACCATCGGGGTAGCCGCCGAGTACACGATCCTGGTCATGGAGCGGTATGCCGAAGAAGAGGAGAGGATGCACGATCACATCGCGGCCATCCAGGAGAGCGTACAGAAGATCGGTACTGCCATCACGGTCTCGGGCCTAGCAACTTTCTTCGGGTTTTCCGCATTGTGCCTCGCGACATTTCCTCTCATCAGCAACTTCGGTATCTCGACCCTGATTGCCGTCGGGTTCTCCATGGTCGGTGCGATCTTCATCATGCCTGCGGTGCTCTCGCTGGTCGGGGGCCTCTCCGAATGGATCGAAGATCGAAAAACACGGGCTGATCATGGAGGAAGAGAATGATTACCGTCATGTATACCGATACGGTTCCGAAGATGGGGAAGACCGTTTCCCCTGTTGTTCATAAATACGGTGCCATACCGGTATTCCCCGGAGGTTGTGGGGAAGAAGCGCCAGGCGATCTTTCCCGGCACGACCCTGATGTGATCATACCCGATTACGATTTGCCGAAAATGAGCGGCCGCGAGTTGCTTCAAATCCTGTGCTCCAGAGGTTCTTCACTCCCGTTTATTTTCTTTTCAGAAAGCGGCAGGATTCATATAAAAAAGGATGTTCCATACGGGAACAAAACTGGTTCCCCGGAAATGACGGGAGAGGAAACCTGTCATGGATCTGCTGAGGCGATTCTACCGGGCAACCGGCAGCCAAGACATGGAATACCCGTTGCGGGCAGGGGAACCGGACCATGATACCTGATGGCAGAATTTCCGGTGATTGCGATATGCTCATCCGGGACAATTACCGGGTTATTGATGCACGAGCTCACGGAGTTTACCATGTCGTTTGTAATGTCCGATCGTAACGAATCAGATACGGTACGCACCCGGGCGTTCAATGCTGGTGCAGACCGCACGACCAGGCAGGATAGCGAGGTTGAGAGGATGCGCGAACACCTCCGGACGCTGCAGGAGCAGGAGACCCTGTTCAGAGGATTGTCAAACCGTGATCAGGATACGATGGTGCTCCTCCACAGCCTGCCCGGGGGGTACCTTGGCAGGTTTATCAATGGCGGGCCATACTTTTACGTCAGGAACCGTCCGGCGATGAAGATCTCTTCGATCGCTCAAACATTTTTATGCGAGCATTCCTGTGAACTGGAACGGACGCAGGCAAAACTCAATGAACTGGAGGAGCAGGAAGGGACGATTCCCGGGTGGTGATGGAAACTACCGTACCCGGCACGGTCCGCCCGGAGGTCCGGAAACCCGTGACCATGAGGCGGGAAGGCCATGGTCCCTGCCAGGTCGCGGCTGGGGCTCCACCAACGGAAACAAGGAGCAGGATCTCATGTTACTACCAGCAGGCTGAACGCCGCTCATCATTATCGGGGAGGATAACGTGATCGGGATCCCGTGAGCGAAAAGGAGAATATTTTTTGCCGCAGGTGCTTCTGCTGTGGCTTGTCCCTTACCCGGGATATCCCTGCCATCACAGCAGGTTCTCCATCCGCGAGACCGGCATACCGGGGGAAGGGGAACAGTTCATCCTGTTCCGGATGGATTCATACAGGATTGATCCGGGGCGGTGAGATCGCGATACGATCAGGATCCGCGGAAAACTCATTTGGCAAGAATAAATATTTATGCCGGGCCGCCAGTAGCAGCCCGGGTCCCCCCGTCATTTCAGTCGCGGCCCACTCCGCCGCTATTGCAAGCTCGAAGACCGGGCTCACGTACCCGCTGTACTCCGGGCGGAAGACCCGTACAATCCCGGGATTTCTCCGGGCGGTTCGGATCCGGACCGTGTGGGTGCCAGGCGCTCCCGGGTACACGCGCCGGCAGCCAGCGTCCCGCATCTCCCGGTAGGGTGGGATCCCGAACCCGTCCGGCCAGAACCGGATGCCCCGGCCGCACCGGTATTTTCCACCAGGAAAAAATGTTACATGTGACGAGCATGAAAGCACAGCCGCGATATGGTTGTGTACCGTGCTGCACGTGGGGCGATAATTCGTTTGCCAGGGAATTTTTCCGGGATTATGATGATATCGGGAACCCGGGGAATACCAACCGGTTCAATACCGGGGAGGCGGCCGGGCTGTTGCTGAGGTGGTGCCATTGCACCATATTTTCCGGAAAGGCGGGGATGTGCCGGATGCATACAGGGGGCGGGAGATGTGCCCGGGAAGAGGGGGTAGGGACTATGGGGGAAAATTCGCCCAGACAGGGCTTATTTAGCAAAAATCAGATCCGGGAAACCGCGTAAAACGGCCCGTTTCGGTATGCATGGAGAATACGCCTGAATTACCCCCTGATTGCCAAAATACGGGCGGAAACGACCTCACACAAGGGCCGACAAAGGGCTTTGTTTCGATGCGGTTTTCGCTATGTAATTTAGCCCATCCGGGCCCCGGAAAGGCCGCCGGAATGCGAATATGAGGATCTTTTTTTACGACAGTGTTTTTTAAAAATCCGGTACGAGAGGGTATGATATCCTTCCCGGGGTATCCACGTACCGGAGGTTCTTCAGATTCCAGGCTCCGGACCCGGAGGTCAAATACGCCCGATACGGGTTCCTTTTCCCGTCCCGGAATCCCGGCATGTACCGGAAAACCCCGATAACTGCCTCTTTTCAGTTCGCGTGAGAAATAAACCCGGATTTTACCCGGTTTGCCAAAATACGGACGGAAAGGACCTCACTCAATGGCTGTCAAAGGGCTTTGTTTCGATGCATTTTTCACCATGTAATTTAACCCATCCGGGCCCCGGAAAGGCTGCCGGAATGCGAATGTGAGGATCTTTTTTTACGACGATGTTTTTTTAAAATGGGTAGTTGTTACAGTAAGCAGGGTGGATCGGGGGGGACGCTAAGGGTAATCAACAGCAATGCCGGGATGGCGGCCGGGGTTTTACTGATGAGGGGGGGTATTTTTTTTCTGGCGTTTTGTTGGGGCGGGATCCCGGGAGCGGCCGGGCCGACAGTGATGCACAGTCATTGTCATGAGGGTCCGGAATCAACAGGATGCACGGCATGGGTGACGAGAGGGGCAGGGGTTGTGTTCGGGTCTCCCCGGAATAATCTTAAAAAAAGTTACGCCCGGGTTTTTTTCTTGCCGTGAGCGATAACAGCCGCAAGATATTTGTCAGGATCCTGTTCCAGCCATTGTTTTCTTATCTTTGGTGTAATCGCCGCTTCCCGGGTCATATATCTGGAGGAACCGGATTGCATCGACGGGTCCAAGCACTTTCACGAGTGCATCGATACCCTGTTTGTGGATTTCATTGAGAGTCTTTGCTTCCATGTTCGTTCACCTCCATGAGCCATTCAACGGGATTTTTAACTTCAATAGTTATCTGATGAGCGTGCTTCTTAATAATTCTGATGATCGCATCGTCAGTCGTAAGCAGAGTTGCACCCGCGGATTGTGCACATGCAAGATGCAGGGCGTCCGGGGAATCAATACCCGAATCTTCGCTCATATTCCTTATGAGGCAGCCATTCCAGTACCAGGGCAACAACCTGCGTCCCGTCACCGGCAACCGAATACATCAGCCGCCAGTTTTTATGAAAATTACATTTCCACAGGTTGTCAATCCCATATTTCGTGAGGTATATTTTCGGGATTAACCGTTTAGGTACCTGGATCCCGCAAAAAGGATCTGTGGCAATCATATCGAACGCTGTGTTGAGCTGATTAAAAATCTCTTTTTCTTCCACCCTCCCGGACTGGAGCTTAAAAAAAGCATCGCTGACCTGATCGTCAGCGAAATAGAGGGCGGATTTCATCGGATCTTCAGGTTATTGTTACTAAGGTATCGATTTATAAGTTCCGGATTATAGATCCAGCAGATTTTTTTGTCGGCGTCCGTTGCAATCTTTCCGGAATCCTGGAGGTAGCCAACGACCGTGGAGAATGTCTGGTACATCATCTTCTTGGGCAGGTTTTCCCACAATGCCCTTTTTTTGTATTCACCGCTGTGCTCCCGGATGAATGACTCGACCATCAATACGGTATCGAGCTGGGGGGAGTGAACCGCTTTGGCCCCTGAGGTCATAAGATGATTTTTGTTATATAACTATATATAACTTTGAGCCGGGGAATTATGGCGGGTTTTGGAGATCGGATGCTATTGTCACATACCGGGACCATATGCAGGAGGTCTATCCACGGCGCTTTTCCCCTACGATTAATCCGACCCTGACGGGTTCACCGGAAATTTTCAGGGCCCCAACGGTTAAGACGGGGAGTTGTGCGAAGCGTTCGTAGATCCCGAAATTGAATTACCGTTTGAGCTCGGAAAGGGACCATTGGTTTTGGCCGGATTCTATTTCATAAAAACGGCGCTCGTCCCGGTTGTCGATATTCAGGAGGAAGATGTAGTGCGACCAGCTGAGGGTGAAGGTGCTGGGGAATTGTGCAGGCAGTGCGTGCACAATTGGTGTTTCCCTATCAGTATTAGCGGGCAATTTCCCAGACACGGTCTGGGGAATTTGCGGCACCATTTCATGATAGGGGAGATAAAACCGGCGCATGTACTCAAGATTTGTAAAAAAAAACGGTTAAAAATTTCCGTACCCGATGATATTGACCATCCTCACCCGGACTTCCTTGAGATCCGAGTCATCCAGGGTGAAACGGTAATCGGTGAAAAATTCCCGGTTGATGGTATAGATGTGTTCACATTTGACGAGACTGTCGTGACTTAGTTCCCGGTATTTTCCTTGGGATATGCAATGATGGGACTGGATACGCGGCCGCTGGTTCACGGTATCCCATAGCGTCGGCCCAACCGAGGTAATTGGTACGCAGACAATTGTTTTATGGCTGTAATTATCCAGTTTCCTCTGGTTCATGACGATAACGATCCGGTGGGGATCCTTCATCGTGTTCGCAGATTTTCCGGTGTGCCCGGTGAGATCGAGAAAAAAGACATCGCCTTCCCTGAGGTCCGGGAAGGGCATGCTAGTGTTCACCACACATTGTGTGGAACTGGAGTGCGATGAGATCGTCCGGGACCCGATCTCCCGGACTTAAGTCCGCGCCCGGGTGCTGTTCGATTTTTTTTGCATCGGCAACAGCGTCAGCATAATAGACGAACGATTCGAGTTCGTCGTACTCGTACTCGTCGAGTTTGAGATTTTTGACCGGTATGATAGCGCCGTTTCCTGCATTTTTCCATAGGCTGAACCGGTGGGTGAGTTCGCTGATCTCCTCGGTCTTGTGGGTCCGGAGCGAATGGATGACCGTATTGAACAACCGGATTTCCGCCTCAGAGAATGCTGACAGATCCGATTTCTGGACGGGGGTATACTGGTAGATGATGCGTTCTGGATCGCAGGGCTCGGTTTTCACGGTGAAATGGGCGTTTGAATTATCCGTAAACGAGAAGCCGATGTCCGGGACAGGCCCGTTCGGAAGCCGGATATAACTGTCTTCGAGTAACGTTTCCCCACGGTTATTGTAGATGAACAGGTCGACCAGGAATACAAACTTCATCAGTTTTGTCCGGCCAATCCGGGGATAGGTCTCGATTGCATACAACAGGGCGTTCAATTGTTTTTCAGTTTTCATAAATAATTACACCAACTTTTCCCTGGCCAGCAATTCCGGAAATGTGCGGGTTTATTTTTCACACGTTAGTCTACCATAATATATCGAATTTGATATACTTTATGATTGGCATTCCGGCATGACAAGTGCCGGAATGTCTGAAGCCTGCTTCTGTGGTACCCGGCAAAAAAATAGGTTATTGGCGTTAATTTCCGGCCGGGGTTTTACCGATGAGGGGGGCATTGTTTTTGATCCTGCGTTTAATTGGGGCGGGATCCCGGGAGCGGCTCTGGAACGGCCCGGGGAGAAATGCGATTATCTCATCGGGGTCCGGGGGTCTGATGCATGGAGCCGGTGAAATGCCCGACCTGCCGTGTCCCGTTGCGGATGAGATCGTGGCGGAGAACGATCGCTGTTATGCCCGCTGGGATCGCGTGCCCGTTCGGCTGAGGGCACCGGATCGTGATGCCGTTCCGGTTTTCACCGGAATTTTTCCCGGTGACAACCGGATACAACATAGATGCAGGAGGGATTGACGCTCATGGGAGTCAAGGGCCGGATGTCGAGGGATCATGAGATAATTACCTAATCCTGCACAGTCTGGAGAGAATTTTGTCCGCTATCAATCCCCCCGTTTCCCCTCCAAATTTTCAGCGGTTGTGTCACTTCCTTCGAATTTCACTCGTTTTTTGGATGGCAAGTATCAGGCTGCAATGTCCGAATCTGTCCGAATTCCCCACAGGTAATTCGGGGATATTTCGCCATATTTACTAAAATCACAGGCGATTTTCAGCCGGATTGCTAACTATATCAGCGCCCGGATTTTTCTGGAAATGTCCGAAACGGATGATGCCACCCTGAGGTGGATGGGACAAAGTAGGGGAGGGTTCACTGCTTCATTTCCGCGGACCTTTGAAATAATCAGATGACAGCGTGCCTTTTTCACTGATGATACCGGAGAACGTATCGTCATTTGTCCGGTAATAATAATGCAGGGCTCCTGCTGGTGATGCCGTTCCGGCATACGCCGGATTTCTTTTTGATGACGGGTGAGGAGAAGGGGACGGTCATTTGAGCTGATGGAAAAAATAAGGGGCTGATCAGAACCGGAAAAGGTGATGCATGATGGTATTGCACTCATCGGCAAGGCCAGGGAGAATTTCACCAGTCTCGCCTTCGATCAGTGTCTTTGACAATGTGGCAATTTTGTCGAATTTTATGACAGATGAAATTTTCAGGCCGGTTGACCGGAATGCCGGGTGATCGGTCGTTATGAGCAGATCGGATTCCTGGAGGGAAGGGGGGATCTTTGAAGAAATAAATGCCACAATAACATCCTGTTCACCTTCATGGATAACGAGTGCCGGCCGGAGTTTTGAACCGGAAAGATCCTCAAAAAGGAAAATGAACGAGAATAATTTTTGCTTTCATTTGTACCGCACTTTCAGGTCCGATACGGAGTAAAGGTCAGGCTCATTTTCAAGAAATTCAGAAAGGGAGTACTCTGAAAGTACTTCAAGGGCATTCCTGCCTTGCTTATCGGTCTTTTTTTGCCGGGTGGTATTCTTTTTTGCAGGAGGATCCGTTGGTACCCGTGAAGCTGCCTGCGCTGTCATTATGGGTAGTTGTCTTTTTATGAGATTAGTTTTGTGGTACCGGAATGCGGGGGTAATTCCGGGGTGGCGACCGGGCAGACGGTGATGCACGGTCATTGTCATGTGATTCCGCGATATGTTGGGGATGTGCCGGATGCACGCAGGGGGATCCGGGGGGTTGTGCCAGGGAAACAGAGTAATTTCGGATCACTTGGATTTTGATCGCGAGGTTACGGATCTTTGGGAGCGATTCGTCTCCTGTCTCCGCATTATTTCCTTCTCCCGTTCAATCTCTTCGATCAGTTCCTGTTCACTAGGCAGATAGAGTTTATACCGCGATGCGAAGAGCTGGCTGTTATCATTCAGCGCTGAATACCGGACCACGGTTTCATCTTTCTCTGTGCAGAGAATAATGCCGATAGTCGGGTTGTCTCCTTCTGTTTTTACCCGGTCTTCAAACAACCGTACATACATATCCATCTGCCCGATATCCTGATGGGTCAGCTTTCCCGTTTTGAGATCGATGAGCACAAAACACTTGAGGATGAAGTGGTAGAAGACAAGGTCGATATAAAATTCCGATGTTTCAGTACTGATCCTGTACTGGCTGGATACAAATGAGAATCCTTTACCCAGATCTAAGAGGAACTGCTGCAGCTTGTCGATAAGTGCCTGCTCAAGATCCCGCTCCAGGTATGAAGCGGAAGTTGGGATTTGCAGAAACTCCAGCACATACGGGTCCCTGATAAATTCTTCCGGACGTTTGACAAGCGGTTGTGTCACTTCCTTTGCGTCAGTCATAACCGCGTCCCGGTCGCGGCTTGTGAGTAATCGTTCAAAATAGAGAGAATCGATCTGCCGCTCAAGGGCCCGGACGCTCCAGTTCTGGCTTATTGATTCTCCGATATAATATCCCCGGGCGGCGGGGTTCTCGACCCGCATCAGGAGCCGGTAATGCGACCAGCTCAATTCGGCACACACTGTGTACCCTTTTCTGGCGATCGGGATATCACCGTCATGACAACCATCAGGGAATGCCAAAAAGAACTTCCGGAAGTTCTTTTAGGTTCGTAGATGAGAAACCTCTTCCAAACTCATCGGTCATCTGGAAGATCAGATCATTTTAGAAGAAATATTCCCGCGGTACCAGATCCACTCACCAGTTATGCGTCATTTATGCGTCATTTTTATCAAATATGCGTCACATTCATGTCACGGGATTATTTATTGACGGGGTTTTAAGACGTAATAGATCCCTTTCCGTACTCCCTTCATCTCTCAAATTTTCTTATCGATATGATCTTTGCGATCCCGCCGAATTGTTCCCGCTGAAACTTCCCCGATTCGCGGAAATCCGGTATTTGTGATTTTCCCATTCTTTCGTGCATAGAGCACAGCGGATATCATACATATGAGAGTCCGTACAGGTTTTTTCAGGATTTTTATGGTATCTAATCGAAATTTATTAATATTGAACTACATATGTATACATCAGTGAGTAAGTCCTTCCCAAAACGGATGATGCCACCCTGAGGTGGATGGGACAAAGTAGGGGAGGGTTCACTGATTCATTTCTGCGGACCTTTGAAATAATCAAATGCCAGCGTGACTTTTTCACTGATGATACCGGAGAACGTATCGTCATTTGTCCGGTAATAATAATGCAGGGCTCCTGCGATGAAATCAGCGGCCTGGATACAGGGTTCATTCTTTGAATCGGCGTGTTCGATTTCAATGGGGATTGCGGCGAGATCATTTGCCTGGTTCTTTTCAAACGTTTTATAAACGAGATACTGGTCGAAGGCTTCCCGCTGGATTCCGTTGAGTGATTTATCCACGGTGATCTCAACCCGGCTGCCATCATGGAACCGCTGGACGATGTGGGAGATGAGAGACCCGGTCAGGTAATTGTAGACTATCTGGTGATTCGATCGCAGGTGCGGGTACACCTGCTCTTTCCGGAGTACGCTGTAGGCGATATCCACATCGGCAGATGCGATACAGGAGAGGATTCGTTTCTTGATCTCCGGGCCGGAATTGTTGAACTTGAATTCGGGAAGTTCTTTGTATTTTTTCTTAAGTTTGTTTCTCCTGATCTTTGCAAAACACCGGCGGATCGCGAGAGGGTCATGAACAATAAGAGCTGCGATGACGAAGTAGGGGGACGATTGTCCTGTAAACCCGAGGTCTCCCGATTCGTCGATGTAGATCTGCACAGGAGCAGTATTGGGCGGGGTAGTATATTTGCATGGGGTTTTAATGATCTGACACTCAAAATGGGCTTTTACCCCTCGGCCAGCGGGGACTCACTACATCACGAAAACCTTAAAAACAGCCTTGACAGGATTATAGGATTTGTTGCTTTTCCCGGGATACAAACCGGTGGAAATCCATGTGGTGAGGAATTGTATCCTCATGCGGTTTCATCTGCGCAAGAGTGAACCCCTTCTTCCGGTACCAATCGACCGCGCCGGGTTTGGAATCAACGGTAATGATCCGGCAACCGGAAAATTGCGAAACATGCAGGACGATGATAAAAATCCGGAGAAGCAGGATGGTGCCGATTCCATGACCGGAAAAATCCCGGTGGCGTGCCATCCGTGCGATCTTGATTGCAGGATATTTACGATATTCTTAATGAAGGTTCGCGATCCGATTCATGAACTGCTTCTGCAACGATGCTGTCGTTGACCAATGTGAAGTATCCCACAATTTCGTCATTCCAGCAGGCAAGAAAAGTTACGGATAGCCGGTTTGTCTGGTTTTAGAAGAGCATCATCGTGTAAAAAATCGTCAAGCTCCTGCTCTGTTGAGTGAAAAGAAGAGACATCGTCATATGCTTCAAGCGACTTAAAGACGATATCCGGATAGGAAAGATCAGGCATAGAGTTTTTCTTTCTTTGCGATTTTGATGGCTTCGCGGATGAGGTTACGCCCTTCTTTTGTGATCCTGGGGTTCTCCATGTATTTGTGGAACCGCCGGGCGTCCTCTCCCTCCAGCACCAGCCCGATCTCAATGGGTTTTGCCATACTGTTTACCTCTTTATTTCTTAGCATTATATTCCTATAGAACTATTTGAAATGTTCTCGTGTCGGCAGGTCTGTCGGGAGAATTCTCTCAAATTGTTACAAGGTCAGGTACTTACCCGGAATTACAAAATTTTTAAAACCATGATATTTGTGCAGCAACCTGCTGCACAAATTGAGAGTCTCGCCATGCCCCGGCAAATTTCCGCATATATTTCAGGTTCCTGACCGAGAAACCCTTCATTTCAGGAAATTCATGGAGCAGGTCTGAAGATAAACGATCAATGACCTTTGCACCCCAGCCTTCCCGCTCCTGTCGGGTCAGGATGTCATCTCCGATCTGCCAGTAGAGAAGGACCAGTTCGCGATTTACCGATAGTGCCGCTTTAACCTGTGCTGACCGGATCCGGTTTTTTAACGAGACGATAAAATCCGGGTAACCTTCAGGGATATCCGGAGCGGGTGAAGTTGTTGTGGTCCTGGCTTTCATGTTGTGAATCGCGTTCCTTATCCGGTGTGTCGGTACTCGTGAAGATAAGGAACCCGGGGGGGTGAACGTGCGAGAGTGTTGTGCCTGGATGGTGGATGGATGCTCAAAAGGGACTCGGATGTAATAGAGGGAAACAAGCGGGAGGAAATCTGTTCCGCTTGGATTTTTTTAAAAAAAACGCCACTATCGGACGAATTGCACATTGTCCATATCGGCAAATTCGCGGTCACCGGTCAGGAATGGTATATCCAGCCGGTTCGCGACAGAATACCCGACACAATCGATTGTTGAGAGTTTCTTTCCCCGGCCTGATGCTTCCTTTCTCCGTGCCGCACCGGAACAATAGTCTTCGTCACGGGTTGCCTGGAGGGTGACCAGTTTTCGTACCGTTTTAAGAACAGGGGATGCTTTCGTTGGATAATTCCTGCACACGGCAAATCCTACTTCGCAGATATTAAATTCCGTTGTGATGAGCCGCTCGGATTGAAACGACCGGTAATTTTCATTCCCTTTCAGCATCTCAATAAGAGCATACGAGTCAGCAAAATAGGAGGACATGATTTAATCGCGAAGCTCGTCTTTGAGTGCCTGGGTATCGATCTTCCAGTCAGGCAGCAGGCCAAAAAATCCCTTTGCGGCAGGTTTTTTCTTTGTTGCCCGGGCTGTTTTTCCGGTGCCGGCAGGAACCTGAACGGGATTGTGATTTTTTATCATCGTCGTCATAGAGCGGTGCCTGTTGACTATGTTTCGTGTTGTATATGAAATAGGTTTCTTGTACCGAAAACCGTATGCAGATGGTTTGGCGCATGCACAGAGATCCTACTCCGGGTTTATAGGATAGTCCCGGGGAGAAATGCGATTATCTCATCGGGATCCGGGGGTTCGCTGCATGGAGCCTCTCGCGAGTGCCTTGTTCTGCAATCATCCCGTAGATGTCATCGTCGCCCGGAATGAACGTTGATTCTGGCCGCCGGGACATTTATCCGGTGAGCAGGGGCAGGGGTTTGACGCTTCGTGTGGGGCTCCACCCTGAAACCGGCACGGGTTTACCCCCGGTCCCGGCCGGGTTCCCTGGCTACCCTCTTTTCCGGGTGTGTCGTTTTCCGGACCCTGCGGGACCTGCATCCCCCGATCCGGCAAAAACTGCCAATCCGGGGCCAATTCTATCTCCGATCACCCTTTTCCGGATCTTTGAGACCGGCCTGTTTTTGGGGTTTTTTGGGGGAGTTATCGGGGAAATTTCCAAATGGCCCCGGATCGCCGGATTTCCCGGGTTTCCGCTGGGAAAAACCGGCCTGTTTATTGCAGTTATGGCAGGGATCAGGGGGTGGGAACGGAGTTCAGGTTGTGCCTGCATCCCTGCGAAAGGACGGCCTCCGGCGAGCGCCGCGATCCGGAAGGGTTGCTCCGACGGGGGATTGTTATTTCCCGACAGAGAGGTTGTCCACGATTCAGGGGCGGGCATAACGTGGTTTTTACTAATGACGCCTCACTTGGGGCTCCAGCGCGAAACGCGTGGGCGGGGGCACCTGCCGGTGAGGCCGTTCCGGTTTTCGCTGGATTTTTCCCGGTGACTCCGGAGGAGAGGGTGGTTGTGTTTGCTTTGATCGATTCCTGAAAGAGCGTGATTGAGGCGGAGTTCTTTCCTGCGGGGTACGACATCGGGTTCAATGTCGGGGCGGTGGCCGGGTTGACTTTTTGTGAAGGGACATTGTCCTGTGATTTCTCGGTACAGCGGGGGATGTGCCGGGGTTCGTGGCGGGTTTGGCGGAATTGCAAAGGGATAAATGTCGGGATTGTCGGGATTCTTTTTCACCAGAACATACTCAGTAGCCCTGCCCTTCTTATCTCGTTTCAGGAAAATTCCCCGAGTACAGAGATCATTCAGATCCCTCATAGCAGTCCGATCAATTGCCCCGGTAAGGTCCCGGTACGTTTTATTCGTGATTATACCCTGTTCCCTCACATACCGCACAACTCCCCCATAAGAAAATAAGCCCCATACGGGCTCCGTTTGGGTTTTTTCTATTTTGATCCCTAAAGGAAATCCCTGCAAAACGCCTCTTTTGGGTTCCTGTGGAAACGAAGGCTAATTATTGGCGTTTTAGCTGAAATTCGGCTAAAATGCACCTCGTATAATGGCATCTATTGTGCGTACAATCGAGGTTATTTTCAGCATCTAGTTTACCCAAAATGATTCTTAAAACGCAGCTAGAACGCGAATATAAAGGTCGTTTTTTGGCAAGGGTCTAAAAATACGGGAGATAACAACGAGAAAACCTATATTTGAGAATTTTTCGTTTTCAAAAATTTCGCCACGCATTACATTGTTTCAAACAAAAACGGGATAATTATCATCCTTTGGTATTACAAAAACATCCAATGAAGCCGTTGCTTCAGAAATGGATATAAATTATAAATTGTTTATAAAAACAATACAATGCTCTGGGAATTTTACACAACAGCGAGCAGTCAGATAACGAGATCAGTGAATTTTGTCAAAGCCGGGATTCTTGCTTTGATCCGCAAATTAAGAAACAAAATTCTCAAACTATGTTCTCTCCCAGGGAACAGGATTGCATCCGGCACCGGACGCGTAGTGAATAATCGCATGTGGCGAAGGCGGACACGCGGCCATGCCCCTCTTTTTTCACTCTTAACCTACTTTGGTGATCGCCAGTAACCCCGGACAATTATCCGCCGGGCTTTGAGCAGGGAATTTTTCCAGGTTACCTGCCGATTCACGGCATGTCATTTTGAAGTGACAATAATTCCAGCCCGGGATGCCGGGTTGGACTATGCCAGAAAAACCGGACCACGTGGATGTGAGTGTCCCGGAAGAACACCAGAATTCAAACAAAGGATGGTAAAAAGATGCCTTTCACATCAACACGACCAGAGGGATGCACCCGCATACCGGTAACAAAAAAAGGATCGCACAACAGGAATGATACAAACGCACGGGAGAAATCCGGTAAACGAGTTCCCGTCTCCCGCCGGTGGGTGGCTGCATGACGATCTATGGAGCCGGCCAGATTCATTGCGGGGATGATGGCCGCGTGCATATCCGCATCCGGGGAGAAAGATACTATCTCTGCCCGGAAGATCTTGGCAGGCTTTTCTTTGTCGGCGACAAGGCGCCAATCCTGAAGAAAGGCCCGGTCCAGCAGGTCCACCAGGTCTCCGGCGCCGTGTATCTCAACCCATCCGGGCGGGCCGTCATCATTGATATCGGTAAGCAGCGGTACATCCTTCCGCGTGACAAGTTCCTTGCCGTTGCACTTGGTGAGGAAATATCCTGCCCATTTTTTGAAATTCCTGGGGATGGACTGGAGATTGAGATCTTCTCCCTGCAAAAGGAAGGAGCTGCATCATGACCAGCCGTCGCGGAACACTGGTCGAGGACGGGGCCCGCGAACTGCTCCAGGTTCACGGCTACAATGTCCGGGTTATTCCGCCCGGATTTAACCGGCAGTATCCGCCAGTTCATCTCGTGGCTGCAATGCCGTCCGGAGAGATGCGGTTTATCCGGATCTGGAAACTTTCCCGGCAGCCATCCACGATAGAGACCATTGAGCGGAAATGTAGCGGTACGGTCTCGTTGTTCCGCAAGCACCAATCAAAGCAGTCCGGTAAGTGCAGCGTCCATTACGAGATCTGGATTTACACCCTGTCGTACGGCTTCCGGTGCTTTGAGGTGTTGATGGACAGTATCCGGGAGATCCCAAAATTCTCGCCAACCCACCAGTCATCTGCATGGCCCGGGGGCGTAGCATGATCTCCGGGAATGCGTTTGATGCGATAAAAGAGCGGGCCGTTAAGATCCTCGTGAGCCGTGGGTATGAACCGGCCGAGAGGAGTTTTCTCTCGGATTATATCCCGCTTCATCTCGTCGGCTGCCGGAACTCCTACGAAATCCTGTGCGTAAAAATCCGCGTGGCCGGTGGTGCCGTGAGTACTTCGTACGTTGAATCATTCTGCAGGTTCGAGATCTGCCAGTTCCGTTCGCTGTTGATAATGTCCCCGGGGAGCGTTTTCCTCCGCTGCGAAGTCTGGGTCATTTCCCAAAATGAGTCCATTCATTGCTTTGAAGTGACGCCCGATAATCTCTGCGAGGTGGCAGCCTATGCCTGAAGAAAAAACTGACCCGGAAATCATGACAGAGACGATTGAAGGTATTCCGCTTTACCTGGTCCCAAAAGCGATCGCGGACCAGATCAAAAGCAAAGGGGGAGCCGTCTTCCAGATCCAGGTCGAGCGAAAATTCCATCACCAGTACACCGTGAACGTCGAAACCCTCGATGAGCATACCCAGCGGGTGAAGCAGAATGACCTGGCAGGTAAAGAAGGCGACAGGCATGGCTGATCCCGCATTTTTCTTTCAGCAGATCCGTGCCGGGACACGGGTGGTGACGTGTGGATGGCCTGCTTCGTGACACCATCACCCGGTTAGCCGGTCCCGGGCAGATTGTCGAAGTCCGGGCGCTCACGGACCAGTTCACCCAAAGCGGCTACTTCCGTGATTTCGATGCATTAGCCCGGGCTGTGGAACCGCTCGATGCCGACAATGCGGTACACGGCATTTATGTCACGCTGAACGTGGTGAACCCGGCCCTGCTTTCGCGCCGGGCAAACCGGATCAAGATGCGGCTTGGCAAGAAGGACAGCACGACAAGCGATGCGGATATCCTGCGCCGCTGCTGGCTGCCTATTGATATCGATCCGCTGCGGCCGAGCGGCGTTTCAAGTACTGACGAGGAGCATAACCTTGCTCTCGCAAAAGCAGATGAGGTGGCCCGCTGGATTGCCGGTCTCGGATTTCCTGAACCAATCCATGCGGACTCCGGCAACGGGGCTCACCTTCTGTACCGCATCGACCTGCCGAACGATGAAGCAGCAACGGCCCTTGTAAAGAGTTGTCTTGCAACGCTTGACGCACTCTTCTCCGATGATCGGGTGAGCGTGGACACGGCGAACTTCAACGCGGCCCGCATCTGGAAACTCTACGGCACGGTCTCGCGGAAGGGAGACAACACCCCGGAACGCCCGCACCGGAGAAGCCGGATCCTCTCGGCACCGGATGAGGTTGGGATCGTAAGCCTGGAACAGCTCCGCGATCTTGCGGCCCGGCTCCCGACCGAGCAGCACGCCCAGCAGCAGCCGGCTACAGCGAACGACAAGGGCTTTGACCTCCGTGACTGGCTTTCCGATCACGGGATTGGCGTCCGGTCCGACAAACCGTACAGTGGCGGCACGCTCTATGTTCTCGACCAGTGCCCGTTTTCATCGGCCCACAAAGACGGAGCATTCGCGATCCAGTTCGGCAACGGCGCAGTCTTTGCCGGCTGCAAGCACACATCCTGCGGCGGCGGCACCCAGCGATGGCAGGAACTCCGCGAGCAGTACGAGCCGGACCGGGCTGCGAAGCGGAAAGTATGGGAGCAGAAACAGAAGAGCTGGCGCAAAGACCGGGCGAAAGCGAACGCTGATAACAAATATTCGGATAACCACGGCCCGTACCCGGTGAAGGCTAACGCGGATACTGAACGAGCGGCGACCCCGGGCCCTGATCCGGTGAATCCCGATGCCAGGACGGCCGCCCTCAATGTGCTGGAACACGGTGATCCGGTTACCGTGATGCTGGAGACATTCGCGGAGGAGCATGTTGGCGACGAGATCCTTGCCCGCTGCATGATCCTCTCGATGGCCTCGCAGGCCGTGAAAAACTCAGACGGGCTGCATGTTTCCGTGACCGGTGATTCCGGCAAAGGGAAGACGCACGCCTTCAGGAAAATGATGCGCCAGGTCCCGGACCGGTACAAGGTGAAAGGCACGGTGAGCAACAAGGCGCTCTATTACATGAAAGATCTCCGGCCCCGCACGGTCCTGATGAGCGACGACACCGAGCTCTCGGATGGCATCCAGGAGATCCTGAAGTCCGCGACCTCGAACTTCCACGAGCCGATCACGCACACGACCGTTACAAAAGACCTGAGTTCGCGGGTCTGCACCATTCCCGAGCGGTGCGTCTGGTGGATTGCGAAGAAGGAAGGAACCGGTGACGACCAGGTGATGAACCGGATGCTCACCTGCTGGATCGATGAGTCTGCCGGGCAGGACACCCGGGTGCTTGCAGCAAAGCAGGCCCGGGAGATGCGGGACCCGGACTCGTTTGTTGAAGAGTCCGATGAGCTGAAAACATGCAGGGCCATCTGGGAGATCCTGCACGAGCAGATGGTCTGGGTGATCATTCCCTACTCAACGCAGATCCGGTTCAATGCGATCTGCAACCGGCGCAATCCCGATATGCTCTACGACCTGATCAAGAGCCACGCGGTTCTCTTCTTCATGCAGCGCCGGCAGAAGAGCGGGAGTGACGGGACGCCCTGCGTGTACGCGGACGAGACGGATTTTATTGCGGCAGCCGAAGTCTTCGGGCTCCTGAACAGTACTGCGGGAGGACAGGAATCCAAGATGACGAAGAAGGAGTCCGACCTGCTCGCGGTTATCGAGAAAGCGGACCTGCACGAGTTCACCATCCAGGACCTGCAACGGCTGACCGGGGGCTCGTACATGAGCATCTACCGGATGATCAAGGGCTATGACAGCCGGGGCAGAAACTACACGGGCCTCCTGGAGAAATGCCCGGCCCTTTCATTCACGGACCGGACCGTCACGATGAGCGAGGAGACCGGCTATTCCGTACGGCGCAGGACCGAAGCGTTCGAGTGGGACCGGGAGCTGTACCGGCAGTGGAAGAACGGCGGAGCGTGCTGGCTGGACCATGATCCGAAGAACGATGACGATGATTCCGATCAGATTACAGCAGTTTCAGCAGGTTTCAGCAATTTTACAGCACCTGCTGAAAATGAAAACAATGCTTCCAGCGATTATGGTTCCAGCAAAGAAGGAGATTGTACAAATAATTCTGTACAAAGAGAGGGATGTTTACAGCAAAACCGGCATTATACTGGCGCACAAAATCCGGAAATGAATTCTGATCAGTGTGTGCATAATTCGCGATCTGCTGTAAATGAAAACCGATCTCCGCCCGGAACTGCGCGATCAGGAAAACGGGATGCAAATCCGGCCCCGGGTTCTTACAGCAGCGGTACGAAAGATGCTGTAACCGTGCTGAAAAATAACGCTGCTGCTGAAAAACCGGAGCGGTGTATCAGAGCCCGGGATTACAAAAAACTCGAGATCCCGGAGCCGAAGACGGCGTGTTATGCCTGCGGGAGGCCGGGTTCGCGGTATGTGGAGAAGTACACGGCTGAACGACGAGGCCGGGCTAAGGACCAGCAGGAGGCCCGGCGGATCTGCCGGTTGTGTTTTAATGATGCGGTGAAAGCGGAGCAGGTGGCTGCGGTTCCGTTGCCGGGTACGGTAGATATTTCCCATTTTGTGCGAGTACCGGCGGATGTTGGGAAGTGCTCGGTCTGCGGGGTTGCCCGGGCGGAGTGGATTGATCCGGATGGCATGAAGCTGTGCGAGCGATGTTATGGGAGGGGGGTGAGGGAGAGTTGACGTTCGTCGGGACTCTACTTCTATTAGTGTGATAGAAAATCGAGGTCATTGATAACTAAATCGAAACAAGCAAGACCTCAGCATCATATCTCTTCACTATGGAATCGTTTGATCTCGAAAATTTCAAAACGATCAACACGATTATCGAGCGGGACAGCAAGGACACGACGTACAAGTTCGCTCTACTCCGGGGCGTCATCGAGGTCTCGCAGGAGTATCAGCATCTGGCACACGAATCCGGCGTCTAATCGGATTTTCTCGGACATAGTTATTCTCTTCGGCATTCAGCAAATCCTCGTGAATTCTCAGCTTGGATCGATTCGCCTTCCATTTGATCAATATGAAGTTAAGTTGGGCGCTGAAAATGGGTTTGATATTGAAGCAGAAAAAGGGTACGAGAAACTGATCGGTGAAGCATTCAATGTAGCTCGTTCTTTTTTTATTGAAAAGAAACGAAAAATGAAAGCAAAACTGACCCATGCTAATAATTTTGATTATAAAATTTTGATATTCAATGCAGATGCCGTTTCGGATCCAGAATATTACCGACAGATCTCCACTAAATCTCTGATTTATCTACCAGTAGATTGGCAAACGGAATGGATGAGATTAACCTTCAAACGTTAAAGAAAACATAATTTTAAGAATGTTTTTTGTTTCAGTCATTTTCCCGTTTTAATTGATTCTAATACGAAACGGGTAAATATATTCGACGTTGACTACCTTTTCGTGAGATAATGTCGATATTATCTAAAATTTTTAATTGCTATAAAGAATCTTTAGACAGCTCAATCGATAGATATCAGGATTCTTATAATCTAACTTCTGAAAATGGTATAAAATTTTATGATGATTTTTTAAATGAATTATTCATCGATTATGGTGAGGTGTTTTCAAAACCACATACGATGAGTAGAATCTCAGAAAAGATATCTGATTATTTTCAAAAGGACGATATTCAATTTGTAGCAATCGATGGAACTTGTTCTGCCGATCCATTCAACGACTTCATGGTTTTTTTTGCTGCGGCTTATGGGGTTCGAGGTCGAATTCATCTGAATGACGACAAGAAAAAACTTAGTTACGAACGCTGGTCGATGGACCAGGATGTAAGCTTGGTTGCATATGTTCCAGTACCGTACGCTGAATCAGGAGATGTCACTACTCTCGGGGATGAGGAATTCCTTGTAGACGATACAAATAAAATCAATCTCTCAAAAATTCACACCCGCTTGATGGAACTGGCGGAAATCTATCTTGCATATGAGATGGCGCGATCCCCCACGTTAACGTGCCCTAAACTTATTCTGATGGATCTATCCCTCAGCAGCGTTATGATGTCCACTGATGGATATCTTGAGGATACTCATCTTTTTGGACACCCAATAGGTTCGCGAAAACTTGAAAAAAGAGATGGCCTTGTTGTATTCTCTCATCCATATAATGAAACTCTCGGCATTCCAACCTCTAAAGAATATCGACGTTGGGCGTATCTTGTCAACGTATTTTCAAAAAATAAAGGTAAACCGGTTAAAATTTCTGATCTAATTCATAAATCTGGAGTTAATGCTGAAGAATGGAAAAAGAGCCTGAATCAAGGTTCGTCTAAAGAACTATTTTCGGTTGATAATGGAGAGATAGTTCCCAAATTTGATTTTTCTGCTTCATGGTTTGATAGTGTTCGCTTTTTTGAAGATTTTTGTGACAGATTATTTCACAAACGCGATTCAGACTCCCTGCTCTATCCTGTGATGGAAAATGGTTACGAGCGACTTCGATGGATGTCACCAGAAGATATCTCATTCCTCATTTCAATTGGAATCAGAGCGTTAGTTGAGGAATGTTGGGAAAAGAATATTCTCCTCGTTGGTATAGCAAAAGATTCGGCATCAAAATTTTTCTCCAGAAATTACCTTGGAGTAATGCGAGAGATCGGGCAATTTCCAAAAATGAATGTGGGATATCTTCCCTGGACAGACAGATCCTTACTTGAAAGTATTTCCTATCAAGTTGATTCTCTCTCTGCTCCGTGGGCAATAAGCGAATTCGATTCCGTTTTCATGTCTTTACATCTCGAAGAAGATGAAAACAAAAAGCGTTTTATCCGAGGAAACCGGGGATACCTGATTAATCAGGAACGACTTTTTGCGAGATCTTTAGCCCAATTTTACAAAACAAAAACAAATTCAAAACAATTGATGGGACATGTAATTTTCTTAGATCGGCTTATCGATCCGAAATTGGATTCGCAGGTAATCAATAATTCAGAAAGTCCAAGTATTACGGGAGAAAAACTTGGAACCATTAATCCAATTTATTTTGGTACAAATAAGCAATTCAACTATGGACAAGCGATTGAAATCTGGTTGCTTAACGTATTGACACGAAACCTGTTTCCTGAGGTTATCGGATATCCGGATCCACTTCACAAAGCGGACTGGGGAGCAAAGACTGTGAAAAGAAAGGTTGATCGACTGATCAAATCGAGTGAAATTACCTTTCGAACAAAACCATTACAAAGAACATTTAGGACCATAAGAGATTCCGCACGGAGATAAAATGGCAGATTCTGAACCAAAAATTGAGGAATTGTTTGAAAAAAACCGATCAGGCCGATTGATGAAAATTGAAGATAATGAATTTTCAAGATATCAATTTGAGATTTGGTTTGAATATACTCGTCAATCGATGATGAATTTAAGGGAAGGAACCCTTCTTGCCGCAAAAAATTTTGCAACTGATGATAAGGGAACTCATTTTTCGGTGCTAGAACTGACATCAATCAAACCGATCCACTATGCACTCGGAAATAATACCGATGGATATCCTGGTTTCGTGATGGAGGCAGCAAAAAATATTTCTACGGACTGGACTTCACAAGAATCAGAATCTACGGAAGACACTACGATTATTCAATGCATTGCCTCTCCCACCGAGATAGAAATTTTCCAAAATAATGACGGATGGGAACCAAAAAGTGATAAATCAATTCCAATGATTGGAACTGAAGTAAAAGTAGTTACAGCCCCCGTCACTCAAAAAATTATCAACATTGGTTTTTCAGAGAAGGACAATGTTGTTGAAAGTGGAAAATGGCTTGTCGATGGAAAAACACCGATCTTTCTCTCAATTGAAGACCTCCTCCGGGTTCATTTTGGTATTTTTGGTTTTACTAAAGCCGGAAAATCAAATTTGTTGAGTACGATTATTGCTAATATCATTGAAGGTTCTGAAAATCGCAAAATCCCGGTGAAAATAGTAATTTTTGATTTGATGAGTGAGTATAACGTTCTGTTAATCGATCAACTCGATAAATTAAAAAATGGAAAATACCTGGCGATTGGAAAGAACACGTTTCCAGGGAGTGTGATTGAAAAGCTAGAAAGACCGGATATAGAAAATCGGGCTGTATCTGACTTTTTAGATAGTTCATTATACCCTCAGGAACTTGAAAAACATAAAGAGAAATTTGCTCCAATAATTGGTCGTTTATTTAAGGAGAACAAAATCCGTTTATTCCAAGATACTGAAAGTAACATTTCCTCATTTATTGAAGAGCATGAAAATATGTTATCTAAGGGGAACATGGGAGCTTCCAAAGGAGTGATCAACCAATTTTTGAGGAACATTACTAATGATCCGAGGAAAAAAATTTCGGTTGATTTTCTCCGAGACATTATCATTGCTATTGATCAATTAACTGAATGCAAAGTGGAGCATAAGTTATTAGTAGGAATTGACTTGCCAAAAAAGGGAAAAACTCCAGAAATATCCCCGACTGCAAGTTTCAATCTTAAGGAATTTAGGCAATCTTCAGAGAAAAAATTGCGGGATATCGAACATACTACACCTCTGCCTGCAGAGTCGGTTATGGGAATATTTGACATTATATCAGATTTAAATAACAAAAATTCATCCAGCCTTATTGTGATTCAATCACATGATCCAGACGCACTGAGATTGTTTGCCTCGCATCTTGGAAATTTACTGTTTGATAGTCGCCGGAAAAAAGGAGTGACCTCGCCTTTGGCGAGTTTCATATTTGATGAAGCGGACGAATTTATTCCAGGCCAATTTGATAAAGATAGTTCCTATGCCAAGTCGGTTCAAGTTGCACACATGCTTGCAAGACGAGGAAGAAAATTTGGAATCGGCATTGGTATCGCAACTCAAAGAACTCGCTATCTCAATACGAGCATCATGGCGCAGCCGCATACATATTTTGTCAGTAAATTACCTCGTTTGACGGACAGAACTGCTGTTCAGGATGCGTTTGGATTCTCAGAGGAAGCATTTAGACAGACCTTTAAATTTACAAAAGGTGATTGGCTATTAGCCAGCTATGATGCGACAGGGTTGAAGGGAGTACCGATCCCGATTCATGCTGAAAATGCAAATGAACGAATTATTAAGGCGCTTGATTATATTAGTCAGTAAGCGTTAAATTTAGATGCGACATCAGTAACCCTTCATGTGAATAATGTGGAAATGCGAGTAAAAAATGTGGATTGGACATTAATGACGGAAATTTCACCATTGAATAATAATCCAGAATTTAAACTCCCACGTCAGTTACTCAAGGGACTTGTTAAAGAAGAATTTTTAATCATTATTGGATCTGGGGTATCTTCAGCGGCTAAGATAATTTCTGCCCAAAAACTCCTGGAAGAATTATATTCAGAACTTAAAGCAGATTTAAAAGCCAATGGTGATGAGAAAAAAAGTTTAGAATTAGAACAAGATAAAACAGATTTAAGAAAAGTGTCTCAGTGTTATCAAAACTATTATCGAGAAAATAAAGCAAAAATTAAGACACATGATTTAATCGCTGCATCCTCCCAAACCGCGGAAAAAGAAATTTTTAAAATTTTAGCAAAATTACCTACCTGTGATATTGTTACAACTAATTATGATCGAATGATTGAATCAAACCAGAGTGGACCAAACTATCGGGTAATCCATGAAAAAGATGGCGTACTCAACGGGATCCCGCACAAATCTTATTCGAATATTATTAAAATGCATGGGGATATTGAGGATTTTGATTCTATTGTCCTGACACAAACAGATTATGATGATTATGATCGAAAACATCCAAACATTATCAAAGAATTAATAAAAAGATTTGAGGAAAATTCTTTACTAATTATTGGATATTCTGCAAATGACGATAATTTCAGAAGAATATTCTCACCGTTTCGAGAGAACTTTAATAAAAAAATATATTGGGTCGACCGAAATGATTCTGAATTTAGGCAGGAAGCATGGCCCGCAGTAGATTTCATCAAAATGGATATTTATGATTTTTTCAGTCTATTATTTGAAGAAATTCAAAGATATCAATCACAAAATCCCCAACAAACGATGGGTATTTATTCCACTAAAATTGAGTCAAAAACTGACACAAATCCATTTAAATTTTACAAAACAGAGAGCATAGCACCGTGGGATTTTACGACAGTTGGTAAATATTTTGTCGAGCCTGTAGAATTCCAACGAATAATTGAAACTGGAACAAATACAATTATTGAAGGTGATCGTGGCTCTGGCAAATCGATGATGTTGAGATATATTTCGCTGGAGACACAGTTATCTTTACCAGATTCAATTTCTTTCAAAAATGATTTTTTAGGTTTTTATATTAAGATGGAGCCAGGGCTTGTCTCAACAGCCGTAAGGAAGAATCAGGATAATGAGCAATGGAAAACATTTTTCATTCATTTTTTTAATTTACTAATTTCAGAACGCATTGTAGAAATTTTAAAGTTGTGTAAAAGAAAAAGCCTCCTACTGGTAAAACCAGAAGCTGAAAAGAAATTTTGTGAATTTATCGAATTTCGGTTATTAGATTTTCAAAAATCACAATCTAATGATCTTGAAGAATTATTAACATTTATCCGTACGGATAGAGAACGAATGGCTACAATTGATAGACGCCATATAGTGACGAATAGAACATCAACAAGATATTCTTATGAACTTGTAGAGAAATTGTGGGATTACAATCCAATTTTTTCTGAAAAACAAATTTATTTCTTATGCGATGAAGTTGACAATTTATCATCAGATCAAATGAAGGTTTTTGTATTATTTTTAAGATCCCGAGATTCTCCCATATCATATAAAATTTGCGCAAAAACCGATTCACTGGTATTAACAGACCTAGATGGGAAGGAATTACAGCTTACTCACGATTATGAACATGTTTATTGTGATCGGTTTGTAAGTGAGCAGAGACGAGAGGTAATTGAATTCTTTGAAAATTTATCAAATACAAGGTTGAAAGAAAATAAATATCAAATACAAATTAGAGGTTTATTACCTCCAAATGAATCAGATAAATATTCTGGATTTGAAAATTATTGCTATCTTTCTTCAGGAATTGTCCGATCCTACATCACATTGGTGAAAGATACAATCTATCGGGCAAATCCCGAAATTTGTGAACAAAGAGTTGATTTAATTCCGATTCCTCCGAAACGTCAGAGTGAAGTAATTAAAATCAAATCAAATATTCATTTTACTAAATATGGAAATTGTGAACACCCAGATGAAGTGAAAAAGTTTGTTGAAGTATTTGGCTCCTTATTTAAAGAGATTTTAAAATTAAGTCGTGATAGGGTTGAGAAAGGTCTTACAAAAGAACTAAGAACGGTTAGTCAAATTGAAATTAAAGATTATCAGCAACTTGATGTAAGAATTAAGAAATATTTTGATGAAGCAGTCATTCATAATTTGTTACAGATCCCTTTGCTTGCTCGCAAACAAGATGTAAAAACCGCTCCGTATCATGGATATAAATTACACAGATTACTTGTCCCATATTTTTCATTAGAATTGCCAAATAGATTCCCAAGAACTATTACAGCAACACACATTAATATTCTGAATGATGTCATTAAAGGGATAAAAACCGATAGTGAATTTATTGATCCAATTGTTAAAGAACTAACCCCTTCTGAAGAGGAAAAAACCGTTACAGTTCAAATGGAATTTGACAGTGAAGAGGTAATTCCAAATGGATCTTGAATCCAATATCATTCCTATTGGCAATTATCGTAATGAAATCGGTTTTGATTGTTTAATTATGGCAATCTCTCCAGAAGAACGATGTATCCATTCATTTAATCGAATAATGAAATCAATTCCAATACAAAAATGTATTGTCGTTAAATTTTCTGATTTAAATGATGAAAATAGTGGTGATCTAAAGAATTGGTTTTATTCTGATGAAAACACGATTGATCAAACAACCTTAATTCAGTGGAGAAAAAATTACACGTTTATTATTGAGTATTTTAAAAATAATAGTATTCAAAATTTTATTATTGAACAAAATTCCGCAAGTTTGAGTGAGATTATTGATACAATTATCGCGAGATTAGACAAAACCGACAAAATAATATTTGATACAAGTTGTTTTCCAAAAAGTTTTATTCTTGAAATAATGAGGTGGGTTCCGCAGAAAAAGATTACTTGTGTTTATACTAGAGCCATTCACGATTGCAATTCCGATCATCATTCTATTGGTGTGAAATCGGTTGGACCCTTACCCGGATTTGAAGGTGATATTCGAACAAGAAATAATTTTTTAGTCGTTTTATTAGGTTTTGAAGGATATCGATCATTAGCCCTATTGGATTACAACGAACCTCATAGTGTATTAGCGCTTATCGGTGATCCAAACGGAAATGAAAGCGGAGGGTACATAACCCAAGCGAGAGAAAACAATCGCCTATTTTTAGATCATTATATGATTGGTCAAGCTATCATCCCAAGTATCGATCATCCAAAACGGATTGCGGAATCTATAGAAAGCTCAATTTCTAATTTTTTTAAGGACGCTGAAGATCGTAATTTTGATGATTTTAATATTTATGCCTCTGTACTTGGAACAAAAATTCAGTCAATAGGTTTGTACCTTTTCTGGTTAAAACATAAAAATGTACAACTGATTTATCCTAATCCATCAAAACGCCGAATCGGAACAGGAACAACAGGTACTACTTTTATTTTTCAAATTACAAAACCTAATAGTATGGAAGAAACTCCTTGAACGACAATATTTTCACCCCATTCCTTGTCGCAGATCGACAAGCATCACTGAGAATCATTAGTGGAATGGATTTTTCCAATATCCATGGCAAAATCGGGATAATGAGTCATGCAAACACCTCTGAAAATTTTAAAAAAGTTATAAACTCATATCCTTGTATCAACAAAGATTTCTGTGATGTTATAAAAAAACAGTGTCCCCATAATATGGATATTAATCAATGCCATGAGGGAAAACATATCAAAGAAAAAACAATAAAAATTTCCGACTCCGGTGTTTTCACAAAAGATGGGTGCATGTTTGAAAATTACGACAAACTTTTTGATGAATATGAAAAAATGGGGGTCGAATACGGAATAATTATTGATCACATTCATGACGTAAAGAAAACGCTTGTTAGTGCAAAAAAAGCAATGAAAATTTATCTTGAGCGGGAAAAACGACAGGAAATAAATTTCAAATTAATCGGTGTGATTCAGGGAAATACCCCCCAACAATATCTAAATTGTTACAAAAAAATGCAGGCTCTAGGCTACAAACATATTGCCATAGGAGGGCTTCTTCAGAAAATTTCAAACTCCGCTCGATATACCAAAGTGGAAAATGAGCCCCATTTGTTTAAAGTTATTCAAAAAATTCGAAAATATGATCCAGAGAGTTGGCTTTTCGCTCTCGGCTGTTTCCATCGGAACCGGCGATCAGAATTTGAAAAATTAAATATTTTTGGAAGTGATTACAAGGGTTGGATTTTCCATTATTCTAAAAATGATGGGTTATCAATTGAAGCTGCTCAAATTGATCGATTCAATCAAATCAGAAAATTTTTAGAGTCAAATGTGTACAGCCATTCACGACTATTGATCGTTCCTTGTTCTCAAACTAAAAAAATTACAGACATTCCAACAGCTGCTATAAACGTCTATGATGGCCCAACCTATAAATCGTTAAGAAAAAATGTAAAGTTTTTTGACAATAATAATGGGTTGGATATTTACATTATTTCAGCTAAATATGGACTTATCGAACCTCTTTACGAAATTCAAACTTACGATCAAAAGATGGATGATAAACAAGCTAAACGATTAAACCCTAAAATACGACAGGATCTTTTAAAAATTATCCAAAATAAAACATATTCGGAAATTTACGTCGATACAGGGAACTCGTATTCTCTGGCATTAGAAGGTTTTCAAGGGATGGTAAAGAGGTATTCACCAAATACTCTGTTCAAAATGGGTCACGGGAAAAATGGGCAACGACTTCACGAAATGAAAGAATGGATTCTCTACCATTAGTTGTCAATGAGTGATTAAAAAATTTTGAAGTCCCTCTTTAAACTCATTCGAGATAGATACTTCAAGTTTTGTAATATCAATAACATTCATCTCAACCATTGAATTAATTTTAATGGGCTCGATTATAGCATCTTCAGTGAATGAAGGAATTAAAGGAGCAATTGTAAACAGTGCTAATTCAAATTGTTCATAGAGAAACAATTGGTTCAGCCACAGTTCCATATTCGAATTGAGAGGGTATGAAATGGTGTTTCCATCAATAAAAGATACTAAAATTTGATCACTAATTGTGATTTTTGGCTGTGGGATGTACCGTTTTCCATCAATATATTGCGCAAAATCCCAATATTGAAATATACTTAATACCGGCAGTACCTCACCTAATGGAAACAGGCTGTCGTCAACAACAAATGAATCTTGGTAACAGAACGAAACTTCCTCAATTCCAAGATTTTTTATTTTTTCTTTTTTGGATTTTAAATAATGCTCAACCCAAAAATCATCTAAATAATCAAAAAAATGGGATAATTTTGCAATTTTTTTATCTAAATCATCAAATGTTATTTCCGTATGATATATGACTGAGCGGATCGTTCTTTTTTGAAAATCAATTTCATATTGATTATGACCATCATCATTTCTTAATTTATTATCAAACAGATCAGACAATATCGGATGTAATTGACTTCCATATTTCAAATAAGAAAACAGTAAGATTTTATCAAACATACCGTTAATTTTTTTTCTTCCACCCCCTATTTTTGGTAACAAATACTCTTTAAAAGGCTCCTTATGAATAGGTTTATTCTCAATCACGTTTATCAAATTCAATAAGAAATCAAGATAGTATTTTCCCAATTCGAAAAGATCTTTATACAAGGTCATCTTTTGATTTATCTCGATCTTTTTCGTTTTTTCTTCATTATTCTGTGGAAAATAATCTTGGTATGGAACACCTAAAAATTTAAAATTTTCAATTTTCGTGGAGGCGTCATTAATTGCGATATATCTTAAATTACAATTATCGGACGCTTTATTCTTCGCCTCCAAATCAATTATTGCCAACAACTTTTCAGCAATTTCTGGATCTTTTTTTATAACATCAGATACGATTAAATCAATTATTGGATATTTTAACAATGACACTCCAAAAAAAAGATTCGGCTCGTCTTTAATTCTTCTTTTCAAATCATTTAATCCAATAAATACCTCATCCATACTTCCAGTTGGAATAATTCCCTTTCCAATTTGACGAATTTCCGCAAGAACTAATGGATTGTAGGAATCCAATTTATTGATCTCAATAATTTCCTGAATGTCTGATATTTTTTTTACAAGAACGAAAGAAAATTTTCCTTTCGTTATACCTTGACATTTCCAACAACGGATATTTTCTGATTTTTGAATCGACCTAAGTCTTTCAGCCTCTGTTTTTAGGATGCAACTTACTTCGCCACAATCACATTGATGTACTTCATATTTAGAATTGGGATCCTCAATAATTTGGTTAAAATTCGTAGTGAAATCATTAGATAATATTCCATGGCCTCGACGTCTGAATAATTCATTTAATTTTGTATGATCAATATCTGTAATTTTTGTTAATTTTACCATGAGAACTCTCCTGACGAAGTATTATTCAAAATTATTCCATTATTCTGCATTATTATCTCCCTCACCCCCGCCCCCACCAACGCCTCATACGTCGACCGCATCCCGATCTCATTCGGTACAAACACAATAAACCCATCCCGACCCCGGGTCAACAACACCCGATAACTATTCACTCGCAACCGGTGCGGATCCTTAGCTTTAGACCGGGAAGATGGCGGACTCTTCCATTCCCCACTCCAGGTAAAATCATCACCCCAACAAACGATCGGGAAATCGAGTTCAAGTCCTTGGCAGGAGAACTCCGTTGCCACATCGCGTAACGCACAACAAGAGTTGCGAGAGTTTGGGGGATCGTTATACCATGGACCCTCCCGCATATTCTTCGTGTAATTGTACTCATTGTGGACGTCAAACCGAGGAAGATTCTTCGCCTTCGAGGAAGCGAGCAATCCATAGCGTTTGTCCTCTTGGCCTTTGTACCGCTCCTGTACATAATTCGTGGCAACATTGAGATCCTGCGTGATGTAAACATCAAACCCTTGGTCCACAACACGATCTGCCAAGATTTTTGCATTGTGCAGATTCCCTTCAAGAATTGCAGAGATCCATTGCGCAACATCCTCAGCCAGATGAGATCGAAGCGTAATGGAGAGATCGAGGACATCAGTTGTCAAACATTTCTTTACCGCTGAGAAATTACCGGCTATTTTCTCCGGACAATGCACAACCCACGGCTTCTGCATTTTAATGAGAGCATCATTCCATTGTTTCAAACCCGATTCTTCGCCAAGGTGAATCTCTTGGCCTTCACCAATGAGAGCTACCATCAAGCCCCATGAGTTCATCCGCTCTGCCAAGCGTAAGAAATCTTCGGGTTCACTCGTGGCATGGCCTCGCTTCTCGTTCACTCGTTCGGCATCCCAGGCTCGTTGGGCTTCATCGTAAACCCAAATATGTTCATGAGGAATCTTTGACGTCGCTCCGCCATACTCTTTCAAAAATCCGTGCACATCCTGAACAAAAATGGAATTCTTCAAGGCATGTTTGAGGACTTTCACGAGAGGCCCATTTCCCGAGAGAAATACCGCATTGTTCCGAAGGTCGGAACTATCCAAGTGATTCTCATATACTAATTGAATGCCAACAAGCGTCTTTCCAGCACCAGGAACACCCGTCACAAGCGCGAGATGCAATTCATTCTTCGCTTGGGCCTCTTGTGCAATGGAGATGAGTTCCGCAATCGTTTGGGGAATGCCAGCGCTCAATGCTCGCTTGATCTGAGGGAGCGGTTGTTTTCCCCAGATAGTCCGTGCAGCTTGTATCAATGACGGAAGTGGAGCATATTCTGCAGAAATCCAAACCTTTGGATCAATCAAAACTCCGGTTTCCAATTCTGCTTGGAGCGTTAAGACATCAGCAATATGATCCGAGGAAATAACAATGACATCCTCATCAAGCGAGATTCGATCCTTTGCTCGGGCTAGAACAAGAATCGGGATAACAGGATGGCTTTGTGATGCAGAATGATAATATTGCAAATCGCGAGCGTAGGCAGCCACTTGATCACTATGCGCTTGGAGGCGTTGTGCATAATCCTTGAATTCAAGAACAAAAACACACGGCCCTAATATGACAACATCCGGTCGCCGCCCACGTTCGCGGGGCAATTCATATTCAAAAATGATAGAATAGTTTCCAATTTCGGGTTTAATCTGAACAAGTTGTCGCAATTCTTTTTGTAAAATATCAAATTCATGCTTCCACGCAAGAATCTGACTTTGATCAGCAGGTGCGTTCATGCACTGTTGATGATGCCCCTCTAATGCGATGAGCCATGCGGCTTTTGAGATTGAGAGAAACGTGTGAATAGTTCCTGACCAGCCGCAAGGTGTATCCTGCACATCCAAAGAAAACAACTCGCGATGAAGAATATTTAGTCTGAAGGATCGATAAAGTAATCTGACAAATCCCGAGTCAACATCGATCGAGAAGTTTATTGATTTTTGATATAAGAATGGGCAATTGCGTTGATCTCTCTTCTCCAAAGACATCGAAATATTGTAAAGTATTAACAATATATCCTATCCCGTGTTCAGGTTTATAATTTTCAATTCGAAGCGGGAGGATTATTTTTCCCAAATTATCAGCAATATGTAATTCACGTAAAACGTTTTGAGAATCATTCGACGAATGTGATAAAATGATTAGAAATACTTTGCTTTGTTCAATAGCTTTAGATATTTCATCTGTCCAAACAGTGCCTGGTATTAGGTTTCGTGGTGCAATCCAGCATTGAATACCATTTTGCTCGATCAGATTACAAATTTCATTTGTGTTGGACACATCGTCTTTACTATAACTGATAAAAATATCAGGACATTTTTCATCACTCTTCTTTTCTACTAACGCCATTAGATACCCTTTATTTAACCAAGCTTCAGGATATTTTGGGTCCAGAGATAACGCCCGATCTACCGATATTAACGCCTCATCATATCGTTTAAGGTTCAATAAGCATACGGCATGATTATTCCAGTTATTTGGATTATTCGGATCAATTTTTAGTGATTTTTCCATTAATTCAAATGCTAATTCGATATTTCCCTCGGTTAAAAAACCAATACTCCTATTTGCAATACCATCACTAAAAGTAGGATTAATTTCTATCGATTTGTCAAAGCATTTGATAGCTTCGTTTTGTCGACCGATAGTATGAAGTGCTGATCCCTTATTACTCCAAGCTAAGAAGTTATTTGGATTGATCTCAATTGCTTTATCATAACATACGATGGCTTCCGCAGACCGATCGAGATCTCGTAATAAATTTCCCTTACTTGACCATGAATCCGTAGAATTAGAATTAATCAAAAGCGATTTTTCAACTGCTTTGAGTCCCTCTTCATAACATCCAAAATTTCTCAGAACTATACTATAATTATTCCAAGCTTCAAAAGATTCGGGCTTTAAATGAATTGCATTTTTTATTGCTTTATATGATTCGCAATATTTCCGTATTTTTCGAAGTGAATTGCTTAGGTTATTCCACGTATCCGCATGCTCTGGATCGATTTCTAAAATATGGTTATAACAACGAATCGCATCCAGATCTTTCCCTTGATTCCTAAAGGCCATTGCTAAAATTATATAATTTCCTAGCGACAATGGATCGATTTTAATGGCAGTATTCAAAATATCGATTGCGTGATCAAATTTTCCCATCTTAATGAGAATTTGGGCTTTATTCTGCAATGCATTTAAAAAATGAGGGTTGAAAAGTAATGCTTTATTTATAGAATGTAAAGACTCTTCATGCTGGTTAAGTAATAATTGGGCAAATCCTAAATTATTCCAGTAAGTTGCATCTCTAGGAAATTTTTTTAATAATTTCTTAAAAATCTCTATACCTTCGGATAATTTTCCCTCTTTTATAAATTCTACACCTCTGTCATTGAGTATTGAGGGATTTTCCATAAGAGAGAGATTGTATCCTGTTACTTAAAATCTATCGAAATTTTTTTTCACCATTATCTCCACACTCACCGTCAGAGATTTTATTGAGAGAAAAACCCCTTCAGCAAAACCTAAGACCCCTCTCCCACAGAGTAATAATTCAGCCCACGGGCCCGGGGGCGAGGAGCCAGTGAAACAATGGCAGATTTCGTACAGAGTGCAAATGTCAAAAGTGCGGTTCGCACACTCGCGAACCCCATTGCAGACGTGGCGGCGTTCAACACGATCGTCCAGTCGGTCATCACCGACAACCCGTTTGCATGTGTAGCCTACATGACTGCCGGCGAGAACCATCCCGCCGTGGAAAAAACAAAGGAATCCTACACTGCGAAGTTCATCTACCAGGATTCCGATGCCAAGACCGTTGGCAACACCACCGAGAAGTACCACACCCTCGCCGGTTACAATGCCGGGATCCCGGTGGTGCTTGCGGCAACCAACAACATCACGGCGCATGGCGGCACCATTGTCCACGATTCCGACAATGATGCGTTCTCCGCGACCATGAAGTGCCACGACGCGAACGGCGAGCTCTACATGGTGAACTTCAGCCGCGACCGGGTCACCATCACATCCTATGAGGATGATGCAATCCGGACGAAGGTCGAGACCTGGGCGGATTCGGTAACCGCTCTCGCCTAGAGCCATACGGCGAAACGACCGGAGGGGGAGGAGACCTCCGGTCCCCTCTCTTTTTGGTCCTCTCGTCACTTTTCGCGGAGGGCCGCAATGGACATTGAAACGCTGGGGATCCTGCTGGGAGCCGTTCTTCCGCTCTATCCCGTGTTGTTTACGATCCACCAGAAAATCGGACAGTATGATGAGGTCGTCGAGGAGTTCAAGAAACTCCAAAACGAGCACGAAAACCACAGGGAGAATTATCATGGAACCTGAAACCGCAGTGCAGCCGGTCGCGACAGTTACCGGGCTTTACCGGGGGAAATTTGGCGGGCTTGAACCGCTCACACCGGATAAACCGCTGACCATCGAAGAAGTGCACCGCAACCCAATCTTCTACGAACTGGACCTGCACCCGGAGCAGGATGATGAGAACCTGATCATTGATCTGATCTATGACAACCTTGCGCCGATACGGCTGCAGGACCTGTACCGGGGAACAGATATTCCCCGGGGGATACGGTTCTGGCCGGACTGGTTCGATATCCCGCCATACGATGAGATGCACGACATTGATGGTCGCCGGGTTTACCCGCGTGCCCCGGGCATCCATACCGTCCAGATTCGCACAGGCCGGCGCAAGTTTGCCCAGATGGGCCGGGTCCGGGATTTCAGCCCGGCGAACGGGGGATACACGAGCCCGGTCTTTGAGATCCGGATTGCGGAGGAGACAAATGTTCGAGAATGAGATGCAGACCCGGTGCGCCATCTGCGGGACCGGGATCCTGCTCGGGCTGGTCCTGGTGCTGGCCCATCTCCCCATTCTTCTTCTCATCGGACCGGTCGCGGTGCTGTTCCTCGGTCTTGTTGCCGACCCGGAAGAAACGCACGCGGTCTGGTACGGGATGCTGAACACGCTCGGTATCTTCGATCTTTCCGTGCTGACAGATGCAGAGAAATTGAACTACGCCGTGAAGCGGCATTACTTCTGGTTCGGCGAGGTCGGGATGGCGGCAATGCTGGCCGGTGTGTTTGCCATCCCGCTCGGGATCTATCTTGCAGGCCGGGCGGAGATTACTCTTGCATTCGCTGGTGCTGCGGCCCTGTTCCTGCCGCTCTTCATATTCCTGCCGAAACTAATCCAATTCGCGATGAAGGCGGACGCTGACGCGGCGATCGATACGTTCGGGAAGAACGAGCATGTCAGGAAAGTGTTCTGGGCATTGTTCGTGGCGATGACCGGGATGGTGCTGGCGCAGGTGTTGGACCCGGTGACGGCGCAGAAGGTTTTCGGGATTATTACGGGGATCGGAGGGTGAGAGGATTCCCCCCATTTCACCCTTCGATAACACCTTAAATCAGGGGAGCGGACATCTGAGGTAAAATAAGCCCGATACGGGCTCCGTTTCCCTTCCTGCGGTTCCTGGCCTCATCGGAAATGCCTGCAAATCGCCCCGTTACAGTTCGCGTGGAAAATAACCCCGATTTCGGCTTATTTTACTAAAATTCGGCTGAAATGCACCTCGTCTTTTGGCCTTTATCGTTCATTGGCTGGAGGTTATTTTTGCATTATGTTTGGCTTATCCGGACTGCTAAAACCCTGCCAGAACGCGAATATGAAGGTCATTTTTTACAACGAAGGTTTTGGAAAAGTAGGGGTAACATCAGAAAGGATAGTATTGTCAAAAGAATAAGATACGAAAATTGTAAAAACAGAACCGTCCGAAAGAAATTATTCCGCTTTCCCATCAATAATATCGACAACCTTCTTCCCAATCTCCGTTGTCCGGTAATACCGGTTCATCTTTTCATCTGGCGTCAGACACTCTACGAGCCCGGCTTTCTCAAGCACCTGGATTGCCCGGCTTACTGCTGATCGCGCAATTCCAAGAACTTTCGCAAGTTCGGTTGGCGTGTTCGGCCGGAGAAGTCCCTTGAGTACTTTTTTTCGTACACTGCCACGGGAAACGATACTTACGAGATTGTACATCAAGGAAAAATGGAAAATTACGGGTATGAACATGTGTTACACACGTGTAACAATATTTATCATCGTTTCCCCCCAACAATCTCCCGTGGATGTCCCCCGGAGATAAAAAAATGCCAGAAGATCATAAACCCAATCCCCCCACGCCCGACCCCGCTACCGACATATTTCTCTGCCGCGCCCCGCTGGCATCGAACGGCCCCGCCATGCCGGAGGGGAACTGCACGCGCCTCTTCGCCCACCCGGTGGCCGGGTGCACGCCCCTGTTCTATCTCAGCTTCCGGCTCGACCCTGCCGACCGGCCGCTGGTCCGCCGGTTCGAATCCCCGACCGATGCCGCCGCATTCATCCTTGGGATGGCCGGGCCGCAGCTTGCCGGGATCCCGGGACCGGAGCAGGACCGGATCCGCACGTATTTCCCGGGATGGTTCGAAGGCCCGATCGCGGACAACGGCAACCCACCGGCCGGGGCGGGCGTGAAGCCGGCGGACCCGGTGGGGGAAGGTGACCCGAAAGAGGAAGCGGCCGGCCGGGAGCTCGCGGGAGTATTGGTGCGGGACCGGGTGGGGACCGGTAATTATTTCCTGGCAGGGGCCGGGGACAGGAGCCACACGAAATTACCGGAGCAAGACCAGCAGTTGATCCCGGAACATTTCCCGACAAGGGCCGGGACCGGTGACGCGGATAAGAGCAACACGGAATTACCAGAGCAGGAACAGCAGATGATCCCGGAATATTTCCCGGCTGGGTCCGGGACCGGTGACGCGGATAAGAGTAACCCGGAATTGCCGGAGCAGGAACGACAGAAGATCCGGGAATATTTCCGAGCAGGGGCCGGAGACAAGAGTAACCCGGAAATGCCGGAACAGGAACAGCAGATGATCCCGGAACATTTCCCAGCGGGAGCCGGGGACAAGAACAACCCGGAATTATCGGAGCAAAGCCAGCAGAAGATCCGGGAATATTTCCCGGGAGGGTTCGGGAACCGGGACGCGGCCACCAGCGCCCCACAAAAAATAACCCCGTGCAGTCCGGTGCAGGGATGTGACACCGGACAAAAAGCAGCCCGCCGCCCGGAAATCCCGACAGATCCTCCTGCCGGTGTGCAGCCCCGCAACAACCCGCACTCCCCCGGACCGGGTGCTGCATACGACCCGACACCACCGGGGGGGAACACCGGGCCCGCTGATACTTCCCTCCCGGCGGCTCCCGGTGACGCGAGGCACCAGAATTCCGGATCCCGGGACTCGCAGTTTCCCATCCTGGACACCGCAGACTGTACCCCGGCAGAAATCGCGAACCTGTACTCCCCGACCCCCGCCCCGGACCCCGCGAACTCGATCATCCTCTTCCGCTCGCTCCGGTACAGCATCCGGGACGGCTCGCTCATCGAGAACGGTACAGACCTCCTCGCCACCCGGGACCCGGCCTGCTTCTGGTTCCGGCACTGGACCTGGGACGGGGGGAGATGGATAGACCGCTGCGAATTCGGCACCCGGGACGAGGCCGTCGTTTTCATCCGGGAGCAGTTCACGAAACCAAGCCTCTTCTCTGGCTGGAACCACCGGGGCATCCGGGAGTTTTTGCCGGAGGTGTACGGGAAGGAGTGAACGTCTCCCATTACAGGGAGTCCACCCCATCCCCACAGTGAATACATTTTTTATTCAAGAGAATACATTATGTATTCATGCTCGAAGCGCTCATCCCGTCCCGGACCCGGGTGAAACTCCTCACCCTCTTCCTGCTCAACCCGGAGAGGGAGTTCTACGTTCGCGAGATCGTGCGGATGACCGAAGAGAACATGAACTCCGTACGCCGGGAACTTGCCAACCTCGAATCGTTCGGGCTCATCACCGGAAAGAAAAGCGGCCTCCAGCAATATTATACCGTCAACCGCGACTTCTTCCTCTACGAAGAGTTGCAGAAGATCGTGCTCAAGACCGAAGGCGCAGCCCGGCAGATCAAAGAGAACCTTGCAGGACTTGATGCGATCCAGTGTATGTTCATCTACGGATCGTTTGCCAGCGGAACTGCCGGCGCAAAAAGCGATATCGACCTGTTCATCGTAGGCGATGTGGATGAAAACAAGCTTATCCCGCTCGTCCATGAAAGCGAAAAGGCCCTCGCACGAGAGATCAACTACACGCTCATGCAGCCCGGTGAATTCCGGAAACGAAGGCAGAGCGGGGATCCATTCGTAAAGAATGTAATCAATGAAGCAAGAATCATGATCATCGGAACCTGTGATGATTGACGATCTCGAGCGGCAGGGACTCATCAGGAAACTTCCCTTCGACCAGAAAAAAGTGGATGGTGCCCTGGCGCACGCACGCCGCGATTTAGTCACAGCAGGAACAATCCTTGCAAACGATCAGGACTGGGCCTATACTATCGCGTACAATGCCGTCCTCCAGGCCGGTCGTGCTCTCATGTTCTCGAAAGGCTATCGGCCCGAAGGGGCAAACCAGCACGTTGCTGTTGTAAAATTCGCAGAGCAATTCCTCGACCAGGCCGACACCATCATCTTTGACCGGATGCGACGCAAGCGAAACAGTTCCGTCTACGATACAGCAGGCACGATCACGGATAGTGAAGCAGAGAATGCATTGAAGCAGGCAGAAACGCTGGTGAAGAAAATCATCCGCTGCATCGAACAATCACGGTAAAAAAAATCCGGTGCAGGGATGTGACACCGGACAAAAAGCAGCCCGCCGCCCGGAAATCCCGACAGATCCTCCTGCCGGCATGCAGCCCCGCAACAACCCGCAATCCCCCGGTCCCGGGCCGGGTGCTACACGCGACCCGACACCACCGGGGGGGAACACCGGGCCCGATGAGACTTCCCTCCCGGCGGCTCCCGGTGACGTAAGGCACCAGAATTCCGGATCCCGGGACTCGCAGTATCCCATCCTGGACACCGCAGGCTGCACCCCGGCAGAAATCGCGAGCCTGTACTCCCCGACCCCGCGAACTCGATCATCCTCTTCCGCTCGCTCCGGTACAGCATCCGGGACGGCTCGCTCATCGAGAACGGCACGGACCTCCTTGCCACCCGGGACCCGGCGTGCTTCTGGTTCCGGCACTGGACCTGGGACGGGGGGAGATGGATAGACCGCTGCGAATTCGGCACCCGGGACGAGGCCGTCGTTTTTATCCGGGAGCAGTTCACAAAGCCCGGCCTCTTCTCCGGCTGGAACCACCGGGGGATCCGGGAGTTTTTGCCGGAGGTGTACGGGAAGGCGTAATGGACGGGCAGGCCAAAAAAAGAGGGTCCGGAAAAATATTCAGAGTGACTTCTGCAATTCGAGAATTTCTTTTCCAATCTGTTTTACGGTCTTATTCTTCAGATATTTTTTCCGGTCCTGAGTGTAATCCCCACTGCCGGGATCAAAACTCCGGATAAATCGTATCGCATCTTCCGGTCCAAGTGCATTAACAAGGGCATCGTATCCTTCACTCTGGATCCTGGCGATCGTTTTACTTTCCATGTTGATTCACCTCCATCAACCAATGCAGCGGATTATCCGCACATATAGATGTACGTAGTGTATCCTTCTTCATAATCTTTACCAGATCATCGTCAGTTGTAAGCAGGATCGCACCGGCTTTTTCTGCACAGGCAATGTGAATGGCATCCATACCGATAACACCGAGATTCTCAAATTCTTCCGCCCGGGTCAGCAGACTATCTTCAACCCGGATTGTCTCATGAGCCCGTTGAAGCAGTCGCAGTGCATGCGATCTTCTCACAGGGTCACTGATAAGTCCGATCTCATACAGGACAGCAGTGCTGGTTATCAGTTCCCAGTCAAGAGAACAGCGTTTGAGGATAGACAGGACGGCCTCTGTTTCCAGCCGGACTCTTGTATCGCTATGGTCATCGAAAGGCCGACACAGGCAGCATACATCCAGATAAATCTTCATAGTCCTCCAGTTTCCATATATCACCACTCAAACCAAAAAATGATCGTAAGTGTATTGAGTGCTCAAAAAAACACAATTTCAGTGAACCCCCCCTCATTTTTTATTATTTTGTAAATCCCCCCGCCCCGGACCCCGCGAGCTGCGCCATCTCCGGTACAGCCTCCGGGACGGCACGCTCAACGAACACGACACAGACCTCCTTACCACCCGGGACCCGGCGTGCTTCTGGTTCCGGCACCGGGCCTAGGACGGGGGGAAATGTGTTGACCGCTCGCGGGTTCGCCACCCGGGACGAGGCGGTCGGATTCATTCGGGAGCAGTTCACGAAACCCGGCCACTTCTCCGGCAGAAACCCCGGGGGATCCGGGAGTTCTTGCCGGAGGAATAAAAAAGAATGGTTATTCAGGATGTGAAGCCGTTTTTGCCTGTTTTTGCATTTCAAGGATCTCATTGCATATCTCGTCGAGATCATTGCTTAAGTACTGCCTGCGCTCTTTGGTATAATCTCCTTTTCCATGATCAAACATCTGGATGAACCGGATCATATCTACGGGACCAAGTGTCTTTTTCAGGACAGCAATTCCTTCATCATGAATTTCATGCAGCGTCTTCACGTTCATTCCCGGTCACCTCCTCATACCATGCAGCAGGGTTTACAATTCGTATGAGAGTTTATCTCTCCAGAGCCATTTCATCAAATGCCCGTCCGATCCTGTCAAGAAAATCCCGGGCATCCGATACGATAATAGCAGCTTCTTCGGGGGTCATTGCTGCTTCAATATTGTAATCAACGGTTTCCCTGCGTTCCTTGGCATGGGAGAGCGCTCTGCCATACGTGTCTTCAATAAATCCCTTCTTGACAAATTCAAGCCCGAACTGGAGAATGAGACCCTTGTGACCTTTTGGGTGGAGATCGCGGCTTGCCAGTAATGCACGGGCTGCATAGAACATTGAATAATACGCCCGGCTGACAGCATCATTGTAATACCCCCCTTTCAGGAGATATTCTGTAGCTTCGAGGGTTTCTGCCGCAAGCGTGAGATCCCGTTCAGGCAACCGTGATCCCCTCTCTCATAACATTCTGCCCGAATGGGGATGCACCGCTGAACGTCCTGGCATTCATCACTTTAACCGACAGGTATTCGCCAGACTCAACCATGACATCAAAAGCAAGACCGGTCATGGTACGCCAGCCTTCGTGTTCATCGCCATTCCAGAGTACCAGGAGATCGATATCCGAATCTGCATCCGCGTCACCCCTCGCTACCGACCCATAGAGAATGATCTTATCGATATGGGATGTGTACCGCTCCTGTGCCTGCCGGACAAACTGCCGGATAACGGCTTGGTAGCGTTTCTGGATGGCCATAGATTCCTTATATGATCCTTCCCCGATTCACAATAAATACTTGCCCGTCGTTTTTCTCTGATCGGAACAGATCCTCTTTTTGCTCGATCCGGTACAGCATTCGGGACGGCTCGCTCATAAAAAAACGGCACAGACCTCCTTGCCATCGGCTACCGGGTCCGCTCCCACCGGGGTACACAGTTCCGGCGGTTGGACAACCGGACGGTTGCGGGAAGACCTTACCAAAGGATTCGTGCCCGGTGACGAACGGTTCAAAACAGCCGCAACATCGGGGCGGGCTTTTTAACGAACTCCCCGGACGCATCGCGATATCCGGGCTTGCCAAAAAATTACTCTTTTTTATTCCCGGGATGTGACGATGGCCCGGCAATGGAAAACGCATCCAGGACTTCAAGCGTGATCCGGGACCCGAGCGTTGGCTGGATCGATTCCAGCCAGAGGAAGAAGCCCACCTTGGGTGGTGTCGGGCGCTCGAACTTGAAGTGGCCGTCTTTGAGCTGGATCATCTTGTGGTACTCCTTCTTCTGCCGGGACCGGAGGTACACGATCAGCTCGCACCCGGGAAGATCCATGGCAACGATTGCCCGGGAATAAAGCTTCGGGAAATCCTCGAAGCTGATCTTCTTTCCTTTCACGCTCAGGCCGTATGTCTCGGAGAGCGCTTTCACGGCCGGGGGAAAGAGCCCGCCGTACAGGACCTTCTTGACAAGCTGGCCGGTCTGGTCGGTGATCTCGGGATGGAGCCGGCCGCCGCCTTTGGCAATCTCGGTAAAGATCCGGTTCCGGACCTCGTCGTGATACTGCTTGTAGTCGAACGGGTGCTTCGTCGGGATGTCCGTTGCCCGGATCAGCTTGGGATGGTTCACCGGATCGTTATAGAGGATCCGGGGCCGGTAGTGCTTTACAAGGGATTTGATCTCCTCGCAGGAGCTCGTGTGGATGATCGCGTTGGTCCGGTCTTTTGCAAGCCGTTTTACAACCGTATAGTTCGAGAGATCGAACGATGAGACCAGGAGAAACGGCGTCACCTTCTGGCCGTACAGGTACCCGAGCAGCTTCTTCTTGTAGGCAATCTCCACCTCGAACTCCTTGAGGTCTGAGGGGGAGGTCACCACTTCGGCAAAAACAACATGGTTCTCCGAATCGACAAGGAGCATATCGAACTCGGCCAGGTCCTGGCCGTTTCCCCGGACCGTGATATCCCCGTACCGGGAATAGAAGAGGCCGTTCTGGCCAAGCCGGACATCCTCCCGCCGGCCCGGGGCATCGGCGCCCTTCCGTGCAAGGTATTTGATCCGGTCGGATTTTTTGGAGATGTCGAGGAACATCTCGTACACGATCGCTTCGAACCAGCGCCCTTCGGCAGTCCGCATGGGTTCGATATCGGGGGAGAAGAGTTTCCTGCGCTCGATCTTGTTCATGTGCCGCGTGGCATTGAGCGCGATAGCTGCGGTGGGTTTGAAATTCTTAAAATTCGCGTTCAGCCACGGGATCATAATTGCAGTTAACCATTTCTGCCGTCATAGTAGATAACAATTCAGCTCTTGAATCGCCCATCCGGCACGGCATCCGGGCTTTGATGGTGAACAATTAAAAAAAGGTGAGATCCCACCCGGGATCTCCTTGATCAATGAGAGGCTGATGGGTGATAGTGGTTCATCCCCCGGCTTGTGGCGGGGTGGTGATCCCGCTGGTTACCGGGGAATGAACATTGCCGGATAGCTCGTGTGTTGGATCAGGTCTCGGTCTCCCCGGTCCGGATCCGGATCGATTTTTCCACAGGGATCACGAAGATCTTGCCATCGCCGATCTTTCCCGTCCGGGCGGATTCCGATATAGCGGTGATCAGCGTATCAACATCGCTGTCCTTGACCACGATCTCCAGCTGCACTTTCGGGAGGAGGTCAACCGTCATGAGGCCGCCGCGGTACTCAAGGGAGATTCCCTTCTGTTCGCCCCGGCCTTTGACTTCCGTTATGGTCATGCCGTTGAAGCCTTTGTCCTCAAGGGCTTTTTTCACGAATTCCAGCCGTTCGGGTTTGATAATGGTTTTTATCATTTTCATGATGATTCCTCCTCAGCAGCGTTCCCCGTGCTGCGAGATATCCAGGCCCACATACTCTTCTTCCTCATTGACACGCAGGCCCATAGTCTTGTCAATGACGATTGCAAGGATATAGGTTACTACGAAGGCGTAGATAACTGCTGCGCCGGCACCCACGACCTGGGCGATGAACTGGCTGACGTTGCCTTCGATGAGCCCCGATTTTCCGTTGACCGCTGCTACGGCAAAGATACCGGTTGCAAGCGCACCCCAGAGGCCGCCCATTCCGTGGACTGCCCAGGCATCCAGGCTTTCATCGACACCTTTGCCCTGCCGCCAGAGCATGACACCGTAGCAGAGCGTACCGCCGACTGCACCGATGATGATCGCTGCCATGGGCGTTACGTACCCGGCTGCGGGTGTGATCGCAACGAGACCTGCCACGGCACCGGAAACAAACCCGAGCGAGCTCGGCTTGCCGCCGCGGCTCCACGAGACGAGCATCCAGGCAATCGCACCGGCTGCTGCTGCCGTGTTGGTGGTGACGAACGCCATTGCCGCAAGGCCGTTTGCATCAACCGCACTGCCCGCGTTGAACCCGAACCAGCCGAACCAGAGGAGGGCTGCACCGAGGATCGACCACGGGATATTGGCAGGCTCCATCGCGTACTTGCCGTAACCGACACGTTTGCCGATGACAAGAGCCAGCGCTAAGGCCGCAAACCCCGAACTTATGTGGACGACCGTGCCGCCGGCAAAGTCGATAGCGCCGAACGCTGCTGTCCAGCCGCCGCCCCAGACCCAGTGGGCGAGGGGATCATAGACAATCGTGGTCCAGAGGGCCGCAAAGACAAGGAACGAGCTGAACTTGATCCGCTCGGCAAACCCTGAGGTCACGATTGCCATGGTCACGGTCGCAAAGACGAGCTGGAAGACCATGTACAGGAGGCCCGGTATCACCGGACTGTACGGCCCCGGTTCCATGCCCACGTTATTCAGTCCGAGGTACTGTAAGTTGCCGATGAACCCGCCGACATCCGGACCGAACGCGAGCGAGTACCCGATCAGCACCCACTGGATGCTGACGAGTGCAAAGGCAACAAACGACAGGGTGATCATGTCGATGAAGTTTTTCCTCCGGACAAGACCGCCGTAGAACAATCCTACGCCCGGCGTCATGATCATGACGAGCGCCGTTGAAGCGAGGATCCATGCTGTTGCACCAGAATCAATTGGCATTTTTATTCTCCACAGGTAATAATGATCGTAATAATTTTTACATTGCTTTCCAGGTTCTTAATCTGTTTCCTGAACTGAAACGGTGCAGGACAGACTACCCACAAGAAACCAATGCCGGATGAAAAGTCCGGGGGTTTCTGCCAGGGTTTGTCCATCCGTTCCCTGTTTTTCTGGTTGGTAAGGCTGTACTTTTGTTGGAAGGAAGTTGTATTCCTCCTTATTTAAAATTAACGTTTTGGGTTGAAAAAAAATTAGTAGGTTGCCAGGTACCTGTCGAGCTCCCACGGGTGAACGGCAAGCCGGAAGGCATCGGTTTCCATCTCGGCAATGCGGGTAAGGTTGGTCACCACATGTTCGCCGAGCGTACTGCAGATCACTTCATCCTTGAGAAGGGCTGCATTCGCTTCAGCAAGACTTGCCGGGAGCATCTCGACTTTCAACCTCTTGCGGTCTTTCGCATTGAGGTGGTAGATGTTGGTGTTGGTCGACTCCGGCGGCATGATCTTGTTCTTGACACCATCCATACCCGCTGCAAGCATACAGGCAAAGGTGAGGTACGGGTTGCACATCGGGTCAGGGCTGCGGAACTCGGCGCGGGTGCTGTTGCCACGGGCGGCCGGAACACGGACAAGGGCAGAGCGGTTGGCCGCACTCCAGGCAAGGTAACAGGGTGCTTCGTAGCCGGGGACCAGGCGCTTGTAAGAGTTGATCGTCGGGTTTGCAACGCGGGTGATCGCCTTTGCGTGCTTCAGGATACCGCCAATGTAGTAGAGACAGGTGTCCGAGAGCTGGAGTTCGGCGTTGGCATCGAAGAAAGCATTCTTGCCGTTCTTGGAAAGCGACCCGTGGGTGTGCATACCGCTGCCGTTGATGCCGGCAATCGGCTTGGCCATGAAGGAGGCATGGAGGCCGTACTGCAGGGCAATCGACTTGGTGGCAAACTTGAACGTGATGACGCGGTCGGCAGTGGTGAGGGCATCGCCGTACTTGAAGTCGATCTCGTGCTGGCTGTCAGCGACTTCGTGGTGGGAGGCTTCGATCTCGAACCCCATATCGCTTAAGGCAAGGACGACATCGCGCCGGACATCTTCTGCGGAGTCAGTTGGTGCGAGATCGAAGTACGCGCCGTGGTCTTCGAACTCGGTGGTGGGCGTACCATCGTACATCTTGAACAGGAAGAACTCGAGCTCTGGACCGGTGTTGAACGTGTATCCCAGCTTCGCTGCTTCAGCCAGGGTCTTGCGCAGGATGAAACGGGGGTCTCCCTCGAACGGCTTGTTGCCGTACGTCTGGACATCGCAGATGAACCGGGCAACCTTTCCTTCCTGGGGTCTCCACGGGAGGACAGCATAGGTAGCCGGGTCAGGCTTGAGGATCATATCGGATTCTTCAATCCGGGCAAAACCTTCAATGGAAGACCCGTCAAACCAGATCCCTTCCGTGAGCGCTTTCTCGGCCTGGATGGCGGGGATAGATACATTTTTGGGCATCCCCTGGATATCCGTGAACTGAAGACGAATGAATTTTACTCCATCCGCCTCAATTTTCTTGAGCATCTTCGTTACGTCTGCTGACATAATGGAAGTAAGGTTCCACCCAATCATATTTATATGTATTTTACTAACGTTATTGAGCGAATGCTCACATTCATTTCAAGAAATGCTTACTATAATGGATCATCGTTCTCTGTGATAATATGTGCGGTATAATTGGTGTAATTGACCGGCGTCGCCAGTGCATGGACGGCTCCAAGATAAGAGAGGCGCTCGCTTCCATGGACGAGCGGGGGAGCGGAGAGGGTGCAGGATACGTAGCATACGGCATCTATCCGGATTACAAGGACTACTATGCCCTGCATGTCTTCTTCGACAACATCCGCGAGAACAAGGTCCCGCTCGACAACCTGCTGGAGAAATGGGGAACGATCGTCCACGACGAGCAGATCAAGACGTACGAGCAGCCCAATATCCGCAAGGTCCACACACCCTGGCGTTATTTCTTCCGGCCCGACCGCAGCCTGATGCCCAAGAGTACCACACCCGATGAGGATATCGTCACCCACCTTGTCATGAAAGTCAACAGCGAACGGAACGGCGCCCTCATCTTCTCCTCCGGGAAAAACCTCGGCGTCTTCAAGGCGGCCGGCTGGCCGGAGGATGTTGCGAACTTCTACCGGATCCAGGATTACCAGGGCTACCTCTGGCTCGCCCACAACCGGTACCCGACCAACACCTCCGGCTGGTGGGGCGGGGCCCATCCATTCAACCTCCTCAACTGGAGCGTAGTCCACAACGGCGAGATCACCTCCTACGGCACCAACCGGCGCTACATCGAGAGCTACGGGTACAAGTGCACGATGTATACCGACACCGAAGTCGTTGCCTACCTCGTCGACCTGCTCGTGAGAAAGCACGGGCTCTCCGAAGAGATGGCAGTCAGGGCGCTCGCTCCCCCGTTCTGGGAAGAGATCGACCGCATGCCGCCAAAGGAGCAGGAACTCAACCGGGCCATCCGGCTCACCTACGGGCCGGCACTCATGAACGGGCCGTTTGCGATCTGCGTTGCCAACGAGAACTCCCTTGTCGGGTTTACGGACCGGATCAAGCTCCGCCCGCTCGTCTCGGGAGAGAGCGGCGACCGGCTCTTCATCTCAAGCGAGGAAGCGGCAATACGGAGAATCGACCCGGATGTCGGCAATATCGCGATGCCCAAAGCCGGCGAGCCGGTCATCGGGAGGCTGTACTCATGAGCATCGGGAGCACCCCCCTGAAGTTCCGGGTCACGATGGATTTGGACCGGTGCATGAACTGCGGGCGTTGCATCGAGAACTGCTCGTACGGCGTGTACCGCAGGGAAGGCGACGCGATCCGCATCAACTCCCGGAACTGCGTTGCCTGCCACCGCTGCCTCGCCTTCTGCCCAAGGGACGCAATCGAGATCGAAGAGAAGCCGGGCGATTACCGGAGCCACCCGGTCTGGACCCGCGAGATCCGGGAGGCGGTCTTCAACCAGGCAAAGACCGGCAAGATCATATCGGGAGGAATGGGCAATGCCCTGCCCTACCCGATCATCTTCGACCGGCTCGTCCTCGATGCCTGCCAGGTGACAAACCCGAGCATCGACCCCCTGCGGGAGCCCATGGAGCTCCGCACCTATATCGGCAAGAAACCATCGTCGCTCTCGGTCCGGGAGCGGCCCGGCAAGGATGTCGAACTCTTAACAAAACTCTCGCCCAACCTCCAGATCGAGACCCCGATCATGATCGGGCACATGAGTTACGGCGCGATCAGCCTGCCGGCCCAGCAGGCCATGGCAAAGGCGGTCCACCGGATCGGCACGTTCATGGGAACGGGAGAGGGCGGGCTCCACCAGTCCCTCTACCCGTACCAGAAGAACATGATAGTCCAGGTCGCATCGGGAAGATTCGGCGTTGACATCGACTATCTCGAACGCGGGGCCGCAATCGAGATCAAGATCGGCCAGGGCGCAAAGCCGGGTATCGGGGGACACCTCCCCGGCGAGAAAGTCTGCGCCGATGTTGCCTGCACCCGGATGATCCCGGAGGGCAGCGATGCGATCAGCCCGGCACCCCACCACGATATCTACAGCATCGAGGATCTCAAGCAGCTGGTCCACGGCCTCAAGGAGGCAACTGAGTGGAAGAAGCCGGTCTTTGTCAAGATCGCAGCCGTCCACAACTCCGCAGCCATTGCCGCAGGAATTGCCCGGTCAGGGGCGGACGCGGTAGTAATCGACGGTTTCCGGGGAGGAACCGGCTCGGCGCCCGTGGTCTTCCGCGACCATGTCGGCATCCCGATAGAAGCGGCAATCGCAAGCGTTGACGCCAAGCTGCGCCAGCAGGGGATCAGGAACGAGGTCTCCATCATCGCAAGCGGCGGCATCCGGCAGAGCGCGGACGTGGCAAAGATCATCTGCCTCGGCGCCGATGCCGTGTACATCGGGACGTCAGCGCTCGTTGCCATGGGCTGCAGGGTCTGCGGAACCTGCAACCGGGGCACGTGCGCCTGGGGTATCGCCACCCAGAAACCTGAACTGACAAAGAGGCTCGACCCCGAGACCAATGCAGTGCAGGTCGAGAACCTGATCCATGGCTGGACGCTCGAACTCGCCGAACTCATGGGAGCAGCCGGCATCAACAGCATCGAGAGCCTGCGGGGCAACCGCGACCGGCTTCGGGGCTACATGCTGGACGAGGGCATCCTGAAGGTCCTTGATGTCAAGACCGTGGGGGCCTGAACCATGAGCGCGCTCACAATCGATGCAAAAGACATTCATTATACGCCGCTGAACCAGCAGATCAGGAAGGCAGTTGCTGACGGGGTAAAGGAAATTACCCTCAACAATATCCTCGGTCAGCGGTTCATCGGGGACGGCCTGAGGGGCGACGATGTCACGATAACCGTGAACGGCGTACCGGGCGGCGACCTTGCGATGTTCATGAGCGGGCCGACCATCGTTGTCCACGGCAATGCGGACCATGCACCCGGCAACACCATGGACAAGGGCAAGGTGATCATCCATGGCAGCGCCGGCGATGCCGTGGCCCACAGCATGCGGGGCGGCCGGGTGTATGTCCGGGACAACATCGGATACCGGGGCGGCATCCACATGAAGAAGTACATGGAGAAACGCCCCATCCTTGTTGTCGGCGGGAGCGCCCGGGCATTCCTGGGCGAATCCATGGCAGGCGGCCTTGTCATCGTGCTCGGGCTCGGGGACACGAAGCCTATCGCAGAGCAGGGCGTAGGGAGCGGCATCCACGGCGGCGAGATCTTTGTCCGGGGCCCGGTTGACAAACTCTGTCTCGGGAACGGGACAAAGCAGGCACCGGTTACGGACGATGAACGGGCTATGATCCGCCCGATCATCGAGGATTTCGCACAATCGTTCGGGATCGATCCGGCCCCGCTGGTGGCAGCCGACTACACGCGGATAGCCGCAATCAGCGCACGGCCGTTTGCAAGCAAGTATACCCTGGAGTGAGAGCGATGGCACAAAAAAGTTATCTGGATTTGAAAGCCGAGGTCTGGGATACCGGGAAATGCTCCAGCTGCGGCGCCTGCGTGGCAGTCTGCCCGGCCGACGCCATCTCCTTTGAGGAAGGCGAGATGGTAGTGAGTCCCCGGAGCAACGGGTACTGCAAGCAGGCAACGGACGGGGTGCTCTGCGGGGCATGTTACGCAGTCTGCCCCCGCACGGGCAGCCAGCCTGCCGAAACCCTCGGCAAGTACCTTGAACTCGTCTCCGCCAAAGCCACGTTCGAGATCCCCCACCGGCAGAGCGGCGGGGCGGTAACAGCAATCCTTACAAACGCGCTCGACGAGGGCCTCATCGATGCCATCGTCACGGTTACCGAAGACCGCTGGACCATGCGGCCCTCCTCGGTCATCATCACGAAGTCCGATGTGCTCGTGCAGCAGGCCGGCAGCCGGTACAGCTGGTGGGTGCCCCTCCTTGCAGCTCTCAAGGAAGCCGTTATTGAGCGCAAGTTTAAGAGGATCGCAATCATCGGCGTTCCCTGCGTAGTCCAGGCAGCTCAACGGATGCGGGAGAGCGACAATGATCTCTTAAAACCGTACGCAAAATCGATCCGGCTGGTCCTTGGCCTCTTCTGCACGGAGTCCTTCGATTACCAGGCGCTTGTTGACGGCAAGCTCCGCTCGCATTACAAGCTGGAGCCCCACGAGATCCGCAAGCTCGATGTGAAGGGAAAACTGGAGATCCTCAAGACCGATGGCAGCACGCAGGTAATCCCGCTCGCAGAACTCGAGTCCTGTATCCGGAAAGGCTGCCACTGCTGCACGGATCTCACCGCAGTCTATGCAGACATTTCCGCAGGCGCCATCGGCAGCGCCCCGGGCTCGACAACGCTCCTTGTCCGCACGCCCACCGGGAAGGGATTTGTTGACAGTGCTGTGGAGAACAAGAGGCTCGTCCTTGCGGGCGAGCCCGACAACAAGGCAATCGAGAAGCTTGCCTTGGCAAAGATCAAGAAGAATACGAAATAATTCTTTTTGCTCTGCCGGACGATCTTCCATTCCCGGAGTTATTTGCTCCAAATCCATGACAATAGGAGCGTGACCTCCTCACACCCCCGAGGTGGAGGCTGCCCGGCAGATCCTTCGTAACAAGCTCAGGGTTGGTTTTCTCTCCAGTCCATTCTAGGTAATGAGGATAGTATCCCTATATTTCTGAAAAAATGGGAATAAATGGGCATATCTCCGGATCTGCATCAACAAACAGGAGGGGGATCATTCTTTTCCTTCGTGAAATCCTTGCATTTTTCTCGTTTCGAGCCATCCGTTGAAGCTTCCTACAAGGGAGAGCACCGCAGGCATGATGAAGATCGCACCGATGAGGGAGAATGCCACAGCGATCAGGGTTGATATACCAAAGTTGCTGATGATCGGAAATGTCGAGAGACACAATGCAGAGAATCCAAAGAAGGTAGCAAGACCCGAGATGGTGATAGCAGTACCAATCTTATTCACACTCTCCTGGATTGCGGCAATGGGATCATGCAGTCGCTCTTCCACTTCAACGTAACGTTCCATAACAAGGATGGTATATTCCGCTGCTACACCGATCGTCATGGATCCCAGGGTCACGGTGAGGGGTGTATAAGCAATATTCAGAAGATGCATTGCAACCGCATTCCATCCGACAATGAGGATAATCGGGATGATCGGGGATACGGCATGGAGGTGCCGGTACACGAAAAGCAGGAAGACGAAGACGAAAATAAAACCAAGGCCTGTCATCACCTCTTTTGATTCCGTAAGGGACGAGATCATACTCGTATATACATCAAAATTGCCGGTGGGGTTCAGGGTGATCCCGGTCGGAGGTTCGAGGAATTCAATATCCCTGATCATCTGCCGTTTCAGTGTATTCTTTTGTACCATCTCGAGCTTGATTGTATTGAATTTGATAACCGCACTCATCTTGCCACTAACATACGGTTTTTTTGTCTCTGCGGGTATTTTCCCAAGCACGGCATTAAGTTCATCCTGTGTTTCCGGCATCATGCCACCATTATACTCGAGGATATAGGTGACAATACTCGTGGAGGCAGTAATTTCCGGATGGTGTGAGAGTTCGTATTCCTCGAGATGATGTAACCAGACCACCGTATCGAGATCTGTCACGCACGAGCCCTGGACAAGGAAGTCCGCTGAATCGGTTGATCCCAGGATACGGTTAACCTTCTCAATATTGATCTTAGCCGGCATATCAGAAGGAACAAATGAGTTCTCGCTCGACTCCACCGGAATGGTTGGATCAATCTGGAAACCGATGAACGCAATGCTGGCCGCTACCAGAAGGATCGGTATTGGATATTTGGCAATTTTAACCGATACAACGGTCAGGATCTGGCGGTAGGAGAAAGAAGGTTTCATCCCGTTTCGGGCGTTCCGGCATTTTCCCGTGTTCCCGATAATCGTATCGCACGCCCCGGACCCGACGGCATAACATTCTTCGGTTTTCTGCTGTTTGGGGCGGTACTTCAGCAGGAGTCCAAAAGTGGGCATGCCGATGCAACACACCCAGTAACAGGTAAAGATACCGATGATAGCTACGAGACCGAACGATCGGATCATGGGGACTTCCGACACAAACATTGCCAGAAATCCCATGCAGGTTGCAAGCATGGCATACATTACAGCCGGGCCGGTGCGGGTCACGGTTATGAACACAGCATTCTCAAGCGATCCCTTCCGGGCTTCTTCGTCAAATCGGGCATGGAACTGGATTGCGTAATCGATCCCAAGGCCGATCAGGACCGGGAAGGCACCGATCACCGCCATATTGAGTGATATGCCAGCAAGACCTATCAGGCCAATGGAGGAAACGAGCCCAATTGCAACGAGAAGAACCGGCATGAACCGGTAACGGACATAAGCAAAGAGAATCCCCATCGTGATGATCATGAGAATCATTGCTCCCCCGATGAGAATGCCCATGTTACCGGTAAGACCTTCATCCATCTGCTGGTCGAATACTGACGTGCCAGAGATCTCGATTTTCACCCCGGGGGGAGCGTTGGCATTATCCACAATCGATTCGATGTTTTCCCGTGTCGATTTCAGGGTATCCTGCGATAACCTCGGATCCAGCTGAACCTGGATGAGAGTCATGACATTTGAAGGAATGACCACTGTACGGATGTTTTCGGGAAGTGAACGGATGATGCGGTCCGTATCGGCACGGGATGATGGGAGGTTCCCGCTGTTTTCACTTTTCAGGATATCAACAATACTAAGGGTACTTCCAATATTCTGCTGTTGCCGGAAATCCGTCTGGAGAGTCTCAATGTAATCAAGGACCTCCGGGCTTTGGGGATCCCCGGCTTCAACAATAAGGATGATGGTATCGGCTTTGTAATCCTTATCGTAAGCTGACTGAATCATCCCTTTTGGAGAATCCTGGTCCAGATATGTTTTCCAGCCAGTCTGCATGCTGAGCTGGGTCATGCCATAAAGACCGGTACAGAAGATGACAAGAATCAACCCGGCGATCAGCACGGGTCTGCGGTTAATGGCACCGGCAATTCCTTCAAAGACCTGTTGAATCATGCTTCCCTCAATGGTCCTCTTTTTTCAAACGGTGGATCCGCAATGCCATACCGATGACAATGCCCCCGATGACACATCCGGCAAGTGCAAGAAATCCACCCTCTGTCGCGGAGAGGCCGGAAGTGGCTGGTACAATTTCAATCTTTACCGGGACAGGATCCGATTCCAGGCTGTTGTCGCGTGCATCGCGGTACCTGATTTTGCTGTCAAAAGTGTATACGAGTGGCTCTGCGGCGTCATCAGCGTGCAGTTCATAACGGGCAATTACTGTTTTGCCTGGCTCCAGATCCCCTATAAACGCAGTATTGTCGTTGATGTGTACTGGATTGTGAGGTGTAATCCGCACTTGTGCATTATAGGCCGTTGAATTTCCGTCATTCCGGTATTGGACCTCGATTGTCCTGCTTGTACCACGGGGAATCCCGGATACCGGGGATATCACACTGAAGGCAGTTTTGGCATCCACGGCAACACCCACGGTCTCTGACGCGGAGGTCACAATTGTTCCCTCACGGTTTGTGTAAGTGACCGCAACATCGATCGGATACGTCTGGTTCGTTGCATCTTTCGAAATCGATACTTTGTAACGACACTCAATGGTTCCTCCCTGGGGGAAACCTCCCGCGAACAGGGTGCCGTCTGTTGGAATTATCGGGCTCTGCCCGTTCCGGAGCAATTTCACTGACGTCATATCCCCGCGTTCCGGGCCGGTGTTCCTGATCTTCAGATGAATATACCCCCGAGACCCAGCACTCAGATCTACCGGCACTGCTTCGATGACTTCGATCCTGACCCGGGGTTTGATCCGGATGGTAACGGGCAGATTGACTTCAGCCTTGGTAACGGTAAACTCGAACGTATCTGCGGCTTCCTGCTCGATAACCCGTGGATACTTATACCGAATCGTGAGGGGCAGACAGTATTCTCCGGAAGTAGCATTTGTGGATATTTTTACCCGGAACGGTACGGTGACGGGATTTCCATTACCGGGAATGTCACCGACCATCTGGGGATCGGTCCTGATTATCACCGCATCGCCGGCTGATGCAAGTCCGATGGTTACAATTTTTGCAGTATTGGGAAGATCTTCAGGATCTATCGTACCCCGGTCGAGCTGTTTCACCTTGTTGAGGCCGGAGTTTTTCACCATAATGCTGATGGTTGTATCCTCGCCCGGTGTGAACTCGTTGATACCGACAACAGTAGCTGAAAACGATGGGGCCCCCCCAAGGTACTTCGTTGCGGCTGAAACGGGTGTCATGATAAGGGCACTGCATGTGAGCAGGGCTGCCAATATGATCGTTATCCCGGCAGAGCCGGAGAAACCCTTGCGAATCATTTTGAATCTCTCATCGTGATTTATTCCTGCGGTGGAAGGCATAGGCAGTTCCGAGTATTGCTACAGCAATTACTGCAAGTGCAAGCGGATTTTTCAGTAGCCCGGCAACAGCGCCCGTATCCTCGCTTACGTTCAGGCTCACTTTCAATGGATCAGATATTATCTGGTTATCAAACGCATCGCGGTACCTGATCTCGGAATCAATACCATATTGTTTCAGGGTTGCCGTCCCGGCAACCGTTATGACAAACAATGCCTCCTTCGTCTCACCTGGTGAGACATCCCCGAGATATGCAATATCATCGTTACTGGTGAACGGATCGACCATGCTCATGCGGGCCTGAGCCCGGTATGCAATCGCGCTGCCGGTGTTCCTGTACCTGACCGTGATAACTTTCTTCTGGCCGGGGGTCACGGTTTCTGGCTCTGAAACGATGACAAATTTGGTTTTCCCGCCTACCGGAACTCCAATGGTTTCGATATCTGATGAGACGGTATCTCCCTCATTGTTTTCGTATTTGACAAATACATCGAGCGGGTAAGTCTGGGCTTCTGCGTTATCTGTTACCAATGCCTTGAAGACTGCTGTTGCAGATCCCCCTGACGGGAAGTTCCCGATATAGACGTTTCCTTCTGTGGGGATGACCGGACTCCCCTCATTCCGTATAATCGTGATGATTGCTTTCCTGGCATCCTCGTGCCCGATATTTTTTACGTCTATGTGAATAGATCCTTCCGCACCTGCATTCAGGTGCTGGATATCTGATGAAACTACGCTGATCCGGACATCCGGTTTTATCGTAATGGGAATCTCAATTTCCACATTTTTTTTCTTATACGAATACTCGAGGGTATCTGCACCGTATTGTTGTGCCGTGTACAAGTACGTGTAATTCAGGTTCACGGGAATCTTGTAGTGTCCGGATGGCATGTCTGATGGGATCCTGACCGTAAATTCACTGGTCGCCGTGTTGCTGGCCTTCAGATCGCCAACCATCTGGGGATCGGATTTGATAATTAACGGTGTATCCCCTGCGCCAAGAGTGACCGTAAGGAACTTTGCCGTGTTTGGAAGATCGTCCCGGTCCACGATACCGGAATCGATAAATTTAAACTGGTTCACTCCGGTATTTTCAACAGTTATTGCGATCCGGACTTCCTTGCCCGGTGAAAATTCATTGGTTCCTGAAATGGATGCGGAAAGAACCGGGCTTCCTGCCATATATTTTTCACCAGCACTGGCAGGAGCGGTTAAAATAAACGGTAGTGCAATACAAATGAGAATTACCAACCACTGCGATCTGTTGCCGTTCTTATTTCCGAGCAGGTAATTGCCGCAGACATTTTTTCTTCGGGTCCCTTTTTTCTCATGTAAGTTCATAGACGGTCACATTCCCATAATTGATGTTATTGTGGTGAAACGAGTGAGTGTGCTGATAGATTCCGGTTCAATTTGCGTTGTCAGGATTCCCATCCAGAAGTGTATTCACGGAAGCTGCAAACTGCATCCATTCGCGTTTTACGTTTGTTCCTCTTTCCTTCCGGTTTCCGTGAGCCGGTAATCCTTTCTTGAGGGCCCCTCTACAGATTCTTGGAGGTACGTGATGACGTACCCCTCATCCTTGAGGCGACGAAGGAGCGGGTAGATTGTCCTTTCCGAGATATCGATCCATTGTAAGTTCTTCCCTACCAGTTCGTAGCCGTAACAGTCTTTGTAAGCCAGAACAGAGAGAAAACAGGTCTCAAGGATGCCCTTTTTAACTGGATGGTCATGGGATCTCCCGTATGCAATGGATCGCCCGGGATTCCCGCCACAATAAATTGGTATGGGGATATGAATGTCCGTCATACTGGTTTGAGGGGTTTTGTCTTGTAGCGGGAGTCCAATGAGCTTTTTTTCGGGTATATTCGGGTTAAGTGTTCACCACCGTATACTGCAATGTACTTTACTCATGATTGCTGAGAATACCAGATCTGAATTTTAATAATTCACACCGATTTGATCCTCATTCAATGGAAACCAGATGCCAGATTCTCATCGATTTCACCGAACGATTCTGTTTTTGGTGAGAAAACCGGTTGGACAACGCCAGCCAGGTCTTCATATTTTATTCATTACCCGAACTTATTAAACTTACCTTTGGTAACCTTACAATACTTATAGTAATGTAATCATATCGGAATTATTTTACCCCGCAAGCAGGAATATACAGGAAACAATGCCCCGCATCATAACGGAATACAAGGAAGAAGTTAAAAAGAGGATTATCGAAGTAGCCTACAGTTTGTTCCTTGAGAAAGGTTTCCATGCAACCACGATGGACGATATTGCCAAGGGGCTTGGTGTCACGAAACCAGCACTCTACCAGTACTTCCCGGGGAAGGAGGGACTCTATGCGGCGGTCGCAGAACGGGCTAGGCAGGACTTCAATGCCATACTAGAGCGCTCATTCGCATGCCAAGACATCAGCGGAGGCAGTGGCGCACTCTTCGATGCACTCGTAAGTTCTGTACCGTTTAATGGAATATATGCCGAGATGCTTCTGCTGGCCGAATACAACGAAAGCATCCGGTCTGTACTCCAGCAGGATTGTATGGGGGAGATCGAGATCATTGAGCGTTTTATTGCCAGACTGCAGGAGACCGGCCGTGTTCCGGCCCAACTTAATTCGCGGACCCTGGCTCTGACCTGTCGTGCGCTCGCGTACGGTCTCCTCATGGATGTCATGAAGGGAATAGATCGGAATGAAGCCAGGAAGATCTGGGTCGCGGCTTTGGAGAAACTAGTCCGGGCAGATTGAGCGGGCATGGTAAGCGGGGTTTACCAGGGAAATTGCCGGATGGCTCGTAATAATCTTCGTTATCGTTGCGATAATCACGTTCAAATTCTGACATGATACCGCAAGGCACCAAAAAGGACCAGTATTTTTTATTGCAAAAAATGAAAAATGAAGAAACCTTATTTGCCAGAATCAGTGCAGAGCGGTATGGCGGATTTGCACAGACCGCCAGCACTCACGTGTGGAAACAAAGCCACTATCACACATCTAAAAATTTGGGGGGATTTAAAAAAAATCCCCTGCCGGTTCCTGCTCGTTATTTCTTCTTTTTCTTTGTATGTGAATTTCATCCGCCACGGCAAGGTTTGCCCGGACCATTACAAACTGGAACCCCACGAGATCCACAAGCTGGACGTGAAGGGAAAACTGGAGATCCTCAAGACCGATGGCAGCACGCAGGTAATCCCGCTCGCGGAACTCGAGTCTTGTATCCGGAAAGGCTGCCACTGCTGCACGGATCTCACGGCAGTATATGCAGACATTTCCGCATGCGCCATCGGCAGCGCCCCGGGCTCGACAACGCTCCTTGTCCGCACGCCCACCGGGAAGGGATTTGTTGAGAGTGCGGTGCAGAACAGGAAGCTTGTCCTTGCGGGCGAGCCCGACACCAGGGCAATCGAGAAGCTTGCCTCGGCAAAGATCAAGAAGAATACAAAATAATTCTTTTTTCTGTGAGGTTCCAGAATTCTTTTTCCGCTCCCGGGGATATTTGCTCCAAATCCACGACAATTGGAGCGTGACTCCCTCACTCCCCCAAAGGGGGAGGCCGCCCAAGGGGAGCGCCCCTTGACTCCCGTTCCATTTGAACTCTGAAATTTTTTCAGGTGTACGATAATCGCCCCCCTCTTGCACCACCAATCCACAAGAGGGACGGGGCGCATTACACTGCCCCGTATCCAGGTTCCGGGTTATACACCATAACGCAATGGCGAATATCAAAATCGTGCGAGGCCGGAGCCCGGCCAACATCACAAAGAAAATAAAATGATTTTTCAAATGAGATTTTCCGGCCCCTGAACCGCCGCGGGGGCGCCCCGTCGGGGGCGGCGGCCTCTATCACAAAGGGGGAGGGCATGGGGGCATCAGCCCCCATCATGATGTCCAGATGAGATGGCAGGCATCTCATCCAGAATCCGCGCCTCACTTCTTCTGCAAGACCCGCACGAATGGGGAGCACCGGGAGAAAAATACCCCGATGAAACCGGCAAACTCCGCATGCCAGCAGCCGGCGCCCTCGTCCACCTGCCACCCGCCTTCAAGCGACTGGCGCACGTGCCGGCCAAGGCTCACCTGGAGAAGCGCCGGGGACGAAAGCAGGTCCTTTGCCCGCGTATATTCCCGGGCAACTTCCATCTCGTACCGGGCCTTGTGGACATACGGCCCGGCGAGGGAGGAGCAGAGATGCTTTTCCCGGAACTTGTCGGCATTCACCCGGTTCCAGAGCGGGGGGCCGGCATGGGTGCGGATCTTCGGCAGTTCGGCAACGAGTAGCTCGAAGACGAAGATGCAGTGCTCCGGTTTCATGGCATAGTGCGCATGGTGGACGGGAAATCCGTTCCGCTCCAGGTCCTCGCAGATCGCAGCAGTGCTCCGCTTGAGCTGCGGGACAACGATCTCCTCGATGTACGGTGGGGTCGGGAACGTGATCGCGTACAGGTACGTACCGCGGTCGGCCACGAGTACCCCAAGCTCGTCCCGGGTGATCGGCCGGGGCACCGGCAGGGAAAAGAATGCCGGCGACGGGGATGCCAGGTAGCCCCGGGCAAGCTCAACGAATTCTGCCATCCGGTCGAGCGAGACGGCAGCAGCTACATTGCGCCGGGGATCCACGGGATCGATCACGATGAGGGGTTCGTCAAACTCCTTCTTTGCGTGATGTTCGGGATCGACAAGGACGCCCGGCCGCCACTCCGCCGCAGCCGCAAGCAGCCCTGAAAATCCGCCATAGTAAAGGACAAGCAGTTCGCAGAGATAGCCGGAGAAGCCTTCCGTCATCTGGTCCGACCCGTAAATTCCCCCGGCTTTCGCGAACCGCTTGAGGAGGAGGACATCGTCGATGAGACCATTGATCTTGTCGGTTATGTACCGCGTGTGGAACGGCGTCCGGTCAACCGCACTCTGGATCTTTTCCGCGCTCGATACATTGTAACAGGGAACAAGATCCACGTCAATGCCGTCAATCGTCGCATTGATGTAGGGGTGCTCGGCGTATTTTTCATGATAATCCCGGGTGAAACCGGCGGCAATGCTCCGGGCGAGCGCCAGGCCCTCGGCCTCCAGCGCCTCCCTTGGAAGCGACGGGTCAAAGAGCATGAACACGTCGAGATCCCGGTCGCCGCTGACCCAGGTATGGCGTGCAATGGAACCGACAACCATACCCTCGGCCTTGCCGGTCCTGGAAATCGCGTCAAGCAGTTTCTGTGCAAGCGAACAGATCTGCTCCCGCTCTTCCGCGGTCGGGCGGAGCCCGGCAAGAACCTCCTCTTCCATGGGGAGCCGGCTCACCAGGTCACCTCGAGCAGGTCCTCGTACACCGGCCCCCGGGGGGTCAGGGTGCTCTTCTTGACTTTCAGGCCGCCGACCATGCAGCTCCCGTAGGTTATCCCGTTGAGTTTTTGCAGGGCGGCAAAAAGGGACGGGTCCATGACCTTGACCCGTGCCACGGTCGCATGGGGCGTGAAGCGGCGGCTCTCGGGAAGAATTCCCAGCGGGCCGAGCGCCGTATCGATGGCCAAAAGAAGCTGCTCTCCCCGGCCCCCGTCCTCAAGGACACTCCAGACCGTGTGCGGGCGGTTCCGGTTGTTCACCGTGACTTCCCCGGCAGAGACAGGAAACGGCGTAAAGGGAATACCTTTGAGGGCATCCATGATACCCGGGAGGTTTTTTTCGTCAACCTCCCCGAGAAACTTGGCGGTGATGTGGATGAGCTCGGGGTCCACAAACGTAAGCCGGGCTGAGCTAGCCCGGAGAATCTCCCGGGCTTTGCCAAGCCGGCTCCGTATTTCCCCCGATAATTCCAGTGCAACAAAGGCCCTGACCATTACGGTACTATTGCTCCATTCCCCTACTAATGATAATCGCTCGGTCCTGCCGAACCGGAAATGACGAGCATACCAAGATTTTTTTATTCCCATACCACCTATTGGATAGATGACAGAGTGAGGGTGTTTTTCGTGCCAAAAAATCCGGATCTGATCGTATATACGCTAGAATTCTGCCCGCATTGCGACACACTGAAGGGTTTTTTGAAGCAGGAGGGCCACGCGTTTGCCGAACGCGACCTCTCCACCGCCGAATCCCTCACCGAACTCCGGCTCAACGGGGTCTTTGTCAATGAAGCCCCCGTCCTCCAGAACGGTGAGGATTTCTATACTTCCGCCGACCTGTTTCCTTCAGGCAGCCTGAATGAAGCCAGGATAAAAAAACTCCTTTCAGGTGAGTAATGGCGCACTGGGAAACCAAACAGCTGACCTTTGAGGGATTGGCCGTTCCGGCTCTCCCGCACGTCCGGACTACTGACGGCCATATCGTTGACTGGGACCGCAGCCGCATCGCCCGCCAGATCGTGGAAGAGACAAAACTCGTCGAGACCTTTTACGGGTACGAAGGGGCGAGCGAACAGCAGGCGCAGGAGATCGCACTCGAAACCGAAAACCGGATCAAGAACATGGGGCTCAAGTCGCTCTCCGGCCCGCTCATCCGCGAGGTTGTCAACATCATCCTTTTAGAGCGGGGCATGGTGCAGTACCGCAACGTCTCGACCCGGGTCGGCACACCGGTCTTCGACGCTCATCTCATCGACGTTGGCCGGGGATTCGAGGCGCACGACAACGCGAACCTCCAGGAAAATGCCGAGACTTCGCACAAGAAGAAGGCGGACAAGATCTCAAAAGAGCAGTACCTGCTCCAGCTCCCGCCGGACCTTGCCGACCACCACCTCTCGGGCGAGATGCATATCCATGATCTCGAGTACTTCGGCACCCGCCCGTTCTGCCAGGACTGGGACCTGCGGTACTTCTTCTACTACGGACTCATGCCGGACGGGAACGGCACGAAGGCATCGGTTGCCGGCCCGGCGAAACGGGCGGAGGTTGCTATCCTGCACGCCGTCAAGGCGCTCGGCTCTGCCCAGACCAACTTTGCCGGGGGCCAGGGTTACTACAATTTCCTCACCTTCCTTGCCCCGTTCATGGAAGGGATGCCCTACGACGAGATCAAGCAGATGGTCCAGATGTTTGTGTACGAGATGACGCAGATGATGGTTGCCCGGGGCGGCCAGCTCGTCTTCTCCTCCATCCAGCTCTCGCCCGGGGTCCCGACGCTCTGGCAGGACAAGCCCTGCGTGTACAAGGGCAAGGTGTGGGACGGGAAATCCGCACCGGTCCGGACGTACGGGGAGTTCGAGCGGGAAGTCCGGCTTCTCTTCAAGGCGCTCATGGAAGTGATGCTCGAAGGGGACTACTGGGGCAAACCCTTCAATTTCCCCAAGCCGGAGATCTCGATCGAGCCGGACTTCATGAACGAGCGCGAGGATTTCAATAAGAAGAACCCGGACCTCCCGACATACCAGGAACTGTACCTGATGACTTTTGAGCTTGCCTCGAAGTTCGGCACGCCCTATTACGACAACCAGCTCCCGGCATACCGTGGTGCGGGCAAGGGCATCTCGTGCTACCAGTGCTGCGCCTACCAGTTCTCGACCGTTGCCGACGAGGACTCGGATTTCGATAAGAAACTCATCTTCACTGAGGGCAAGCACTTCTCGATGGGCTCGTGGCAGGTAGTCTCGGTGAACTGCCCGAGGGCAGCCTACAATGCAGACCATGACGATGCAAGGCTCTTTGCCGAGCTCAAGAAACTCATGGACGTGGCAGTCGAGATCTTCAAGATCAAGCGCCGGTGGATGGACCTGATCCGGGCCAACAGCCGGATGCCGTTTGCCATGCAGCGCCCAAAAGACCCCAACACGGGCGAGCGGGGCGCTCTTGCCGTGGATCTCGAAGGGCTGGTCTACACGATAGGTGTTGTCGGGGTCAACGAGATGGTCCAGCACCATACCGGCAAGCAGCTCCACGAATCAAAAGCAGCCTTCAAGCTCGCCATCCGGGCCATGACCGAGATGGAACTCTATGGCAGGGAACTGAGCCAGAAGAACAACATGACAATCGCCCTTGCCCGGACCCCGGCCGAGACAACCGGCCAGCGCTTTGCGGTCGCCGACCTGCTCGACCGGAGGTACCATGACTTTGCAAAGGAGGTCATCAAGGGAGATCCCGAAGAGGGCCTTGCGAAACTGGGCAAGAGCCGGGACCTGCCGATCTACTATACGAACGGCACCCATGTTGCGCCGGGCGCGGATATCCCCCTGACGAAAAGGATGGAGATCGAGCATGTTTTCTTCCCCATCGTGGACGGCGGCAACATCTTCCACATCTGGCTTGGCGAGGCCCGGCCGGACCCGAGGGGACTTATGGACATGGCGATGAACCTCTGCCGCAACACGCAGATCGGGTACTTTGCGTTCACCCGCGACATCACGGTCTCCTTACGCCAGTTCCACGAGATGAAGGACAACAAGGAGTCCATCGCGGACTGGACGCCATCGGATCTCCCGGTCCGGGCATAGGCCGGCCCCGGGGCAAATACCTCTTTTATTATATGCCGGGGTGAATATCTGGCATGGGAAAACAGTTCTGTACCGGGTGCGGTGCCGCACTCACCGGGTGTATGAAATTCTGCGAACAGTGCGGGGCACCGGTCGGCCAGGAGGTCCCGGCATCGCTGACGCCCGCCAAGACTTATGTCCAGATCCCATTCAACAGGAACGATGTGGGGGTCTGGAGGCTGGGGTAATCATTTCATTGCCCGGCAAGAAGGACATTTTTTCCCGGATACGAAATCAGCCGGGGCCTCAACCGGGAAGGGATCTCTTTTTACCATCAGGGTACCTGCCGGGTTCTGGGGAGGGACCGAGCCACGCACAAAGGATCATTCACCGGTCCCTGGCAGGAAAACCACCGGTTCCGTTCCCGGCGGCGGGCTTGAGTACTGAATAAAAAAAGAGTTCAGACGGGAGCTATCTCACGGTCCGGAACCGGGACTTTCTTGAGGCTGATATCCATTACCCCCCGGTGGACCCGGTAATAGCTGTGGATCCGGTCAACTGCATATTCCAGCATGACGGTGGTCGTGCGATCGTCCACGCAGATCCGGACACTGTTGGTCTCGATATCCGCATAGGGTGCGGTCTTTGGATCGGCGGGGAGGGTTGCGGTAATAAAGACGTCCTCGTCGGTCTCGACAACTTCGTAGGGGATCTCCCCGTCATCGGAAGGCATGCCGGACCGGAAGACCTCGGGGTCTCCGGACGGATGGCGGGTGATGATGGTGTACCCGACAATCCGGGCGTGCTGGCTCTCCGGCATATTCCGCACAAGGTCTTCGACAATCTTTGCCAGGTTATTGAATACATCATCGTAGGGGCCGTTCGGGTTATTCTGCATGGACACCTCGTAATATGTACCGGTCGTTCTCCCGCTTCACGAGCCCTGCCCTCCCGCACCGTTTCAGGATATCGGCAAGATCCCCCGCAGGAAGAGCGGTTGCCAGTTCCAGTTCGGGCAGGGTCAGGGACTCGTGGGAGAGGGCTATGATTACTGTTATTTCTCGTTCGCTTTTGAATAAATCCTTATGGCTGTGGGCAATGTCGTTGATCTTGATCTCGATATCGCGGTTCACCTGTTCGAGATTTGAAAGGAGCTGGTCGTGCGAGCGGATCATCCGGCCGAGCATGGCAATGGAATTTTTCAGCCGCTCGTTCTTCTCGTCATCCTCTGCCTGTACCGCGCTGACAATCCGGATCTCCTTGAGGCTCACATCGATGAGGATGTCGTTTGCCAGGTAGTAGTATTTCCTGCGCCGCTCGTCCATCTGGCAGGAGAGGATGGTCTCCCGCTCCATCATCTGGAGGTGGTCGATGACCGCTTTGGGCGAGAGCATGAGCGTGTCGGAGATCTCCGTAACAAAACAGGGCTTCTGCCGCAGCAGTTCGATGATCCGTCTCCGGTTCCGGTTCCCGAGGATATCCAGCAGCCGGGCAACCTCAACAGCTTCGCTCATCCTTACGTAATGTTAGTGAGGGGACTATTTAGGATTTTTTCATCCCGCCGGACCCGCTGCACCTGTCAGGAAGAAGTCCACAAAAAACAGGGTGGGATCCGATACCCCGCCCTTCCCGGGTCAGGCCCGCACCCGTGGCGGGAACCCATCGGACCTTACGCTTTCAGGTGCGAAACAAACCGCTTGTTCACTTCGTCCCAGTTCACGAGATTCCAGAACGCCTCGATATACTTTGCCCGGTCGTTCTTGTAATCCAGGTAATAGGCATGCTCCCAGACATCGAGCACAAGCAGGATACGGAATCCCGGGATCACATTCACGTTATGCTTCTCCACCTGCATGATGAGGGGTCGTTTGGTCTTCATACAGTAGGTGAGGACCGCCCAGCCGGACCCCTCCACGCTCGACGCAGTCTGGGTGAATTCCTTCTTGAACCGATCGAATTTCCCGAACTCAGCATCCAGGACTTTTGCAATCTCCCCGGTGGGAGCCCCCCCGCCGCCGCTTTTCGCCGGTGCAAGATTTTCCCAGAACAGGTTATGGAGCCGGTATCCCCCGATGTGGAACGAGAGTTCCTTGAGGGTGGCTTTCATGTCCAGGTCCGCATTGTCCCTGCGGGCCTTGTCGAACTTCTCCAGGAGGGCATTTGCCCCGGTCACATACGCCTGGTGGTGTTTTGTATGGTGCAGGGTCAGCTGTTCTTCCGACATATACGGTGCAAGTGCCCGGTACTCATAGGGCAGTTTCGGCAGTTCATAGAGTGCGGTCATGGGTTACAACCTCCGGTTAAGGATAATTGTCTTTAACCCTCTCCCCTATTTCAGGCATTGGATAGTTGCAACATGGGAGAGAGGTCACGGGTACCGGAACTTACCGGGAGGTACGAGGATGACAAACCGGACACCGGTCTCCGGGTTCCCGGATTCACTGATGGTGATACCGGTGAACGCCAGGAGATCCCGGATAAGGAAAAGCCCCTGCCAGGTTCTCGGGGATTCCTCGAAGAGGAATATCTTCGTCTTGTCTTCAGGAGGTATCCCCGGCCCGTTATCCTCGTACACAAGTACCAGGTTCTCCCCTTCCCGATGTGAGGACAACCGGATCCGGGAGATACGCGACCCGCCGTAATTGAGGGAATTCAGGAGCAGGGTAAAGAAGATCCTTGGCAGGAACGGATCGGCAAAGATCTCGATATTCTCACTATCCGCCCGGATGTCCACCGTGCTATCGGGCAGCATATCGGCAGCATCGTAAAAGGCCTGCTGCACTGCCTGCCACTTCGGGGACGTAATCCCGCGATCCTGCATGCTGCGCATGAACGAGATCTGGTTCCGGATAGATTCAACCGATATGATGGTCTTGTCAAAGAACGCCTGCATTGCCTCAGGCGTGGTCATGAGCTGCGCCCGTTCCAGGGATTCCATGATAACCGAGAGGTGGTCGAGGATATCGTGCCGGGTAAGACTGAACAGCAGCTCTGTTTTCAGGTGGATTGCCTCTTCGGTCAGATCCTCGGCAATGCCAAGGATGTAGCGCTCGGTCTTGGCGGAATTGAAGATCGGGACAATGATCATGTGGACGATCCGGTCGCCATGGCCCCCGAGGGAGATCGTCTTGGTATTCAGGGAAACCCGGTTCAGGCGCGCCTCGCAATCCTCTTTCTCGATCTGGGAGACCATGCACCGGGGGAAGAGTTCGCAGTCGGTCCTGCCGATAACGTCACCGGCCTGGATACCGTACAGGTTTTCGCTTGCCTTGTTCCAGTACACGTACCTGCCGTCACTGACATCCTTCATGAAAACCGCTACCGGCAGCTGGTCGATCATCTCCCGCTTGAAGATCTCATCGTCCTTCACCGCCAGAAACGCGGATTTCAGCGAATCGACCATCGTGTTGATGCTCTGTTCGAGGATCTGGAATTCGCGGATCTGCGAGCTTCCGATCCGGTGCTCCAGATCCCCGGCTGCAATCTTTTCCACGTCGGCAACGATACCGGTAACCGGCCGGATCAGCCTCCGCGATACGATGAGGGAAAGGATGCAGCCAAGAAGGATCGCCGACAGCGATACGAGCAGGTGGAAGAGTATGAGATTCCGGAGGGATTGCTGCATCAGGCCGGTATTGTACGTGATCTCGACAATCCGGCTGGGATCCGACCCGTACTTATCATCCTTGAGATCGATGTACAGGTACCGGACGGTCCTCGTGGAATCCTCGCTTGAGACTTCGAGGGTGGAACGTGTTCGTACCGATTCGCTGATATGTTCCCAAACATCCGGCTCGGGCCGTGAGCCATTACTGACATACCTGCCAAGGGTGTTGAAGACCCGGTACTGCTCCACGTACGGATTGGCAAAAAGAATATTTTTAATGTTCTTGTGGGCATCCAGTTTCGCATTCATCGCATAGTAGGTGGGCCCCGCAAGCCCCAGTTCGAGCACGTACCGGTGATCCGGTGTCGGCATGTATGCATATTTCCGGTACTGGCCTGCCCCCAGGAGTTCGTGAACAACGCGATCCGGGAAGAAACCATCGGATTTCCGGATTTTGTTGATGTACTCGTAGAAGTACGGGATCTGTTTGAAATCCTGGCCGAGTTCCGGCGCATAGGTCGTGGCAACGATCACCCCGGATTCGTCGATCACGTAGATATCGAAACCTTCACCGAGCCCGGACTGTATCCCGGAAAGGTTCATGGCTGCGGGATTATGACCGGATCGCTCGTATTCTTTTTTGACTGCGTCAAGCCCTTTCTGCATCCGGTCGTTGATGCTGTCATCGAGAATGTTCGTGGCAGTATCCGTTAAGTGGAGAGCCTGGTTGATATTCTCTTCCGTCTGGAACTGGAGGTGATGTACCTCATTCTCGAAATTGCTTTTTGTGACAAGGTAGTCATTCACGGTCAGCAGTCCGCCGATACAGATGACGGGCATCACCATGAAGAAGAGGATATAGAGGGATAATGACCGGCTCTTCTTCTGAGGGGAATTGCTGCTGTTCATAGGACGCCACGACAAAAAATACCGGAAAACGACCGGTAGTTCCTGTCCAGCAGTCCATCCCCGGGGATTTTAGCAGATGCGATGGGGTGTACGTTACTGGAGAAGCCGGCTTTTGAAAGAACCGGTGTCATTCGGCACCCGCATCAGCCAGCATCCGGAAGATGAGATCGTACTTCTCGTCCATCTCGTTCTGGTGCCGGTGGGCAGCCCAGATGAGACCAGGATCGCCGGAGGGTTTGTAGGGGATGATCTTCCTTGCCTTGACACTGGCACCCATTCTCAACAGGAGATCCACGGTCCCGACCTGCCCGTTCCAGACGGCTGCCATGAGGGGAGTCTCACCGTCATTCAGGGCGCATTCGATATCGACCCCCTGTCGCAGGAGGAATTCAACGATGTCGGCATGCCCGTTGAGGGCCGCAGCGTACAGGGCGGTCACCCCACGGGAAGATTTTTCATGGATGTCCGCCCCGTTGGCGATGAGGGTCTTGATAACAGCAAGGTTCCCGGTCCTTGCCGCATGCATCAGGACCGAGATCCCCCGGTTGTCTTTCATCTGGATCCTGGCGCCATTCTCGATGAGCTGGTGGACACACTGCTCTTTCTTTGGTTCATAGTATTGGCGGAGATCGCCAATGAGGGAGGGGGTCAGAAAATCGGTCATCCGGATTGCCGAACTCACCAGGTGCAGGTGGATCTGGCTGTCGATAAGTTCCTCGATGCTGCCGATCACCGCATACATAAGTGCGGTCTTGCCTTCAGAATCACGGGAATCGAGGGCAGCATGGGATTCCAGGAGCTGGCTCATTATCCCGCTGTTGCCCATACCCGCCGCTGCCATCAGGGGGGTTGTCCCGAAGATATTGGGTTCATTGGGATCGGCGCCAGAGGAGAGGAGCATGGTCACGATCCGGACGGGGTTGTAATCGGGATGATATTTTGAGTACTTGTACACGATCTCGACAAGCCGCCGGAAGAAGACCTGGTCGGTGTTGTCATAGAAGATCGAGGAGTTTGTCGAGGCGATGAGGAGAGGAGTCCAGCCATCGCTGGTTTTTTGGTTGGGTGAAGCACCATGCAAAAGAAGCGTGCGCACGTACTCGAAATTGTTCTGGAGAGCGGCAAACGAGAGCGGGCCATAACCGTTCTGGGTTGCAATGGATACATTCGCCCCGGCATCCAGTAAGAACCGGCAGATCCGGGGGTCTTCGCACATCATGGATTTTATCAGGGGTGTCTCTCCATGAAGCCCGCGGGTATCGATATCTGCACCGTTACGCACCAGTACCCGCACCAGTTCAAAATTATTGGTCTCAACTGCCTCCATCAGTTGCAAACCGGTGGGGGCGGGACGTGCCTGTTTAAAAGCCATACGTCAGGTCCATCTTCGTAGTTCTGATATCATTTCAGGGAGATAAAAACTCTATCATTTATTTTCAGAATCCGGCAGAAATCCGGCAGGCAGGAGGAAGCGGGAGGAAAAAAGGAAAAAGAATTGCCGGGTTACTGCAGGGCTTCTATGATCGCTTCTTTGACTTTTTCGTCAGGCTCGGACTGTTGTGCAGCCCGCAGGGCCTCTTTTACCTTCTCACCGCCAATCACCCCGAGTGCCCGGACCGCCATCATCCGGACATACCGGTTCTCGTCTTTCAAGAGGATGACCATCGGTTCGAGGGCATCGGAGTCGCCGAGTTCGCGGAGCCCTTTTGCAGCCATGTACCGGACATGGTCGCGGTTGTCCTTAAGCCCCTGGATGAGCGGTTTGACTGCTTTCTCGTCAGCAATCCGACCGAGGGCTTCTGCTGCACGATAGCGGGTCTCCCATTTGGGCTCCTTCATGGCAGCGGAGAGGGGCTCGATGGCAGCCTGGCCGATTGCAGAGAGCGCAAGCGTTGCCTGCTCCCTCACGGACTTGTCAAAGTCGCCGAGAGCCGCGACAAGGGGCTCGATGGCCCGGGGGTTCCTGGCTTTTCCAAGGAGATACGCGGCATACTGGCGCACATTGGGATCGGTGCTGTCCACCAGGTGCTGGATCAGCCCTTCGAGTCCGAGCTTCTCCATTGCTTCGGCATCATCGGGTTTTTTGGGGATATTGAGTTCGGTCATTGTGTCTCCATGAAGTATCTCTTGTTTTCTTATATTAAGGGATGTCACCATCAGTTTTTCGGAGAGGGAGGGGGAGGCAATCCCCGCAATTCAATAAATTCCCATACCGCCGGCAATCTTGTCAAACAACTGGGCCACGGTGAGGACTTCCTTTGCCGTAGCGGACGGAAGATCCTCCCGTATCAGGATCCTGCGGTAGGTATCCCGGAGCAACGATACGGTCTCACCCAGGCGGACCGGGCCGGGCCGGGTTTCACCGGGCACCTGGCAACAGGAATAGCTTCGCATTCCCGCAACCAGGCTGTTGCCGTTACCGATCAACTCCTCGGCAGAAGTAATAGTGACTCCATGCGATCGCAGGTTCGTGTTCAACTGTACGGCCCGGGACAACACTTCGTCTACCGTATCCAGGGTTTTTGTCCATCGTGCATCCTCGCTCCCTGCCGTTCGACTGGTGCAGCGGGTCATGCCAGGGCCTCTGGACAAAAAGGAGTTGTGTACCTGGCCGATACCGGCATCCTCCCGTGCTGTGGGTGTACGTTCGAAATCGGTGCGCATATTTTTAATCTCCGTAAAGATTCCGTGTGTTGTGGCAGTCTCACAAACGGATTCCTGGAGCCGAATGAGGTCATTCTTCCGTCGTAAAAGCCACACATCTGTTTATGCAGTCAGCAGCCCGGGTATTAAATTCATGATATTTCCCGGGTTGAAACCTGGAACCTGCAGGTTATACCAATCGGGATACATATCAGGAAATTTTAAAAAAAATTACCGGATAACTGCTAATATTTTCGCAGTCTACGTTTGATTTTTATATTTCCCGTATAGATGAAGTGTATATGAAATACAAAATTCTCGCACTTCTTGCGCTGGTGCTCATCGCCATCGCAGCTGCCGGATGCACGGGACAACCCGACACCGTCATTACCCAAAGCGCACACGATAAGGGGACCGTCTTTATCGGGGAACAGGGCGTGCGCTTATCTGATTCCAAGGGCGGCTGGGCGGCCGGCAATGCCGTTCCCGTACCGGCAGCAACCCAGGCCGGCTCGGGAACTGCCGGGATAGAGACCAAGATCATCAAGACCGCGTATCTCACAGTTGAAGTAAAGGACGTGCCGGGAACGGTCGACAGCCTCAAAGGGATAGCCACAGCGAAGGGCGGGTACGTCTCTTCGACCAATGTCCAGAAGAACTCCAACAACCTCATGACCGGAACCGTTGTCCTCCGGATCCCCCAGGCAGAGTTCGAGAATACGCTCACCGGGGTCAAGGCCCTTGGCACGGTCAAATCGGTATCCACCGGGGGAGAGGACGTTACGGAAGAGTACGTAGACCTCCAGGCCCAGAGGACCTCCTACCAGAACCAGCTCGCCCAGTACAACGCGATCATGAAGCAGAGCACCAAGGTGGAGGATATCATCAAGGTCCAGGAGCAGATCGACCGTGTCCAGACCGAGCTCAACCGGCTCGACGGGCGGCTGAAATACCTCAACAGCCGTGTTGACCTCTCGACAATTACCGTGAACCTCAGGGAGCCGGAACCGGTCGGGGGCGACACCGGGCACAACTTCATCTCAACGATCAATGACGGGATCTCCGGGTTCCTCGGCATGATCGACGCCATCATCGTCATCCTATTCACGGTGCTCCCGCTCATCATCATCGGCGGGCTCGGCTACTGGGTGTACCGGTGGCAGAAAGGAAAAAAGCCGGTCCCGGACAAAAGCGAGATAAAAGAGAAATAATTTTTTTACTTTTTCTGTTCTTCGAGCAGGATCCGGATCCGGGTCAGTTCGGCAAGCATGCTCTCATTGGTTGTCGCAGGTGCAGGTTTTTCCCCGCCAGTCCCGTCGCCGTGCGAGGCCGTATCCCGCACCAGGGACCGGATGAATTCCCGAAGTTCCTCGGCATCCTCTACGCCCTCAATCTTTATCTCCGGCACTGCCTGCCCGGAATACCCTGCGGTCTGGATGGCAAGCGTGGAGATCCCAAGCGCCCGCATCACCGGGCCCTGCCGGATATCCAGGTTGGTAATCCGGTTGTAGGGCACGATACCGGTAGTCCTGAACCAGATGCCGCGCTTCCAGCTCATCTCGTCCTCGCGGAGCTCGTACCACATGCTCTCGTAATACAGCTGCACCCAGGCAAGGAAGATCACGATAACTACAAGGATACAAATACCGGCGAGCAGGAGCAGGTTCTGGTTCATTTCACTTGCGAGGAGGATCGGAAATACGGAAACGCAGAGGATGAAGAAGAGGAAGAAGAGGAAGTTCACCGCAAGGCTCACTTTCAACCCTGAAGCGGGTTTGAACGGTGTGTCCAGAGGAAATACCGGGCTTGATCTCATAATACCGGACTATATCCATCCGGGAAATAAAAAAGAGGATCCTCCGGTTTAGGATCAGGACGCTTTTGCCGTAGTTTTTACCGCTGTTGTTATTGCAGTGGTCGTTGTTGAGGTGGCGTTTATTGTCGGGGTAGTTTCTGCCGTGGTGTTTGTTGCCGGTGTGGATGCAACGGATGTCGCAACTGCGCCGGCGGATGCACTGGTGACCGGGGCCTGTGCTGTGCCGGTAGTTGCATCCGCTGCAAGGGCCACTTTGCCATAGGCCGCACTGGTTGTACCCTGCGTGAGCAGTTTACCCACCTTGTAGATCTCGACCGTGATTGGATGCCGTGCCGAACTGTCGGTCTTCTCGAAATTTGCCTGGACGGGGCCGGTGGCGTTCAGGATCTCGTAGACCCGGTCGCCCGAACCCGTCATCGATTGCAGTTCGGATGAAAGGCCATAGGTCCCTTTCCATCCACCCAGGTAACTGATATGGACCTGGACACCTGTCGGGGGTATAACTGCCGTTGTGGCCGCTGTCGGCACTACCGCAGCCCAGGTAGACTGGGCAGACGGAGCTGACGGGGACTGACCCTGCGGGTTTGCGGTCGGGGTCACTGAAGCTGACGATGAACTTTCCCCGGGAGTAACGGCTGACGGGGATCCTCCCCTGGAAAGCATGGGGTAGACAACCACCACACCAACGGCAATCACGGCAATGACGATGACAAACGCGACAGCTGCAAGGAGGATCTTCTTCCACGGCCGGGACCTGTCGCGCCGGCGGGGTTTTTCAGGCTCCGGCTCCGACTCCTGCGGGGCGGGGGATTCGCTCCTTGGGGAAGCGGAGCGTGCTTTCGGGGAGAAAAGGCGCGGAATAAATCCCTGTTTTTTGGGTTTTGCCGACGCCAAAGGTACCGGGGATTTGCGGGGGGCGACAACAGCTTCGCGTTCAACGGGCTCAACAGGTGCCCGGACCGGGGGGCGCACCGGTGTGTCGTCGGTTATCCGGACGGTTTCCAGGCCCTGGCGGGGATCGGGGGTCCTGATAGGAACAGAGGGTTCCGGTACAGGGGGTTCCGGACGCGCGACGTTTACATTTATAGGAGAGGGGGCGGCGAGCGGTACTGCCGGGGCTGGCGGCACGGGTGCTGCGTACGGGGAGGGTGCAGGAGGAACGATAGGTGTGCCGCAGCGGTTGCAGAACACAGAATCCGAAGAGACCCGGTTGCCGCACCGGATACAGAAAATGCACGCGGGCACTGCGGCAGCTTCAGCCTCGCGGGCGGGCGGGGCCGGGGTCTCCGTCCGGGTATCCCGGGCAACCGCTTCAGGAGGCGCATTTTCGATGATCCGTTTTTTGGGCGCAGCAAAAAGATCGGTTCTCAGCGGCACGGGGGATCCGGGCATTTTTGGGGGAACCGGGGGAACCGCGGGTTCTCCCGGGGCCGGGCGGGCCCGCGCAATATAATAATCGAGAAGACGTGTCCATTCGTCCCGTTCTTTGGCGCGGTTCCCGCCTCCCTCGCGGGAGAACGTGAGAACCATCTGCCGGGTCTCACCACTGCTCCCTGCAACATGAAAAGTAAGGGTCTGATCGCGGATGGCGTTCTCACCGGCCGCAACCTGCCGGATAGTGGCAAGCGGAATATCTCTTGGCGGGAGCACGTTCCTGGCCCGGTCGACAAGGATGACACGCTGGTCAGTCAGGATACCTTCGAACGGGATCGACTTGACGTTGATCCATGGCGTCCGTAAAAGGAACTTTTCATCATTGCGGAATTCTGGATCTCCCATAGAGTACCACGTACCTTTATCTCTGCGATACCAGTTGTCACTCTCCCGAGAAAAAGATATTTGCCAAACGGAACTGCCAAAAAAATATTTTTTCCGTGATTTGCAAAACGGGATATCCTCACGCATATTCCCACAAAATCCAAAAAAAGGGGTGGGATCACTTGAGGAACGTCAGGGTATCCGGAAGAGCGCCCTGCCGGGCCAGCACCTCGCGGAGCTGTTTTGAGACGAGCATCTGGGCCTTGATCTCGGACGAGATCGTTACGCCGCTTTCCCGGGCACGGGGATCCTCCGGTTCGCAGCTGCAAAGCTCGCCGGAAATCCCCTTGTCGAAAATATACTTGATGAGATGGTTCTGGATAAAGGTGAGTTCCGTCATCAGCTGCTGGCCGGGCACTTTTGAGGCAACAAAGGAGAACCGGATCACATCTTCGAGCGGGTGGGGGAATCCCTCTACCGACAGTTTGAGGTAGCATTCGACTTCGAAGCGTTCGTTCTCGATCTTCTTGATGGCCGAATGCTCGATGCTCATCATCAGGACACGGTCGGCAGGGATCAGGTGGATGTGGTGATCCTTGTCAAGCATTGCAATGCTGTTTTTTGTCAAATCCATTCACCGTTGCAGAATGTCTGCCGGGGAACGTAATAGTGTTTTTGCCGGCATGGCATAACCAATACCATCTTCTCATCATTTAAACCCCATTCACCATGGTGTACCATATGGCCAAAGGATTCCGTGCAGCCATCGTTCTCTTTATCCTCATAGCAGGCCTGGCAGTCTCGTCAGGCTGCCTCTCCACATTCTTTGGGCCTCCCCCCGCGATCACCCGACCACCGGCCGCAGTCACCGCGACCCCGTCTCCCGAAAGCCCGACAGCCACCCTTCACGCTGCGGAAATGGCACTGGCCCCGGAGGATATTGCCGGCGACTATTCCCTCAGGGACCGGTCAGTGATCGCGTATGATGAAGTGGGCCAGTTATCCCGCGACATGGGATGGATTCAGGGCTACCGCGTCGTATATTACCACCAGAACCTCGGAAACGATGATGTTACCGGTATCCGGCAGGTCATTGCCATCTATCCCCTGGAGAGCATAAACCGGGTATATTCCATAGAGAAAGATTCCCTTCTTTTGCAGGAGAACGGGACAAAGAAATACATGATCCCGTTCCCGAGGATCGGGGACAAGAGCATTGCCATCAGGGTAATCGAGCCGGAAGATCCCCGGGATATGGTAGTGTATTCCGTGCTGTTTGTGAAAAAGAACGTCTGCGAGCAGATCACCATGGGCGGGACGACAACGGATTACGAATCCCTCAAGAGCCTGGCGATACGGGCGGCAGACAGGATCCATTGACCTTTTTTAAAAGGAATACCGGGTGCTATCCCGGTCTCCCGGCTGCATCACCCTTACGGGTACCGGCAGCCTGCGGTTCCTCCGGGTGGAGACATGCTCACGATAATGTTAGTAACCTGCAACAGAAACATTATCTGTTCACTGCCCTCGCGGGTGAGGGCAGGGAGTTGCTGCCATGACGTTCAACTGCCGCCAGTGCGGGACCTGCTGCATGTATCTCGGGGACTATATCGTAATCGGGCGCCAGACCGACCAATTCTCCTTTGAGTGCGAATGCGTCTCAACCGGCACGGCATTCACAGCCGTGGTGGATGAAGACAAGCGGGAAATCTTCCGCGATCATTCGTTTCCCGAGAAGCACCCGACTGCATGCCGGTTCCTCAGGCCCGACGGCAGCCAGGTCCGGTGCACGATCCACCGCGACAGCCCGGCGCAGTGCAAGTTTTTCCGGTGCGTTGTCATGCGCATCCGGGATCCCTCCGGAAGCCTGGTTGGAACGGTTACCGGGACGCTCTCGCTCCACTCGGACGATACCGGCCTGCGGGCGGTCTGGGAGGCGGCACAGAAATATCGGCCCGCGGATGACGGGGAAGCCGAGGGATGGCTCCAGCGGCACCTGGAAAAAAACGGGTACAGGGTTGAGTAACAGGGGCGACCAGTCGTAGCCGCAGGCATTACGCAGATTGTGCGAACTCCGATTTATTCACCCACCGTTCCCCGGACTCCCAAAAACCTGATGGATCAGGAAAAACCGGGCGGCACGGCAACCGGTGTCACCGTGCTGACCGAGGAGACCATGAACCAGGCAGCAGCGAGAACAATGAGCAGGGTCGGTATAAGGAACGCGATGATCATGACAAGGATCGCCTTTCCCCCGCTTATCTCCTGGAGTTCGCGGATGCCGATGATCTCAAGGACAAGCGCCCAGAGGGTGAAGAAGATCCCGACAACCGGTATCCAGCCAAAGAGCAGGCCCGGGGTCATACCATAAAGGACTGCCCTGACGGTCGAAAAGATTCCCTTGCGGCCTCCAACCAGGTATACCCAGAGATGGATCCAGGCACTGATGATGAGGGCCCAGACAAGACCCCCTAAAAGGACGATGAGAAAAACAACCGCCGGGAGGTAATAGCTGTTTGCAGGGATATATTTCAGGAACGCCCCGAGATAGCCGATACCAAGAACCGCAATGGCCGAGGTGAGGAGCGCATCGATGATGAGAAGGACAGCAAAGTAGGAGAGGACCGATCCTGCGGGATCGTCACGGCAGTTGCGAAACGTTTCTGCGGGGTTCAAAAGAAATCCTTTCATTCTGGCGGGGATTGCATCCGGCATGGCAGTAGCGTTCAGCAGGATAGTATATAAAAATGCCATTTTCCCCCACTACCTGTAGACGGTACCGGGAGTGCGAGGATGGGGCAGGACAGGACAAAATCCCCTGACCACCCGGGCCGGATGATGGATGGTTACTTCATGTAATACGGCATATAATACAATGGTGATTCGTTCAAAGAATCAAAAAAACCATCTGTGTTTTTCCGGTCACCAGGACGAATAATGGAAAAAATCACCTATGAAACTCCCGAAGTCTTTGTACCAACCCCCATCCATATCGATATCCTCCAGGCAGTTGCCGACAAACAGGGTTGCCATATAAGTCATATCGTTCACACGCTGCATCCCACCCACAGCGAGAACAGCATCCGGTCCAGTGTCCGGGTTCTCCTCTCCAAGCGTTATCTCGATGGGGGAAAATCCTCAAGTGAGATCGTGCTCCGGCTCACATCCCGTGGCCGTCTTCTCATCCAGCCGAAAACCACCACCATCTGAACCTTATTTTGTTACCGGTTTCCCAAAAGGAGCGGACTCGCGGATCGGCCCGTTTCCAGGAGAGGGCCGGCTATTTCGCTTTGCTCTTGCGAGAATGAAAAAAAGGATCCGTCTGCAGACAGATCCTTTGCAACGATGATAGCAATCAGCAGCATAGCTATCACAACCTCGGGATTACCCGGTGCCCGACAAACTACCGGGGATTCCGGTTACCAACCAGGTTCTTTTCAGGATTTTTTCAACCGGGTAATGACCCGCATCCCCATGGGATCAAATCGCCAGCCATACAAATATATATTTAACATTAAAATAGTTACTAAATAAATCACAATGGCTGGACAGGAAAAGGGATCCTTTACCGCACACTCGTAAGGAAACACAGGATAAGAGGAAAAAATGAACCAACCGGAACCACAGGATACAAGGAGTCCCCCCGGACCGGGGGAGCGCAGTATCATCATCGTCTCGGATCTTCACCTCGGCGGGAACGATGACCATGCATCCATGGCGCGTTTCCACCGCTTCCTTGAGGCGCTGGACGCAGCAGACATAACGCCGATTCCCATAACCGAACCAAAAGAACCCTTCAAACCCTGCCTCCGGGAAAAAACCCATCCGGCAAAAGAGAGACCGGAGCGGATACAAAAACCGGAGACGATCCTGCTCCTTGGAGACTTCCTTGAATGCTGGGATTCAAAAGACCAGAACCGGGACAATGTATTCTTCGATGCGTTCTATCCCCTGCTCAGGCTCCGGGACATGGACTGCGAAACGATATACGTCACCGGCAACCACGACGACGATCTCCAGGACGTAATCGAATGCGGCGCACGCCTGCCGGATGAAAAAGGGCAGACTGCAAGGAAATACTGGGAGGAACGGGTAAAACCCCTTTACGAGAACCAGGAGACCGGCAAAAATCTCCACGGCATTAAACTTCCCTGGAGCAAATCCCACTCCCTCCATATCCACGCAAGGGCCTACGCTCCTCCGACAAAAGAGGGGAAATTCGGGATAGAGAAGGGAGGTATCACCTATTCCTTCCTCCACGGCCACCAGTTCGATAAGGAGCAGGTGACCGCAACTCTCGATGAAGGCTTTGGCAGGATTGGCCTTGGTTTCCGCTGCGACATCATCGATTATTTCGAGGACATCGCAAACATTTCAGCGGCAAAGGCCATCAACCCGTACGTTGTCGGGATAATGTTCCTCCTCACCATCTGGCTCGCCGTCCTCATCCTGAACCCGCACCAGGCACTCATGGCAACGATAGGGGAATTCTTCGAAATCGCCATCGGCCTGGGATTCCTTGGCATGATCCTCCTTTTCGGAATAAAAGAACCCCACCTGCCATCTTCGGGCGGCATCGCGAAATGGAGCGGTCTTGCCCTGACGGCCCTCCTCATTATCTCCATCGGATGTTACCTTACAGGCCGGATAACCGACCTCGCACTCTGGTTTTTCCTGCTCCTCCTCGCACTTTCCGCCTATATCACGGTCGTTATCGTAGTGCCCTGCATCATTGCGTACGGCAAACGAGGGATCTACAACCACGTGCTTGCAACAAGAGCGGCAAGTATCGAGGATATACTTAAGGGCGGCACCTTCCATTTCAGCAGGTTCTCGCATTGCAGCGACGTGCTCATTTTCGGGCATACCCACAAGCCGGACATCTGCAATGTTCCGTTATTTATCGAGCGCGAGAAAATCTCCATCCAGACCAGTCTTGTCTGGATCCTCAACACCGGCAGCTGGGTCCGCGATCCGGATCCGGAAAAGACCGGGCAGGGTCCGGACGATGTTGACACATTCGTCTATATCGACAGCAAAGGAGTTTCTCTGATGGCCTGGAAGGACGAGACGGGCGAAGCAGCCTGCCTCTGTTATATCAGGAACTGGCTGCCACCGGGAAACAGGCTGATGTGAAACGGGCCACACCCAACGGAGCGGACATCACGTTACCGCAGGATGGGACAAAAACAGGCGAGACTATAACAAAAATTCAGAAAAAATGAATGTGTACGCCCAGGTCGGAATTCGAATCCGAGTCGATTGCGTGACAGGCAATCATGATAGGCCACTACACTACCTGGGCATGTTATGACAGTAATCCCGCCTCCCAGATTCGAACCGGGGACATCGCGGTAGCTGCGCAGTTACCTCAATCGGTAAACCATACTACAGCCGCGCACTCTACCAAGCTGAGTTAAGGCGGGGCACTGCGCTACTAATGTATGGCAAGTTTCCTATTAAACGTATCGTAAGACACGCTGTTTTCGCCCTGTAAAATCCAGGGATTTGGAAGTGGTGCAGCGATTGTTTAAATAATCCGCATACGCAATAGGATGTGTATGAGTTCTCGCAAGGATGTTGCGGGGGATCGCTTTCTTCACCGATAGCCACGCCCACAAAGAAGTAACTGTTTTTGATACTACGCTCCGGGATGGAGAACAAACCCCGGGAATTGCATTCACGTTTGAACAAAAGCTTGAGATCGCCCGCCAGCTCTCCGACATCGGCGTCCACGTGATCGAGGCAGGGTTCCCTGCGTCCTCGAAAGCCGAGAAAGAGACGGTAACCGCTATCAAAAAGCTCGGTCTTGAGTCGAAGATCTGCGGGCTCGCCCGCTCCGTGAAAGCCGATGTGGATGCCTGCCTTGACGGCGATGTGGATATGGTGCATGTCTTCATCCCGACTTCGGATATCCAGCGGGAGAACACCATCAACAAGACACGCGAGGAAGTGCTCACGATAACGGCCGATATCATCGGCTATATCCGGGAGCATTCCGGGCTGTGCATGTTCTCCGCCATGGATGCGACAAGGACGGACTGGGACTACCTCATTAAGGTATTCCAGACCGCAGCGGAAGCCGGGGCTACGATCATCAACGTGCCGGACACGGTCGGCGTCATCTCGCCGTCCGCGATGAAGACGCTCATCACCCGGATCAACCGGGAGGTGAAGTGCCCCATCGATGTCCACTGCCACAATGACTTCGGCCTCGCGGTCGCAAACACCATTGCGGCCGTGGAAGCCGGTGCCTCGCAGGTGCAGGTGACCATCAACGGCATCGGGGAACGGGCCGGCAACGCAGACCTTGCCCAGACCGTGATGATCATGGAATCGATGTACGGGATAAAGACCGGGATCAAAAAGGAGCGACTGGTCGAGACCTCGCGCCTCGTCTCCCGGTTCTCCGGCCTTGCCATCCCGCCCATCCAGCCGGTTGTCGGCGAAAACGTCTTCTCGCACGAGAGCGGCATCCATTCGCACGGCGTGCTCCGGAACACGGCCACCTTCGAGCCGGGAATCATGACACCGGAGATGGTCGGCCACCGGCGGCGGCTTACGCTGGGGAAGCATGTGGGACACCACGCGGTCCGGCAGATGCTCGCCGACGTCCACATCGACCCGAGCGACCCGCAGCTCAATGCGATCATCGAGAAAGTGAAAGCGATCGCAAACCGGGGCAAGCGTGTCACCGATGCCGACCTCTACGAGATCGCCGAAGGTGCGATGGGCATCGAGCTCAACCACAAGATGCTCGATCTCCAGGACATCGCGATCATGACCGGCAACCACGTCATCCCGACCGCCAGCGTGAAAGCGATGGTAAACGGAAAGGAGCACGTCTTCTCCGCAGTCGGGAACGGACCGGTTGACGCCGCCCTGAACGCCATCCTCGGGATCACCCCCTCGAAACTCCAGCTCAAGGAGTTCAATATCGAGGCTATCTCCGGCGGATCGGACGCGATGTGCCACGTGACCATCGCGGTTGAGGACGGGCAGGGAAGGATCTTCGATGCAAGCGGGAGCGGGGACGATATCGTCCTCTCTTCAGTCGAAGCCCTGGTCAATGCCATCAACCTGATCAACCGGGCATAAAAGCCGCATTATTTTTTCCGGTTATGTTCCGAAAAAACGCGAAAGACCCCGAAAGGTTCGTCGGTATTTTCGATACCTTTTTTACATTTTATGGCACTGGTCATACTGGAAGATTATGATCCCGGTCCTGACGCAGTATTTTTCGGACTTCTGTCGGTTTTCGACCGGCATCTCTAAAAAAACCCGTCCGTTCTTTGTCTCCGCCGAAATTACCTTCCGCTGCAACCTCCGCTGCGAATTCTGCAATATCCCGGATTTCAATCCCATCCCGGACGAAGCCACAACTGCTGTTATGGAAACGCGCCTTGAGGAGAGTTACAAGCTCGGCTGCCGGGTGATCTCCTTTACCGGGGGGGAGCCGCTGATGCGGGACGACATCGGACGGCTCGCCGAAAAATGCCGTAAACTGGGATACTTCACGGGCCTTGTCACCAACGGCCTCCTGCTAAAAAAACACGTTGGATCGGAATGGCTTCACAAGGTCGATGCCCCGGCAGTCAGCTTTCTTGCGGATGAAGAGTCCTTCAACCGGACCCGACGACTCCCGAATGCCTACGCACTCGTGAGCGGCAATATCAGAAACGCCGTTGACAGCGGGCTCTCGCCGATTCTCTTCTCCACGCTCACGAAGGACACGCTCCAGTACGCGGAAAAGACCGCTGCTTTTGCCCACGATCTCGGGATAAACGTCTATTTTTCCCTGGTACAGCGGGCCCCCCGCGAGGAATTCGATACTATCGATTATACAGCCCTCAAGGTCACCGATGCGCATGCCGCACTGGAACATCTCCGCAGCCTCCGGAAGGAATATGCCTGCGTCAGGTTCGATCCCGACTTCGAGAAGATGCAGGCCGCCGGGGGGTTCAATGATTTCATTGACTGCCGATCTGCGCAGACCGTTGTATCCATCAAGCCGGACGGGAGCGTCAGCCTCCCGTGCCCGCCAAAAACCCTCCTCTCGATAAAAGCGGACATGCCGCTTGAAGAGCACTGGAAGGGAGAGAGGGCGGAGCAGATCCGCAGTGCCCGGGGCACGATGCCATTTTGCAGGGGCTGCCAGGTGAACTGCATGTACCTCCCGTCGCTCATCGGCCACCCGGTCCTGCTGGCGAACTGGATCCGTAATAACGGGTTTTAACGGGAACACACGGTTACGCGGATTACAAACAAAGGAAAAGTCCCGGGCAGGCCGGATAATGCTATGGTTTTATCCGGGAGTTCCGGACCTGTACCAGGATACCGAGCGCGGTATCGTACCTGTAGAGCGAAGCCCGCACGGAGAGCTTGTCGATCAACTCATCGGTCGAGACAAGGTAACGTTTCGTGAACCCGCCGTTCCGATCAGCGGAATCGAGAAGATTATCGATACGGTCGCAGACCTTGATAAGCGTTGCCTCGGGCGGTGCGTCGAGGATGCGATCCAGGCTGTCGGAAAGCCGTGCCGCCTTTCCCCGGATCGTATTCTTCTTGGTCAGGGCATCCACGATAGCCGCTATTTCGGTCCGCTCGTCCGGGGTGAGGGGGAGGCCTGCAATGAACTTGTCCGTTCGGGCGATCCAGACGGGCGTGCAATCCTCGTACACATCGTGGAGCCATGCCGCGATAATCGCCACGTGGGAGCCCCCGAACTTCCCGACAAGGCCGGCCACCCGGGCCGGGTGCGTGATATACGGCGTACGGCGATCCTTGCGGTACTGTCCCTTATGGGCACGGGAGGCATGATCGGAGGCAATCTTGATCGCAAAAAGGCGCCTCCCCGGATCCAGGACCAGAAAATCCGGACTTGCCATCATGATAGGTTGATAGGAAACGATCCCTGATGATTGTTTGTTCTTAGTTAAAGACAGGAATAAAAGGGTGTGCCACGACCGTGGTGCCGGTGAAGGAGATTAACCTGATCGGCCAGGATCCCGATTCACGGTTCCTTTTTAACGAATTGCCTTAAGAGAGATTTTGCTTTCCCGGGACCGACACGGATGATCGAAAGTCGCATCTGTGATGATGAACGGAAACTGATCCGCAAGGAATTCCGTGATCAGGCTTCATGCGGCTGAGTCAGACTATCGCAAGGATGAGAAGAACCCCAAAAAAACATATTATCGTATATTTTGAATAGTTCGATGAATTAAAATAATTAAAAACCAATTTTCAGAGAATCAATAACGAAATATTCAGGATATATCATGAATAAGAGAACGTATTGCATAATCGGGATACTCGTCATTCTCGCAATTGCAGGTTTTTTCCTGTATGCCACAGGTTTCGATCCGTTCGCACCTAACGGGTCCGCTGAATCCAAAAAGGCGATCAGGACCTTTATTGCTGACCCGAATGCTGTCGTTATATTTGAAAAGAGCAACAGGAACGTTCTCGGGGAACCGTACGACACGTACCGGGTGAACAGGGATCAGGTTACCGTTGACCCGGACACGGGAACCGTAATCGGTGCCAGTTTTTTCTCTGTTCCGATGACAAATGAGAGAAAAATATACTTACAGCAGGCAGAGAGCAGCGCCAAAGAGTTTGCTGCCCGCCACTACTACGACTTCTATTCCCGTACCATGCTGCTGACGGAATCAAAAATGAGTGGTGGCGGACACGCTGGAATCGAGTACTCCTACACCTGGACTGAACAGGCAAAGGGCAGCAACACCACCAACGTAGTCACGGTATCCACAAATACCCAAGGCAAAGTCGTATCCTATTATGCACGCGACAAAACTCCCCCGACGGCCGGACCGGCAACGATTGGAAAAGACCAGGCTATTGAGACCGCAACGAGATACTTGATCGATAAACTGGATATCACCAATATTACCGGAAAAGACACTTCAGCCCACCTGGATTTCACGCCATACCATCAAAGGATTATCTGGGTTGTCAATCTGGAAATCCGGTATAGAGATCCGCGCTTCGGAATGGAAGATCATCGGGGCGGATGGGTTGATGTCGATGCGATGACCGGCGAGGTTGGGAAATATGACCCCTGCCAGTAACTGCGGGTGGGGTGTAACAAACGTAATGAAAAAAGTTATGCCGCAGTCGGGGCGCCCTTGCCCTCGATTGCCGCCTTGAGCGTTGCCTGCATCTGCTCGAACTTGCCCTGGAGCATCTTCTCCTGCTTCTCAAGGGACTTGATCCGGAGTTCGAGCGTCTCGACCTTCTCGGCCAGCTTCGCGGTGATCTCCGCTTTCTTCTTCTGCATCATGACCGTTCCCACCGTCATGTACATGACCGCGTCTTCCGCAGACTCGCTGATCTCTTCCATTGCCCGGTTGGCCTCGCGGACGGCCATCTCGTACTGGGCCTTCTGCTGGAGGATGGTCTGGAGCTGCTGCTGGATCTGCTGGAGCATGGCAAGCTGGTTCTGCATCTTGGGTGAAATGTTGTTCATATCAAACTCCTGTATCACTATCAGTTGCCATCGATAAAAAGGGTTATTCCCTTAACCCGCCGGTCCCTTCCTGACCGGAACCCCCTCCAACCTGCTGCATCTCGTAGGCAACGTTGACCAGGCGGAGGTACATGTTGAGGGCTGCGCGGAGTGAGGGGGTATCATCCGATTCAATGGCAAGGACAAGGGTATCGTTGCCCTCAAGCCGGCACCGGATCCGGGACCGTGGGTTCACTTCATCGGCGAGCTCGGGTTCAAGCGAACGGAGAATTTGGCCGGCACAGGGTGTTGTGAAGCGGAAGATTACTTCGTGCTGCGGCATAGGTTACCCTCGGGCGCCAGACTAGTAAAAGAAAATGCGTATTCCCGGGAATCATCCCGGTATGGCAGTGCACGGGATTAGCGGGCTTTAAGTTCCTTGATTGCCGCGCCGCGCTCTTTGAAGAGGATCCGGTGACCGCAGTAGGGACACCGGACATTGACGTCGATCTCAACCTTCTGTTTGCACCGTGCGCATTTGTATGTGCTCGCCATTGCTGGTATCCGCTTATTTCCTGATCTGTTCGGTTGACCGGTCGATCGCGCGCTGTGCGATCTTCATTGCCGGGGTGATTGGCTGGTATGCCCCACCGGCAAACTTGAACCCGCACTTGCGGCATTCCCAGATGCCCGTGCCCTGGCGTGATACGGATTCCATGTCACACTTGGGGCAGCGGTGGAGCGCCCGGGAGATCTTCTCGATATCACACACTCGCTTGCGCACAAATCGTCCATAGCGGCAGCCAAAACGTCCTGCGCTGCCGGTGACTTTTCCCTTTGCCTTATGAGTTGATGAACTTGCCATGATGGGTAACCCCAATTTTGTCTTCTCTTATTTGTCTTCGGAACTAATATACTTGATTGAGGATCTTGACCTGTCCCTCGCCTTTGGTGAGCTTGTTGATGAGATCATAGAACTCAATCTGGATCCCGGCCGGGATGCGTACAACGCAGACCCATGACCCGTCTTTGAGCCACTCGTCCTTTTCCATGGTGGAGCCTGCTGCAATGTCCCCGTACGCCCTGGCAGCAAAGTCGCCGGGGATCTTGATGGCAAGCCGGAGTTCCTCGAACCGTATCGGCAGGATGGGGCGCAGGGCCTTGACCGTTTCCTTGACCTGTTCGTCAAGGTGCTTGAAGGGATCGATATTCACCCGTGCCTCTTCCATTGCCATCTCAATGCGGTGCGGCGGGTGAGGATGACCTGTCTGGGGGTTGACCGAGTTCCTTGAGATGAACGTGATCACCTGGCGCCGCTTCTCCTCGACCATATGCTTGCGCTGATCCGCGGTGAGGTGGATCTCACCTTTCTCGATGATCTTCCGGGCGACTGTGTCAAAGTCGGTGGTATGGAAGACCTTCATCAGCACCTCATCAGAAGCGCGGGTAGCCTTGGAGGCGTTGCCAAAGACATTGAGGGCCGCAACCACGTCCTCAATATTGATTTCCTGTCCCTGCCTGACGAGTGCAGCCTTGTCCGGGTCAACGAGGATCTCGAACTTCTCCCCGAAACTTTCCAGCCGGGCCACTACTGCCCGATCAAGCGGAATCATAGCGGATCACGGTTTGAACTGCTCGACAAAGGAAGCCACTTCTTCCCGGCTCATCTTGCGGAAGACCGGGTTCTCCTTGCCGATCACGCCAATCTCTACCTGGTCCACATCAAACTTGCCTTCCGTTGCCGAGTGGAGGGCCTTGAGTCCGAGCAGGATGACATCCTTGACCCCGGCCTCGGGATTATACTCCTCTTCAAAGACTTTCATGGCCGCAGGCCGGCCGATGCCGATACCGGTAGCCTTGTACTCGAGGAGAGTTCCCGAGGGATCGGTCTCGAAGAGCCGGCATTCGCCATCGCTGACACCCGCAATGAGGAGGGCGGTACCGTACGGGCGGATGCCGCCGTACTGGGTGAGCGACTGCATATGGTCGCAGAGTTTCTTGGAGAGGGCTTCGACCTCGATCGGCTCATCGTACGAGACGCGGTTGATCTGGCACTCCACCCGGGCCCGGTCAACGAGTGCCCGGGCATCTCCGACAAGACCTGAGGATGCAACACCGATGTGCTCGTCGATCTTGAAGATCTTCTCAATGGATGATGCCTCGAGAAGTTTCGAGCTGACGCGTTTGTCCACGATGAGGACAACCCCGTCCTTGGCTTTGATACCAACGGCAGTTGTTCCCCGCTTTACTGCTTCACGGGCGTACTCCACCTGGTAGAGTCTTCCGTCGGGCGAAAAAACAGTGATCGCCCGGTCATATCCCATCTGGTATTGTGGTTGCATTAGAATTTCTCCAGATCCTCTTTTGTTAAGAACAATCGGTTTGTATTTTTAAATCCCTTTTCAATTACATCAACCTTCTGACCGTCACAATGGGCAATGAGGTATTTCCTGCCACTAATTTCGTACTCGTGGGGATCCATCCGGGTTTCACCGCGATTTTCAGGCAATGCCACAGCCTCACCCGGATATTCCGGAGAAGGTTGCTCCTGGGGCACCGGATCGATCCGCGGGGTCATGCCCCGGATCCGGTCACGCAGGCTCTCCATGGTGCCCGAGACGGCCAGAATACGGAGGGTAAGCCTTGTCTCGCGGCAACCGGTGACGGTTGAGAGCGCAATCGCAAGTTCCCTCTCGGTTCCGCGGCGGCAACGGATAAAGACAAAATCGCCTTCAGCAGCAACAACTGCCGGGGTGATCACCGCAGCCATGCTGTCGCCCCAGAGGGATGTCACCGAATCTGAAATTGCGTAATAGAGCTCTTTCTGGTCGATCGGGGTTCCGGCAGGAATGACGCGGGCCAGGATATACCGCCGGTTCTCCCGAAGGGTTGGGGGCCGGACGCTCATCCGATCACCCGTACTGCAGCCGGAGCAGGGGTATCCAGAAACCCGATACCGCCAAGGGCCCGGGCCACATCATCCGTATCCATGCCCAGAAGGGAACAGAGCCCCGTGATCTCCCGTACGGACCGCATATCCAGAATCGAGTGTGCACAGGACGAGAGGGTAAGCGGGAATTCAAAGCGCTGCGCGAGGACGAGGATGTCCAGGTAACGATGGATGGTCCGCTGCCTTGCAACGCCCCGGGTGGAAACCAGAGGTGAGAGATCCAGGTCAACAGCCACCCGGTTATCAGCAGCCATCTTTGCTGCAACATGATCAAATGCAGTCTTGTCGGCAGACTGGATCCCGCGAAGGATATGCACCCCCTTGAGCCCGAGTACCGCCCGGTTAAACCCATTATCCCCGGCGAGCACCGATATTACTGCATCAGTGGATCGTGCCTGCTTGACCCGGGCTATCACGTCGCGCATGGCACGGTCGCGGAAACAGCGGCCGGCATAAACGGTAACTCCCTCGTATTCACACGGGGGTGCGTCAATGGCAACGATGCTGTCAAAGCCGAGCGCTTTTGCTTCGAGCGCCATCCTACGGACTGACGAGTCACCGTTCGGGTGCACAAAAACTGCGGCATCGGTGATCTTCATGAAAGGAGACTTCGTAAAAAGAGAATAAGATTATTTGCCCTGGTTTGCATGCGAGCGGATGCTGGGGCGGGTCTTCTCGGTACCTTTGCCCCTTGTCAGCATACCCCGGCCCTTGAGACCGGCCTGGGTCTTGCCGCGCTCGGCACGGCCGCGGTGGGTCGGGCTTGCAAGCCACTTCAAGTTCTTGTCAGCCCTGATCGAGGGGTGGTGACCGTCAACGAGGATGACTTCGTAGTATTTCAGCTTCCCGTCCTGACCTACCCAGTACGAGTTGAGCACTTCCATGTTGGGGAATTTCTTGGATGCGCGCTCTTCGGCAATGCGCTGGATGCTCTTGCCGGCGGTGAGGCGGTTCTTGCCCATGCGGGCTGAACGGCGTGCGCGGACGTACCGGGATGCCCTGCGGCCACCGCGGCGGACCTGGACACGTGCAACGGCAATGCCCTGCTTTGCCTTGTACCCGAGCGAGCGTGCGCGGTCGATACGGGTCGGCCGCTCGATGCGGACAACACTGCCTTCACGGCGCCATTCCTGCATACGGTTCCAGAGGAGCTCCTTGACTCCGCTGTCTGCCGGTACTTTCCATGCCTCCCTGACGAAGGCGTACATTGATTTTACCATGGTAT